>JGI24158J21664_10014111_pt1 | contig 10516 bp, 9 predicted proteins | sample Ectturendosymbi3_FD_21664 | JGI IMG/M metagenome (IMG submission 21664)
CCCGAGTCATAAAACAATCAATCCGAACCCCCAGGCTAGTTGGCAAAGCCGTGGATTTCACATTGTTGCATCACAACAACCCAAGATCAGGCAAAATCTACACGGAGTTTTCAATCGGCACGCATTTTCCTCTAGTATAGGATATTAAATAATAGCAATACAGGATCTTCCCGTGAACCCCTGGGGTTCGCGAACCTCAGGTCCAGAACCACTGGTCTAAATGTTTCAATTCAATGTGCACTTACACAAATGCGCTTCTCTTGCTGACAGTTGAAATTACCGAGTTTAACATTCCAAACCCAGAGAATAGAAATAGTTGACGATACCTAATTCGTTCATAAAAAAAACAAACTAAAAGCAAGGTTTGGCCTTAAGCACGAAGTTTTGGCCGTTTATGAGAGTTCACCTGGCCATTGCACCGATGAAGTATTTACCACCTCTGGTGTGCATCCTTCTTGCGTAACTTTCTCTACACAGCCGCCAATCGTTCACAGGGCCGTCTTTATTTCTAAAGTGCAGATCGATACATTCGACACCTAGGTCGTCAGCAGCGTTTTTAGTCTCGCTCTACAGTATGTGCTGTGGACAAGCGACAGAAAAGCGAAAACTCGGTTATTCACGCGCTTTTTTGTCGGACGTTCATGTTACATTTATTTTGTTTGAAAAAAACTGTCAAGCTTGGCCCTGACGTGCTCTCTACTGGTTTTTAGAAAGAGTTAATACAACTATTCAAACGCTGGTGCAGATGTTTCCCACCCAGCCACCCAACCCACCAATCAACACTGAGTTATGCGCGTTGATATTTTGCAACGTTTACGTCATCGCAATACGTCATTTTTAGAAGTTTACCCCAACCCAAACTCAGCATTCCAGGCTCTGGTCTGTTTACCGTAAAATAAAACAAACAAATAAATAAAATGACGGTTCAGCTTTTGAACGTATGTGAAAGATCACGCCTTCATTTTAGTGTTTGGTTGTACTTGTTGTTGCAACAGTCGCTCACTGCGATTTTACTGTTTGGGGTCGGGGAGATGACTTGCTAACACTTGTACGTTATCGTTCGGTGAATGAAGCAACTTGTATTTCGATCCAAACGCCTTACGGTGAAATATTGAGCTTCAGAGCAGCCGTTTTACGTTTGGACGCCATAATGCTTCGAGAAGGAACGTGTGTAAAGAGCAAGTGTATGCATTTGTAGCGGAAGTTCCGTCGATTTACTAGATATTTCAGTGTTCATATGTTGGCTTTTGGCAGAAAAAGGCCTCGTTATTTCCATGCTTCAGAAAAAATGCTCGCAAGTGTCGTCTCGATTTAAGAACCAAAATATTCACCCTCCGAGACTTTTCCTAAAGTTGTTTGAAGACAGTCAGTCAATGCCCATCAGCAGTGTTTTGCATTTAGCAGTAGATCTAATATTTTTGGGGCACTGTGCGAAACTCTGAAAAGTTTTCAAAACGAGCCGTTGCTGCACAAACACTGCATCTCTGAAGTTATATCGTGATGTAGTTGAAAAAGAAGGCGCTTTGTTTACAAGTCTATCCGACATTACGCTTTAAAACCTTTTTTAGTTTTGCCGTTGCACCGATTTGTTTTGCGTCAAACACGCGTGCATCTCTTGCGATCGCGCTGTTTGGTGCTGGAAAGAAAATGTCCGATAAAAGAAATAGAATAAACTACTAACGGTTGTGTCGGCCCCGGCAGGACCGTGTGGTACGAGTTGCTGTCGGGATCCCTCCCCTTCGATCGCTGCACCGCCGAGTCCATCATCTGGCAAGTGGGCAGCGGGAAGAAGCAAATCTTGAGTCAACTGCCGGGTGGAAAAGACACAAAAGTGAGTGTGCGATGCGATGTGCGCTACCGTATTTTCGGGATCATAAGGCGCGTTAAATGAAACAAAACTTACATAAGTAAAACTGTATTCAACTCTTTCACAATAATTCCCGAGTGCCGAAGTCACCACTGGGAGTTCAAGTCACACATGACTGATCCGCTAGACATGAATAGAATGAAATAAACGTGCGCGTGCTTGCGGCGTTGCAGTTATGTGCGAGCTACTCTGGGATGCTGTTCATTGCAATTGTTGGTTTGTTACGCAACACGATGGTCTGTTTACAAAAAAATCGTAACTAGAAATTAAATAAATGGCACCGTTTACCACAAACTTGGTTCCAGGTGAGAAAGTACAGCGAGATTCACACGTAAGGCGCACCGCATTATAAGGCGCACTTTCGATTTTTGAGGTAACTAAAGGATTTTGAGTGCACCTTATGGTCCGAAAAATAGGTGCATGTCGCTGCCTGGTTGAAGAACCACATTTCAACAGTGGTGTTGAAAACCTTTTGTCTTGGAAGACGCCATCAAAAATTTTGTCATAAAAATATGCTGGAATGGAGTATCGCTTTCAGCTTCTGTCGTTTCAACGGACCCGGAACTCAAATTTCAGGTTCCGGCTCCAGTCATCAGAATTTTCTAGCCCCGGCTCCAACATCTGGAAGTTTTTGGCTCTGGCTCCGATTTGCTCCATTGAAAACTAAAAACCATTGTATTATTTGGGCGACTCGCCCCACAAATTTTGTCTGTGGAACAGGAACCCAAATTTCAGGCTCCGTCTCAAGCTCCACCATCTGAAAATTGTTGGCTCCTACACCGGTTCCAGCCGCCCAAAAATTGCTTGGGCTCCGGCTCCACAGCCCTGGTTGCAGCTGACATGTCCGCGCAACTTTTACGTTAGGGGCTTAGAGAGGTTAGATGGCGCCCGGGGCGAGAAGCAAGTTTGGCGTCCCCGCGTTCGAACCTGAGGTCTTTCGGAAACAAATCTAGCGACGAAGAAAGTACTTGTGACATTGTTGGGACTTTTCGGCGCTCCACGCATCAGTGATTCGACGCTCGGGGTATTGCGCCCCCCCTCGCCCTCGCTCGCCCCCCCTCGCCATCCCTCGCTGCACCTCTGTTCCACATGCAGCCTTCAGTTCATAAACCTTGGACCTGTGCCGTCCGCGCGTTTCCATGCAGCGGTTGAAATTGTTCGCTCTCACGTCTTCATCTTGACGCAGGATATCCTGATGGGCTCGTGGGCCTATGACCCCTCGCAGCGGCTCGACTTCAGCGACAACGGCATCATGGGACTGTTGAAGCGTCTCCAGAACCAGATACTCAGGTCGCTGTCCTCACACCCAAGGCGTGCCGGCGCTAACAGACAAGCACACGACCGTCACTTTGACGGCACCGCTTTGAAGCACACCCAGTTCTCGACACTTAACGACCTGCCTGAGTGACCTTGATGACGTCTTGGCTTTGCACGACCTTTGACCTATGCGAGAGGCTTCCTGTGTATCGAACGTTCGCTAGTCAGTTACTGCGTGCCCGCCCGCCCCCCGCTCGCGGAACGTTGTCTCGACGTCAATAGTTTCTGATCGCTCGCGCTACAAATGCACTTCCTCGCAGTGTTTCCGATACTTTTTCAGACATAAGCTTTTTCTTACAAGCGCACCTGTTCAGCGAGGGGCTCGTGTGAAACGCGAGAGCTTTTGCGAAGGTAATTCGTCGCGACCCGGAAGACGTCCCCGCTTGCGAGCGCAGTTCCGTTTGAAAAGTGAGCCTAACTGAGTGACGTCTCGTTGTCATCGCACACCAGTCAACGTGCAACACAACGCTCCGATCCTCCCCTCCCCCTTTGCGTCGTCGCGTCGATTCGATCGCTTTCACTGGACAGGATCTCGACCGTTACTGACAGCATGTCGCCGCCGTCAGACACACACTGCTTCGGGCGGGAAGCTTTCGGCGCGTATTCGTAATGTGTTGTTTTTCTACGCTGTCGCACGCAAATGCACTTGTGTTGCAACAACTGCGGCTCGTACGTCGGTGTGGCATCTCGCGAACCTGCTTTGTGCCAAAAGTGACACGGCGTGTACGGGATCGACTTGGGGCTGCGCTTTTGTTCACAGGAAAATAAAACCGCAACGTGACTTGTCGAAAACTCTCAGATGAAACGAAATTGCTTAGGGCCTCGTCTTTCCGATCCCTTTGTTGCACATTATTATTGCGGAAGGAATATTTAGCTTGTCGTAAATGGCGCTACAAGAAGTCACACGAAGAACTGTCGCAATTTACATGCCGTGTCACACATTGAACTGCCGTTCCTGTCAAGTGTCGTATTGCTGCATGGTCACACTTTCGTCATCGGTGCAAGCATCAACAATGGAGTGAGCATGCTGCCGGCGTCTGGCGGTTGATCTTATTGTGAAAGCGCGCCGTCTGGCTGTGTCACACTCAAGTTCGTCGCGTGACCATCAAGCCATCAGTTCGTGAGTTGCATGCTGTGTGTGTGTGGGTGTTGTAGCCTGCAAAACTGTTCAGTTTACCTGTGCTTTGATAACACTGTTTTGATTGTGCTGTAGGTCCCTGAGTGTGCTATGGACGCAGGCAGACTTTTCGGGCGGGATGTTTTCAGAAACAAAAATTTTCAGTTTTTGAAAAATATTATAAAGTCAGCGCGACATTGATTTCTCGAGCATATGTTCCTGTATTTGGACGTAGCTCAGTTAACATTCCCTTTCTCGCCAGACCTCTAGTCAGTTACCAGCACACCAGCAACATCTGGTTACTGTAGTGACGCATGTATACTTGGTGGTTGGGGTGAAGATCGGAAAACGGGACCTCCCAACACACAGTCAGGCTTGATTGGTCACTCAGTTTTGAGATGAAATCGTGGCGGAAATAATAATAACTCCCGACTTTCTGCAGTGAAAAGCAAAATGAAGGTCATTCGTTTCCTCCACTAGAATTTCGCCAAAAAAAAACAAACTAAAAAACGTTTGACGTTTCCCCGATCTGCAAATTTACATAAATCATGGTACTAAGCATTTTCCCTCTTCAAGAGACGCCAGCTCGCAAGCTTTACTATTGTCCGCCAGTAAAGTTCTGTCGTTTTTTCCATTTTCTGCAATGCGGTATTTCTGTGTAAGCTTCCACAAGTTATTTTTTGTTAGCTTCAATGTAGTTGCGATGGCCATATGTTGCACTGTTATGATTTCCCGATATCGTTCATTTCCTGAAGAGTTTAAGCTTTCGAGCAGGAAATATAAACACAAGCTTTGCCTTCAAAAAAAGCAAACAGGCTTGATGTTTTGGTCGTCCACTTTAAAAATTTTTTCAGTTCGAGTTGAAAGTATTCTTTTTTAAAATCTAACGGAGCCGCGGAATCTGTTGCTAAGAGAAAAATGACGTATGTGTTTCGGATAGCTAGAAACGGCAGAAATTAATTTGAAAATGACTTATCCAAACCAAGTGTCCCTCGCCTATGAGCATTGTAACAAAAAAGTTAATGAGTAGCGGCTTTAGCGCAGCATCTGAATTCGGCATTTTTTTAACTCTTGAAACTACGTTTCAGAAAGCCACACATCGCTATGCCTGTGAGCACATCCGGGTTTTTTTGGTGGTGCAGAATTTTCGGGCAAACCGGGTTGCCAGACGAAACGGGGCCACTTGTAGCCGTATCGATCGATCGCCGGCTTGTGACATGATATGACAAGGCTGATGTGCGTTTGCATTTCTCTTCCCTCTTTTCTCTCGCTGCGGACGCCTTACATTTGAGTTTTCTTTCGACAGAGGCAGCAGCGACCCGGCGATGAGTTGCCGCGATCCTCTCACGTCCAAACCCGGCCGACGATACCACCCATTGCTCAGCCCCACAAACTGTCCACGGACGTTCGCAGTCGGCACGTTAAAGTTTTAGCGCCTTCTTTTCTATGCTGTCGGTTCCGTTCTTGCTTCCTTACGATCGACGTCTTTTTCTATTCGATTTCGTTTCTGGTTTTTGCGCCGAGACTCGCAGTATTTACCGTTCGCTCCACGGAGCTCCGGGGCCACTTGCGCTGTTCTTCCGCCATTTTCCGTTCGGACGTTCGTAGAACCAGTGGCGTAACTAGAGGTTTGAACGAGGGGGGTAACTTAGCTGAAAGGGGCCAACTGGCCATTGTAGGCGACCAACTAGCTAACATTCAGAAAAAAATTGGGAAATGGTGGTGAATCCGGATGTTGAAGGCTGTGTTAAAACTCTAAATCACCGAAAAATGCTCTGACAAATTTTTTCAGTTTTTCCATTTCAGCTTCTTCGGGCCCCTCCGCCCCCGTCAGTTACGCGTTACGCCACTGTGTAGAACGCACATTGCCATGAAAAGGGCAGTTGGGCGCTAGGCTGCTTCAGATTGCAGCGTTGGAGTGGAAGCCACCATCACGACTATATCCCTCTTTTGCCTTGAAATGCTGTTCGTGTTATCAAATTGCTTTTTTTCTCTCACCTGCGAGGTTTTATGCACAGCACCACCCCAGCTTGTCATGTGCCTGGTCGATTGTCTTTTACCCACGCTCCGCGTCTGCCAGTCGCCTGTGCGCTGGGCCTGACTTGCGAATTCTATCCCGAGGGATTCGCAGTTTCTGCGCAGTGGTGATCGTCAGTTAATTCTACCGGCGTGCCAAAACCGCATCCTGTTCAAGGTCCACTCGGAACAAGCTGCGCTGACGTGATGTTACATACGTAGATTTCGTCATTTCTGCGCAGACTGGAGACTGCTTTCGTTCAGTCGAAGAACTGATTTTTTGTTGCGAACAGAATATCTGACCAATTGCGCCTGTTGATCTCAAACACAGCTGACCTGCCCTGTTGTGATAAACCCAAGCTGGAATTCAGCTGCGGTGGATTCGAGCGCATTGATCACCTGTCGAAAAAATGGGGGACATACTGTTTGTTCCTGTGGGTGGTTGGGGAGTTGTGCGGAAATCTATTACAAGTCGCAACTTGGAACCAAACTCAAGTGGTTATCGATTTAACCTCATTGCGATGGTGGCTGACCATTGTGCAGGGCGCTCCACGCCTGAACCTGAAGTCAGTTAGCGTTTGAAAAGCGGATGCGTGTGTGTTCTTGCCCGTTGCACAGTCGGACGCCGTGTACTTTGCGATGCGTAAATCATTATTATCTGCTGCTTGATCCGAACTGCTACTTGCGTTTGTAGGGCGTGAAGTATTCATCCGCCGTGCGATGTCCTGAAGTGCACGTATCGCGAATTCGTTTGTTGCTGTTAATCAAATGGTATTAATTTTGTGTATTGAGTTTCTGGCGGTTTGCGTTCGTGGCAGAACGGTGAGTACTTCGCCTGTGGTGTCCAGATATCTATCAACGTTATTTTACAACTTTTCCAAATCAGTCAAGCGTGGTTGTGCATTCTACAGTAATAAGTCGCCACAAGCGAAACCGATTTCAGTGTGAGAGTTGGCCTGCATGCCAAGGTTATATACAACTTGGTGCTGTTTTCAACTGACTTGTGGCTTCTGTGTCGCGGGCGATACGGAACTCGTCACGTCGACTGATGACCTAAGTCTTTTTAGATGAAGACCAGGGCTTCCGGAAGGAAATTATGTGTCCGTCACAACAGGGCGCGCAGCCAGAAATTTCGGTAGGGGGTGCAAAGAACAACCAAGTCTCAGCATTGAAATATTTAATGCCCCTTGTTTTTGAAGCATCATTCATGAAACGTGCATTTGTCTGGCGTCTTTTTCCTGAACATTGTGTTCAGATTTAAACCTGCAAATGACAAGTCTGTTTTTGTTGAATTGACAAGTTTCAAAAGTTTGTTTTTAGTGAAGTTCTAAGCTTCTGCTTGGGTGAAAGCCACCATTTGCTCGTAAAACTTTCCTGCAAAATTGCTTGTGAAAATCTCGATGCTGTAAGTGCAAGACCTTCTGTATTCTTGTTCGCACAGCCAATAGTGCAGTTGAATAAGAAGTCATCGTGGCCGCCATTAGAGTGCTCTTTCTACATTTACACGCTTCTGATGTAGGCTACGCCAACACGTTCAATCTAAGCCGAGTAGCGACTTTGCTCTAAGACACCGGTTCCCCAGGTAGGCCTTCTACATAATTTGTGCGCATACAAGACGTGGATCCGGTTGTCCATTCTTGAGCGACAAATTGACATATGTAGCTAACAAACGTAGACGCTAGAGTCACTCAACGCGTATGAAGAATGTTTGGATTTTACATCATTAAACAAATATTTGGTATCTTTCGTATTTGTATGTTACTAGTGAGGGTGCAACTATTAAAACACGTTTGTGAACAGGTTCACAACAGCTGCGGTTGCTTGTTCACAAATTTCGAGACTGATTAATTAATTTAGTTGCAGTTATGTACGCGTGAAAGATTGACGAGATCTGCAGCATATCAAGATCACCCGCCGAGAAAACTATTATTACTCGAAACCTTGGTTGTCTGAACGAATGTTCTGCTTAGTTTTAATAATTGTGGCGACACAGTCTGACTGCAACGCAAGGCCAACTTAAGTATTTTTTTCAGGAGACAAGGTCAAACTAATAAAAATAAAGAAACTCCAAAGGTTTAATCCAGTCGTTTCAAAAAAGGTTTAGAATAATAAAAGCCTTAACTCTCGTAAAATTTGAAACGAGGCAACAATAGGCATTTATCAGGGCGAATGCCATCGAGAGCAGGAAAGCAATAGAAATTACGCAGCACACGTGATTACATGGCGTAGGGGAAGGTGGGACTAGGGGCACAGTCATCTTTTTTGATTTATTCAAAACGTTGAACGTTAAAATTTCCACGGTGATTTAGTCTCATACCAGCCGTAGTACTAAAGTGAATTTTTCGTTGATAGGCCACCGTTGTTACAGAGCAAGTTGTGTTTTTGCTACCTAAAAGTAATTTATAAAATCGCATTTAGATTTGGGGTTTTGCCACGTTAATCAACATCTTATGTTCTAAGTTTTTGTGACGTTGTGGTCAGGCCAGTGGTACATCATTCGATAATGCCATATATTAAATTTTTTAAAAGTTGAGTTGGTACTTCATTTTATTTTTTGGATGTGCATGGGCACATCTGACAAAAAATGGGGCACACTCGACACATTGCCACTAGGTCACTCTTTAACAAGGTGAAACTTGAGAGGTTATGTTGGAATGCAGTACAGAATAATTCTAATCTGTGAGCATTTTTAGGTTTATTATGTGCTTAGAGGCACATTACATTGGTATGGTAAGGCATGAATTTCAGCCTACTGCATTGGTTTCATTTAATGTTTAGTAATCATACAAATTTGTTTTGCCATGCAGTGATAGTGGGTAATTAGAATGTGAAAAAAGTGGAATGACAGTCAGCAAGTGCCTGTTTTGCATGGGATATCACGTGAACATTATGATGCATGAGGCACACTCGACAGAAAAAGTACTCTTTTCAAATTGATGTAAAATTTTTTCTGAAAGGCGTTGTTTTCATGTTTTGGCATGATATTGTGTATAGAGAGTTGCTTTATGTGTGACAAATTTTGAGCTTAATGCAAAAAAGTGTCGACTGTACCCCACCTTCCCCTACTGATAACAGTGATAATAACAGGCGGAAAAGGCAGGGAATATAACGGTGATCAGGGTGTTTAGTGCAATAACAATGTAAGAGCGATAAAAATTTTTCTTTCAACTGAACTGAAAAACGAAGTGAAAGTATACAGTCCCGTATTCAGTCAATTTCACCAAACGCTGCTTTGAATATTGTACTTGTGGAAAATATCTGAAGGTTTTTTGTTAACAACGTTGAGTATTGTGTTGATGGGAAACGATTCGGTAAACCGTCGCTTTCTAAAATCAGACGCAAAAATTCGAGTTTGCATACAGTTCGTTTGGTGTCCGAACTCCAATGCGTGTTTGCAAGCGCACTTTTGTCAGGATGTTTGTATAGCTGTTGTGTTCTTTGAGTTTGGTAAAGGATCTTTTTGTTTCTCCAAAGTACTTTTGCTTGCGGGTCTACACACACGGTACGCCGTATACCGAGCCCTGGCGATCAAAAGGGTGGATAAGATCATTCCCATTTCGTAGCATGTTACTAATCGTTCTCATGGGTTTGAAAAACAATTAAATTTTTGTTGACCTTTAAGCAAAAAGCATCATTGGCGTTTATCAGATAAGCCACGATAGTACGGTAGCACCACTGAAGATTGGCTTTCTATCTATTTCTTAGTGTTGGTCAAACTTTGTAGTACAGGCAGTCAACGTGGGCGGATAACCATCGTCTACATAGCGTTTCTAAATTGTTTTACGTGGTTGGTGGAATTCTGTCACCGCATTATTGTTACTTTTACTAGATGTACTACACGCAGGGGCGTAACGACGTGGGGGCAATGGGGGGGACAATTTCCCAGGCGCCGGATCATTATGGAGGCGCCAAATGTCTGCCGGGGGCGACGAAAAATCCCAACAATTTCACAAGTACTTTCTTCAGTACAGTACATTTGCTTCCGAAAGACCTTAGGTTCGAACACACGGGAGCCAAACTTGCTTCTTCCCCCGGGCGCATATTTACAAAATGTAACCTTATTCGCTGAATAAGAGGTTTTCAGCCAATCACAGTGCGGGATAACGTTCCAGATCATTGATGAAGCCTGTCCAGCCACGCCCACCTAGCAACGAGTTACTTGTGTGAAGCAGCAGCGGCCATTTGAGAAGGGCTTTCAC
>JGI24158J21664_10014112_pt1 | contig 10516 bp, 6 predicted proteins | sample Ectturendosymbi3_FD_21664 | JGI IMG/M metagenome (IMG submission 21664)
GGGATGAACCAGGTCAAGCGGGGGCTGAACCAGGTCAAGCGGGGGCTGAACCAGGCCAGGCAGAGGGTGAACCAGGCCAAGCAGGGGTGAACAAGGCGAAGCAGGGGTGAACCAGGTCAAGCAGGAGGTGAACCAGGCCAAGAAGGGGGTTAACCGGACCAACCAGGGGTGAACCAGGCCGAGCAGGGGGTGAACCCCAGATCAGTGACACAATTTTACTTCAGCCTCGCTGCGAGAATCTTCAAAAAACAAATACAATGAAAAACAAATGGAGGTTGCAAGAATCAGATGAAACTTTCACAATTGATGTGGAAGCTAAAAGAGGAAAAGATGAACTTTAACTGTCTGTGTGAAATCAAGCATGTACTTACAAGTAAATTATAAACTCTGATAAATATGTGAACGTCCACAGAAGTTCCATAGACTGGAATTTAGAAGGTCCAATTTTGAGAAGCACAGTTTTTTAGAACTTCCATTTCTAAGAAGCGCTGGGCAGTTTGCGGGCGCAACTGTGAAACTACCAGGGGAGGATACCGGGAGAAAATACATCTGCCAAGCAGCGGTGAAACGCGTATCAGAGGGGCAATTTTACTTCAGCTTCGCTGTGAGATCTTTCAAAAACGAAATTTTCATAATTGATGTGGAAGCCAGAAAATGAAAAGATAAACTTGCATAGTCTGTGTGCAATCAAGCATGAACATGAAACGTTTAACTTCTATTTTTAAGAAGCAATGTTCAGTTTGCGACGTCCAGTAAAGTAAAAGTGTTGAAAGATGTCGTCAGAAAACCCTCCCCACACCTCATAGCACCAACCTCAACTCCACTGGAGAGAATATTCTGGTTGCAGCAGATACTCCCACACAAACACCGAAGTCGCCTGCATTTGTCAATAAATTGTCAAAAACATCGTCAGTTTCTTATTTCTTCTCTAGTTCTACAGTACTTCAATTAAACAAATGATATTCTTCTTAAAGGAGGAAACAATTTTTTTTAATATATGAAAGAGCGAACCGATTTTGATGAACGTAGCAATGAAATTGAGTTATGTTAAAGCCGTTCGGCGTCTGTGACAGAGGATCAAGTATCGCGTGTGTAAGCAAAGCTGGCCAGGTCTTACGCAAGACCGAATGGAAAACACTCCTCCAACTTATCCTCCCTAAAGACAATGTAGCGTTTGATCCACCGCCGTTAAATTTTTTCATTGCAACATAATTATTTTCGTCACAGTTGAGTGCAAGCGTCAGTAACGCATAATAAAGATATTTTATCACCAGTAGAAACTTTCAAACAATATTGAAACCAGGTGTCTTCAAAACAGCAAAATGCAATGTTGATTTATTTGAAAATGGAATCAAACCATTTCCCAGATCAAGTGATGAGTCTTATAATTGATTGTACGATTTGCTGCAGGTCGTCGCGCATGAGATATCTCACAGTTGGACAGGAAATCTTGTAACAAACCATACTTGGGAGGATTTCTGGTGAGTAGCTGATACCCAGTTATTCCTCCGCGTCTCACGGAGTTTAATTCACAACGGATTCGCAGAGACTGGTTCCGCTTCAGCGCCCGGTTGCTTCTGCTTATTTTTTTACCCGAGCAGACAGTGTGGTTGTACATGGAGTCTTATCTCTGGTCTGATCCACACAACCCTATGCGCCCATGTGAAAAGCAAACCTTGTTTGTTATTTGCACATCGATGGTTGTGTGGATTTTGATTTTGATTGTTGTAAAAAAAACGACCCGGGATTTTTTTAACTTAAAAAAAGCAATAAAACCCACTCTTTACTTTTCCTTTGAAAATCTACCAAGTAAAAAATAAATTAAGCAGCACACTTGTATAGTTAACTGCAATTTCTTCTAATCAAGCAAAACGAACAGCAACGAAATTTAAAGGACTTGAAAAAAGAGAAGAACATATTGAACAGTTTGAGCAAATTTTACTGGTTATCTTCTTCAGCTCTTTAAAATCGGTAGATTTTATCTCATTTTTCTGCCTTCTCTGCATCTAAACTTTTTCTGATTTTGGACCATACCAAATCATATATATACCATACACTCTATAGATGCTGAACTAGCAGGGCATGCACATAAACTTGACATGAAACAGCAGAGGTTGTGTGGGAATGGTTTTTCTCTTTTTGCTGTGTGCATGCTTGCCAAGCCTTAGCACTTACAACACTTTGCGAAAAAGATGGGGTATATTTGTTTACCCTCAATTGTAAATGCCATAATAGGTATAACAAGTTATTATTGTGTGATTCTGAAAATAGTGATATTGCATGATGCAATGAAAACAATTCAGAATGTTTTTTTTTCCGTTTTCCTCAAGAAAAGAACAAATCTTGCTTCTTAAAAAAAAACAAAAAAAAACAGGTGGGTTGTTTTTTTTTGAAAAAAAACGTGTTTTTCTCAACCCTGGTGGACGGCATATCACCAAAGAAAGTTCGTTGTCGACAGAATCCCTCCCATCTAACTTACACCAAAGCTTGACGAAGGTTTTTTTAAAGTTTGTGGTTTCTCTTCCACAGGTTAAATGAAGTTTCTCTTCCACAGGTTAAATGAAGTTTCTCTTCCACAGGTTAAATGAAGTTTCTGTTCCACAGGTTAAATGAAGTTTCTGTTCCACAGGTTAAATGAAGTTTCTGTTCCACAGGTTAAATGAAGGCCACACTGTCTTCCTCGAACGGAAAATAGTTTCCAGACTTTACGGCGAAAAGATGCGGCATTTCCAAGCGTTGAGTACGTCGTCGTCATCTGTTGCCTCATAACAGTATTTGCAGTTGATGGTTGCCCGGGATTCGTGACGTAATGCGAGCGCTGGTCATGGAGTTTCTGACGTCACAATCAGTAGTGAAATCATGGCTTGATGACATTCCTTTATTTGCATTCACTTTATTTCGTAAACTTCCACCCACCGGTCATCTGAAAGTTGATGGCACTCCTCATAAACAATAAACAAGTAATTTTAATTGTGCTGAAGCCAACACTGCCCTAGCCCTGTGCTTCAGCGCTGATCAGCGGCCGGAATTTATTTTGATTTTGTAGCAATACTGAGTTTGTACAAAATGTCATGACGAGTTAATTTTGTTTTATTTTTATTAGAAATGTGAACATTATTTGACTGAATATATTTTTATCTTCAGATGGATTGTCGTCTCTCAAATATTCAGTGAGTATGAACATGTTTTTGTTATTTGCTGNATNTTGTTGCTTGCCACTCTTATAAATCACTGGAGGTTTCTGAATAACTGGAGCTTCTTGAAGCTGCATCTATAATTTACATGAAAACTCTGTTTTCATTCAATCAAAACCACTCATCTGCGCTTTTCTTTTTATGTTAAGTCGCACGATTGAAATTCATCCCGTTGTGGAAGCAACGCTTCACAGTGTGTTTACAAATAACAAATAATTCTATTTCTTTGGCTTGATGACGTTTTATGCGCGATTGACATGATTCCGGTATAAAAATATTTTCCTGCACCTTTTCATTGTCTTTCTCATTTTCTGTGCGTAAATAATGGCTGCTAATAACATTTGTAAATAATGTCAAATACTTTGAAGAATGGCTTCTGAATTCTGCCTTTTTCTGTGATCTTTTTGTTGCTCAGACACAAAATGTTGTGCCATTTGTCATTTTTGTTGCCATTGGTCGTTTTGCTGCGACCAGCAGATAACTTACTGAGTTTCCCCGCGTGGAGCTCGTGATTGACATTTGATTGAACCAATCATGTTGTCTCCTTGAACAGATAGACACGTTTGGCTCCTCCCATCCATTCACCCATCTTGTTGTCAAACTTGCTGACGTAGATCCTGATGATTCATTCTCCAGTGTTCCGTACGAAAAAGGTTTTACGTTGCTTTTCTTCCTTGAAACACTGCTTGGAGGTGCCGGTGAGTGGGAACAATGTGGGGCAATTGCTTTTAGCTTAAATGGCATTGCGAGCGTGAGTGGTGCGATCTTGCCAAACAGTCTTTTGGGAAAACTTTTAATGTTCGGATTTTCATTTTTGTACAAAAAATTGATTGTTTTCGACGTCCTCGTGTTTCCTGTATTTGAGTGAATTTTTAACATAATTAAAAATCTTGAAGGTGATTTAAAACCTGTTGCGTTCGATTGGAATTTTCCGCGGATGTATGTTTTACATACATGTGTTTTAAAAAACGGCCTCTTTGTCCCGGTTTGACCTTCTTCGTGGCACTGCGTTCCATGTTAGGAACATGGCGGCGAGGCTCCTTTTATTGTTTGTATATATCACGTGGGGGGGATTATTCTTGGCGGGCTCACATCCACCATCTTCACAGTTTCCTTCTATCCTTGACTTCATGTCATGTTCAATGTGATTCAAACGTTAGTGACATCGGGAAACACTAGTGCAGGGGTGGGCCCAACACACTGTGGAACCATGGCCACGGACCATGTGAAATGTGCCCGCGGGCCGCACTTTGACCACCCCTGCTGCAGTGCACGGCGTTAATGTAAATAGATACAGACTGTTGTAATAGCTATAAGAATGGCTTTACCATGGACCTTGGATCACGCACCTTTGCTTTTACTTAAATAAACAAAACGAAACATCAAATCCAAGGCACTTAGAAAAAAACAAATTGAAAAATTCAGCAAAGACAGAATATTTCATACGAAATTGTGAATTCTTTATTTTGGTATTAACAGTTTCACCCCCAGTGTTTCGAGTCGACCCAGACATAATGTCAGACATCACCGAGTAAACTTTCGATGTGTTCCAAGTCTGGCATCAGACTCATTGTTAAGATTTGTTAGGAATGCATGAAATACAACGATTCGATTTTGATCCATTAAAATTGTTCATATAACTAACGACTGGATGAAGATAAATGGATAACATTTGTACGTCAATAAACATGCTTTGTGTGTCATCAATGTCGTTTTTGTGAGATTGAGTCTCAAGCGGAGAATCAATTGCTGGTGTCTTCACAGAAAGTATTTTCTTATGAAATATAAAGGATTGTATTCCAGCAGTTTATCATCGCACGATATAAGTGAAGAGGTTAAATGTACGAAAATGACTGCATTGAAATGTTTTCATTTTTTTACGTATTCGCTTCTCCCTGCCAGTGATTAACATTTGCTGTTCGGCGATTGTTTCGCCTTCTATTGTTTATCGAAGCCGAGCTTACGTTGTGGCGTCACAATGGTGCTAGAAACAAAAATCGATGGTTTTGATTTGGAACTTAACTAATGTATGCCCGCAATGCATGAATGAATTAATTAATTGCTAAGGTAGGTTTGGAGGAGTTAAAACTCAATTTTGATTTAAACGTTAATTACGATTTGAAAGACGTGTTGGGATTTACGTAACAAACGCTTCTGTGTCTGTTTGTGACGTAAAATCACCTTAACTCATAAATTATATAAGCACGGATCATCTTGAAGTATGACCAATTGACATTAGTGTTGGTTTTCATTGCCAGAAAACTATTCAGTAACTACGGAGTAGTTATCGTGGGTTCGGTCTACTGTATATTAGTGGTGAATATTTGTGACCTGGTATTGTTACAGAAATATTCGAAGCATTTTTGAAATCGTACATTGACAAGTTTAAGTACAAGAGCGTTACAACGTCACAATGGAAAGACTACTTATATGGATACTTCGCTGAAAAGGTTTGATTACATTTAGGCGGATGAATATTGCAAGAACGTTTTCTTGGCACGAAGTCTTGTGTTGGTTGGCGTGACGTCACTATTTATGCAAAATTAAGGAAACTCTTATGTTTCGTTTTTTTTCGCTCGACTCTTGTATTATAATCAAATAACGAGTTGCATCGTCAGCCTCCCCCCTCGAAGTAGTAAAAACCAACTTGAAATTGTATCAAAACAGTGATACTTTGAGAGCATGTGGCATTGGATGCTGCTTTCTTACTGGACTTGCAAAGCAGGTAACCATTTGTGGGAAATCCCCTTTCCTAGACCTTTGACCCCTCATGAACGAGATGCACGAGCGAAATTGCGTGATTACGTCATTTACTGGCGAGGTCAGGTTATTACGAAGTTAGCAAATACACCTGATGACGCCATTCATTAATCGGTGACCTCACCATTAGTCGCTTCAAATCTCAGATCGCATCACGAATGAATTGTCTGCGCTGTGTTACGTCACTGTAGCTGAGGAAGGGTTAGGAATGGTGGAAAGTGGATGTGACCTGTTGTAATGAAAAAATAAATCAAGCTCGTATTCCTTGGAATGTTTAGAAATCGACCGATTTGATTACTGTTGTGTTCTGGAACCAGTCAATGGATAACATCGGTGTTATGCACCTGCTGTTGTGGAAGTTGCTTTTTTCAAAGAGCTGCAGTTGATGCCAGAAAATAAGGTCCACAGCTCCAAGTGCTTTTTTCCTTATATATTTGAAAACCCAAAACATTCCACTGAGGCCATAAAGCTCAACGTGCCAAGGTACAGTTGATCGTTTGAAGCAAAGCATTGATATTTTCCCACAGCGGTCACTCCTGGACAGCGTTGATTGGTCAGCCTGGTTTCACTCGCCTGGGTTACCCCCCGTCATTCCCGATTATGACGACACACTGACGAAAGAATGTGCTTCGCTCGCCCAGCGATGGTGCAAGGTGGGTTTGGTGATGTACAGGTAGTAAACAAATAATGCATCAGAAAAAAACGTAGATATTTAGTCGCTTTTCTACTCCTTCCTGGAGTGCCACAAGAGGTCTGCGGCCCCCACCTCAGCTTACTTGCGCCGTGGACCACGCGGGTACTTTCGCAGTGGATGCTGCACTGGTGGCAAGTCAGTGACAGCACTGCTCGTGAATTGTTTCCTTGCACTCCTCCCATCAACGCCAAGCACGAGGCTGTGGTTGGACAGTGGACAGGACGCAAGCACCGTTTTTCAAGTCTTCGATATGATCCGACCGGGAATCGAACCCAGCCCATAAACTTTGCTTGAGCATGCGCAGCTCCTCTCTTGTATCCTTTAAAGCAGTGGTTCCCAAACTGTGGTAGGCGTACCAGTGGTGGTACGCGAAGACCTTCAAGGTGGTGTATAAACCTACTTTCTGTTTACGAATAAACCTACTTTCTGTTTCTCTTCACAAAAAATCTATTCACAGCTATAATTTTTACCTGTTGGGCAAACCAGGCAAATACCCAGGACCTCGCGCTTTTGGAGCCTCGTGCTTGAATATCAAAAAACACTCCTTTACTGGTTTTTCATGTGTTTAATGGGGCCTCGCGTTCATTTAATCCGGTCCTGCTGTCGGATTATGTTAATAAATTATTGAACTTTTGTGTAGCCTGCTTCCCTTGTTGGTTTCTAAAAGAAAAGTAGCCATAATACTTTCTCACCGCCATTTTCTTCATGTCGCATTTGTGTCAAGTCTGGTTTTCCAAACCTTTCATCGTATAATATTTGACACATTGACTTTTCCTGGAACAAGGTGGTACGTGTTGACAGTACGGGACCCACAAATGGTACGCGATCAGAAAAAGTTTGGGAAGCACTGCTTTAAAGAAAATCTAAGTTTAATGTTAGCTAAGGAACTACCGACCGGTAAAACTGTTTAAATTTTAAAAAAGCTTGAATTACCAGAGATATATCTGTTGGTGTGACTGAATTTTTTGCAGGTTTCCCTAACATCGTATTTTGCGATTACTGTTTTGCACAAAAAACTTCTGTTTTGCACAAAAAAATCTTATGTTTTGCACAAAAATCTTCTGTTTTGCACAAAAAATTTTCTGTTTTGCACAAAAAATCTTCTGTTTTGCACAAAAAACTTCTGTTTTGCACAAAAAAACTTCTGTTTTGCACAAAAAAATCTTCTGCTGCACAAAAAAAACTTCTGTTTTGCACAAAAGAAACATCTGTTTTGCACAAAAAAACTTCTGTTTTGCACAAAAAATCTTCTGTTTTGCACAAAAGAAACATCTGTTTTGCACAAAAAAACTTCTGTTTTGCACAAACAATCTTCTGTTTTGCACAAAAAAAACATCTGTTTTGCACAAAAAAATCTTCTGTTTTGCACAGAAAAATCTTCTGTTTTGCACAAAAAAATCTTCTGTTTTGCACAAAAAAAACTTATGTTTTGCACAAAAAAAACTTATGTTTTGCACAAAAAAAACTTCTGTTTTGCACAAAAAAATCTTCTGTTTTGCACAAAAAATCTTCTGTTTTGCACAAAAAAATCTTCTGTTTTGCACAAAAAAAACTTCTGTTTTGCACAACAGGCTTCCAAGGATGACATAACCTCGTTTCAGCCACAAGATGTCGCAAATCTGTCGTCATGGCAAAAAATTGAGTTTCTATCGCAACTGATTCAAAAGGTGCGGCAATGTTTTCTGTCATTGTCAGAATAAGTTTCCTTGACTTTCTTTGCAGCTCTGTCATGTCAAAATAATAAGATGTAAAAAATTTATTGGCTTTGATAAAATCACTTTACTGTATTGGCATAACCAATTTTTTGACTTAAACATGTGTTTGCAACTGAAATACGGAATGCAAAGCATATTCATACACAGTGTTGTGTTAAAAGCCAAACCAAAAGGTCAAAATCATTTCGCTTTCGAGTTCCGCTTCACCAGTTGTACATATTTTTGAAGGACCCCCTTCCAGTTCCCCACATCGTGGCCATGGACCGCATCTACAAACTTTCGACCATCACAAACAGTGAGATCCATTTCCGGTGGCTTCGGCTGGGGCTTAAAGCCAAGTGGGAGGGGGCGATTGACCCCGCGGTCAGCATGGCGGCCATGGAGCAGGGGAGGATGAAGTTCACGCGACCGCTGTTCCGGTACTCATGCGTCAATATGTTTTATGACGTAACTATTGTGGCAGTTTGCTTTTATGATGTCATTCATGAACAGGGACCTGGGGTCGTGGGAGGAGAGTCGTCCAAAAGCGATCGAGGCGTTTCTGGCGAATCAGTCATGCATGCACTCTACCACTGCGCAGCTAGTCAAGAAGGACCTGAAGATTTGACTTGTTTGTTTAATTAATGAACACATCACGTCATAATTTAGATGAGACGTCATTGATTTGCGAGTGGGTGTTGAAACTGACGTTGATGATGTCATAATAGAAGATGACGCAGTGGCGGCGAAGTCAAAAGCGGCGAGAGGTGTGATTCTTTCAGTGTTAATTTGCATATAACTGCAATTAGCGATCGTTACCGTGGCAACCCCACGAGTTTCGCTGTCGATCGTTTCCGCTCATGCCAAGCAACAGATGCGATCGGAGCAACAAGGCTGAGGTTCAACTCACCACTGCAGATTATATTGATTGCCTTTCTGTGGCGCTGCAACTCATTCCAGTTTTGCTGATTATAGTTAATCTTGCCAACAGTTGTTCATGTGTTTCGTTTGTCATGTTGCTGAGGTTAGAACAGTGTTACTGGTACACACTGTGACAGGATGATTGTACGAGTGTCCAAACAATGTTGTAGCTCATTTGAGAAAACCAAACTTTTCCCGCCTCCCCGCATCAGGACCTCCGCCATCGGGTTAGTTCGTAAGAAACTCCCGATTTTCCAATCAGTCCGTGGATACATCAGCCATACTTAATTTTTGCTGTGTCATCAATTTCCGTCAAAAGGTTCATTTAGAAATGTGAATAACGTCATAGCGTGACGTCACAAAGAGCGCGCACCACGTAAAAGTGTGACCACCTTAAGCCACGTATTGAACCATCAGTGGTCCCCCCACTAGAAAGTTCAGTGTTCGGTACTGGGGGGGGGTAGTCGATGGTGAGTTGCAGTAAATGCATCGCACAGGTGGTGACTGGAAGGGTTGGGTTGGATAATGGTTGACCCATTAACCGAGACTTTTTCACTATCTGATATCCGGATATATTTGTCGGTTAATCGGATGAAAAAAGTAACGATCCTTACGCGTTTTACGCTTTTTTAACAGCTCAACAATGTAAACAATCTTCGAACTCTGTATACAGTCCTGTTTAATATCCAGCCCACTTCTGTGGAAGCAGGAAAGGGACATTCAATGCGTGTAGATTAACTCTGGTCTGGTTTACGCGACTCCATAATCGACGCGTTGTGCTTCGTAAGAAATACGTACCAGGAGCAATTAATGTCGAGCATGAATGTTTTTTCCTCGCCCAGTGCATGTGTGTATATTTATTGCAATAAAATTGTGTCATGATTTTACAATCAACTTATCAGGCAAATCTCGTTGAATCGCATGCATAACAAATAGCAGTTATTACCTGGTTAGCTAAAATACAACTACACAGATAAATCCGGACAGTAAAAAATATTGATATCCGAACTAACCCTGTGACCAGATCCGTTTCAAGGTAATTAACTTGACTAATGCAAGTTTGTGGCATTGACACCAAAAGGACGATCGGCTCCAGCAGTGCCACCTGCATTGACGTTGTATTATTTGAAGCTTTTGTCGCAGGTTCATAAACCAAGTTCCTCATCTGAATATAGACCAATCTCTGTTCTTCCAGTATTGTCAAAATTATTTGAAAAAATTCTTTATCACAGAGTACACTCTTATTTGACAGA
>JGI24158J21664_10014113_pt1 | contig 10516 bp, 7 predicted proteins | sample Ectturendosymbi3_FD_21664 | JGI IMG/M metagenome (IMG submission 21664)
CATCGGACTGCGTCAGCACGTCTAGCGGTCGACACAACCTTCACCATGGAAACATCAATCTCACGTACTTAATGGGGCACCTGACTAGATAACCTCTGTGTCTTTTCGGTGCCCCGGCGTTTTTTTCTGTTTTAGCGAATACATTTAGCGCAATTAATTCAGTACCCCCAAATAAATCTATCTATCTATCTCACTGCTGAAAAAATTCAGCATTTAGTTTTTTTGCATTGCACGACCATGACTGTTGAGAAAGGTTGCCAAACCTGGTAAACAGTTGTATATATTCGTTTATGCACAAAGAGATGCTGGGGTTCCAATGCTGTGCAGATCAACGATCGTTTTTTAAAGTCTTTCCTTTGCGTTGGAAGCAATAGGGCGGCCTGGCATCACGTTTACAAGGTGGCACCGAATCGAGACGCTTAAAACCGAACGAAAACATATCACAAGTGCGCCTGAACTAACAAGCGGAAAGAACGTTTCAATATAGAAAATGTGCATATTCCTGAGGAATCAATGTCTATGTTTCATGAAGAAGAGGTGCTTTTGAAACATGCCCGCTAAGCAAAAGGTACTTCAGAATCTTTATTCGCAGACAGATTTGTTGAAGCGCATGGTTTAACAGTAAAGAACGTTCTAGAAAGTTATGTTTTGCCAAAAACGCAGTAAAACTTCAATCTTCATTTTTCCAAAATGAGAGCAAAAAATGTTCTAATGCGCATTTGGTAAATTTGGCACAGAGTTGTAAACAGGCCTCATTTTGAAGCCCGGGCCAACCTCAACAGTTACTTTTGAAACCCGATTAAGGCCTGTGATTTATCGAGTGAGTCAAGATATGCGCAACTGCGAGGTATTGGTGGCGTAGCAAATTGTCGAAATTAAAACTTCTGTCATTTTTACACTTCACAGGAAACCATAAGCTTGTCTGGTGCAAAAACAAGCGAAATATTTCTTAAAGTCAAGAACCGCGCAAATGGTTGATCTTTTCGACGCAACTCCTCTCGAGCTAATTTCCTCACCGCTGTAGCCTTCTCAAAAAGCATGTGGGATTATGCACAGTGTAGAGACTCCCGGTATCAACCGATATTTCTGACCTATTATCATTTGTCAGTTATTTTGCTTCTCAAAGTAAAGGAAGAAAGTTTGGCGTTTAGTTTGCTGATGTTTGTTGTGTAAATTAAAACTTTTTGGTTAGATGTCAGATACCAACAACAACCTACAGTACGGGAATAACTATAACCACTGAAGAATATTGGACTTAGTCTTGGACCTCAATTATTTTTCTCTTTTAATTTTAACCCAGTGGTGTATCTATGCAAAATGACGCCCATAGGAAAGTCTGAATGTGCGCCCTTTCCAATAATTTAATCTTAGACACAGACACAATTTTTACAAATTTTAAACCATGAAGAAAACAAATGTTTTTATACGGAAAATGTTTGTGTTTATTTTTTCTTCAAACTTTTCAGCAAATAAAATATAGTTATCCATAAGGACCATACTTCTATACTCATTTATTTTTATTACCAAGATTATCAAAACATTCCAATAATAACGTCATCATAATTTATAGGCCTAAATAGTGTTGCCTGAAAACATTTTATATTTTACAAAATATCAAACAACATATTGCAACTACAAACGACAATTTCTTTTAAATAGAAACACATTTAATTTGGATTGTACAATAAAATTTTAATGCAAATCAGGTACCACTTGTTTTCGAAAAACACAATTCCATCGAGACAATAATATACCCAGCCTTGTCCGGTTAAATTACACAAAATGACACTTTCTAAACATTTCAGAGCTAGATCACACAATCTGCCCCGACTTATGCTTAGTTGCTGAGACTCGGAGGTATGAAAGGACCTGTTTCAGTTTACTAAAAGATCACTCGTAGCTTGCAATACATATAACTGCCATCGTCAGCATTTTTTGCAAAGCAATTCGAAGAATGTCAGGAGGACCTCAGGACAAAATAATTTTAGGTTGCACGACTTGAAACTAGCAATTTGCAATCTAGAATATTTTCCTACAACTGCTTGCCACCTACATATGAACTGTACACAGATCCTTAATTGTCACACATAGATTTTTAGTTTTTCACAGTCAGGACTGCACAAAGGTTTTGGACATCGAACAGAAAGCCAAATTTGGACAGTAAAAGCTAGCTCTAAACACGAGTAACAAATCACTCATGGGCACAATTTTGTTGTAAAATGTGGGGGGGTAACAGCTTGATGTAAAATCAATATTGTCATCGGGCCGATGCGGAAGTGACGTTTTGTAAATACAAATTCCCAATCTTGTTTTTTAGAGGTGTTTTCAAATCAAAGCTAATCATGCTTTGCTTTATCCCTACAAATAATTTAGAAATTAATAAACTAACGTTGAATCGCATTGGTCGTAAGTGCTTATCACTCTTAAGTAGAACACATCTATTTTCATCCATTTTATAAGTGTGGGTTCAGCGCGATTTGATGCTTTGTTTAAGTTGCTTAACGTTAAAAAGACGATAAATTGCAAGGTACGATATATATATTGCAAGGTGTGGTAGCTAAATAATTTTCTTGCACATTTCTGCTCTTTAAAAATACTACAAATCTTTAGCTACTGAGTATCATGCATGCAGCCCCACCCCTAGCCAAATCTCCATTGATATCCTCTTACAGTAACAAAAAATGTTTGGCCAAAATTAGCGTAGGCTACTTCACATAATGATTCACAATTTATTTTTACTGCTGATGGGTGGAAGATGTATCCTTTCAATCTCCCTTCGTCAGCCCCTGCATGCTGTTGGCTACCCTTTCGATTGTCCAAACATCGTTTCTCTAATAGCCTTTCCCAACATGAATCAACCTCCCAAGCAGAAGTATCCAAGCCATCTAGAGAAGATTTCAAGATATCCAAAAAACGAACCAGAAGTCTTTCTGATTATCTACCCATGTACCAATCTCGCCTACAATGTGATTTTGCATACCTACTCATTTCACAATCAAAATTTTAGGTTTAATATCAAATTTTAACAAGTGAAATTAATGTCAAAAGTTTTGTTCTAGAGTTATGCGTGCATAACGACACGAAAATGTATTTGAGATTAAACATAAATCAAAATGAACAACGGTGAATTGGAAAATAGTACCACATTTTAGCTGAAAAAACTTGGAAAGGATGTCCAGCAAAACTTGTTACGTAGGCTCATAAGTGGGGGGCCGCATTGGTCTAGGCTCCCCTACTTTTTTCTGGGAGAGCCTAGCCCAGAATCGTCGCCAGAAAGTTTTCAATAGGAGGGCTTTGCGTTTGTGCGGGGGGGCTTGACATTGCAAAAGTAACCAAAACTCCACAGATTTATAGTGTTTCACGTTTCAATTGGCGGGTCTTGGTGCTTTGTTTGGGGGGCTAAGCCCACCAAAGCCCTCCCGTAGCAATAGCCTAGTCCTCCCACTTTTAAATTTCGAATTTTTCCTAAATATGTTTAAGTAACCCAATTCGTATTGCGTCCATTGTTGAAGTAAATTGTTTTTGTGTAAGACTAAGAACTACTAGTTAAATTTATGTGCTCAAGTCAGTGTAGTGTATGACAGATAGGGTCGTTGAGGGTTTATCAAATTTGGAATGAAATTGCTTAAACATGCTGACTAAAGTTAATGACGTCATATTTCAGTGCTTGTGACGTCACATTTGCCAATTCAAATCACAAAAATTTTATAGTTCTTTTGACTTGCACTTGTGCCCCCCACTTTGAAAATAGTTCAGCCACCCATGCGTATAGACTACCTGTAAAGCAAATGCTTCGCACTTGGATAAAATCATTGCTGCATTGTGGGTATAAATGTCTTTTGATTTTGTTGGTCATCAAGCCCGTAACCAGCTTGGGACACCTGGGGGGAGAAGAGTTGTCCCAAATTTTTGAAACTATGCCCAATGGTTTCAAACTATTCCAACATATTTTTCCAGTGGGGGCTAAAAAAACTGCGCCCTCCCTAGTTACGGGCCTGTTGGTCACCCTTGTCGTGACATACAAGAAAGGTTATCGTTAATTCCTAGCAAGTCATTAAGTTTTGTGCTATAGGACAATTATAGCTAGGTCAATACTTCTCTAAAGTTTTGATGGAAATCCTATTTACTGATGATTGAACACAGTCTTTTGCAAAACTGCCCATCCTAAAACTAAGTCTCCACAATAGTACTGCTGTTTGTCTCCAAAAGATAGGATTTTGAGGAGGCACTACACATAGGAGAGACATATACTTTCCCGCATTTAAGACAAGCGACCAAATAGGTCACACCTGCATGGGGTCTCAAAAACTAAGATAGCCTAGGGACCCGCTTTCCTTAAATCCGTCCCTGCTTCATCCATCAACAAAACTTTGTGTGCAAAGTAACTTCAGTGATAAAGTGCATCAGTAAAAGCAGAGGCCTGCACAGCCGCTCGTTTAAGGAATAATTGGAAGATTTGAATTCGGATTAGCCTACCACAAACCTATTTACTATTATTGCGAGGTCCGTTGGATGCGTCGCAATGACATGCTGACGCGTTTTCACATGCTACAAAATGAAGTCGGTCAATTCACGAATATGCAGGCAATAAATTACAACAGAAGAACATTCGCTCGGAAGTTTCGCAACCCACCTTTGTAGACAAAGGAGCGGACATGAGTGAACTTCAAGCTCATCNCTGCATGACACCAGAACAGTGAACCTATATCTTGTGCAGTGTGAGTGTCATACCGGCAAACTGTCATTGCAAGAAAGAAATGAATTAATCGGAAAAGCTGCCGGCTGCACGTTTACCAGAAAATTGTGTTTCTTAATAGGGATGTGCATTATGGAACATTTGGAGGTTCCGGAATATTTCGGAATCTTTATTTCGAATCCAGAATATTGAATCTTATTCAGGGATATCTGCAGACTTGTGAAGCGCTATGCATCGCTATACACCCCATTGGGGACCGCAGGAGCCCATTCGCGATTTTTGCGATAATTCGCGAACCACTGAAGACACTTAAGACATTGTATGAAAGTTTTTTAGCAATGCCATGAGCTTGCTGAGTGTTTCTTTCTTTGGACCGTAAAGAGTGCCACTGCGAAATTTATTGCAACTGCAGGACTTATTGAAACAATTTTTTGCCGACTTTGCAATATTCACGTTTATTTCATCCAAATCTATTTCGAATCTAAATACACGAAGAAACTCTGATTTTGGATTCGAATACTGAACGATCCGAATCCATAGGATTCGATATTCCATTATATGCATCTCCAGTTCTTAAGCTATAGGCACATGCTTCTGGTGTGTCTGCGACTGTTGCGGTGAGTTCAACGCGGCATTGTATACACACGTGTCCTCATGGAGCGGTGCGTTCGTTGCGCACGGCCTGGGCTGAACGGATGATTGAGACCCGAAAGCCGGTGATGGGGTTGGTGTGCAACTGCGCTTTACCTAAGTTCTGACATCATATGTGGCATAGGCTACTTTTAGGGTGTTGCTAATTTTGTACACCATATTGTTGAGCAAAGTTACACAAGACCTGTTTGCGGCACACTGCACAAAAGCANTAGTTACGTGCATTCAAAACAAACGTAAATTGCCAAATTTAACTTTGTGTCACAAATTATTNAAAAAGTAGTGGTGTCCACATTTCAGAAGAACAGAGAGTTGGATTAGGCTACATAAAATTTACAAGATTTGTTGCTACAATGGATTGAATAAGATTTTTGTAGGCCTACCTCCACTGTCATGAAGGCATTGCTTTAAATCATTAGTTTCATTTTTAGAGGAGCCAAGTATCAAAAAATTAAACCAGCATGGTCAATAGATATATTAATGTCACCCACAATCTCATAACAAAAATATCAGCAGTGGAATAAAGAACAATAGCCTTGAATTGACTTTTGTAAGGCAACAAAATATCAGTTTACAAAATTTGTGAAGTTTGCGAAATGTTATCCTTTATAATGTGACAATGGATTTACCAGAAAGACTCATCAGCTGTTCATTGAAAGTAACACAACTTACTTTATATTACAGTTTCAAGTAGCCTAGGGAGATGTGGGACCAATGAGCCATTTTTACGTTTCAGGTCATAAGTCGCAAAGTTTAGCTAGCAAATTTCTAAAATTTAGCAGGAATATCAATAATCTGTTCCTCTATCCCAGTGGTTCCCAACCGGGGTGCCGCGGCGCCCTGGGGTGCCATTTACAATGCCCAGGGGTGCCGCGAGCTAATGCGTTTTTTTACCATATCATTAAAAATACAATTTCAAACTGTCATCAAACCTCAAAGCAAATTGCTATGGGTGCCGTAAATTATTATTCTTTTCTGTAGGGTGCCGCAAACCTAAAAAGGGTTGGGAAACACTGCTCTATCCACATACAAAAATCAAAATCAGTGTCATTAGCACCTTCAAAATATATACTGAGGCAAATCGGCATCAAATCTCAAAAGGTTAGAAATGCGGTTTGTGGGCTGCTACAGCTAATGGCTCTGATAGCACACTTACAATTTCCAATCTTTTTGCAGAGGCAATATCTTCCCTGTCTGGAAACACAAATCCGTCTTGTGTTAGATTTTTCAAAAATTTTACTTCAAAGTCGTCATCATCATCAGGTCCCCTGGTACCAATTTTACAAGAAATGTAATTTTCCATCACTGGAATAAACTTTTCAATACAGTAACAACCTGCCTCAATAATTTGGTCCGACGATCCGCTCAATACACCACCAATTTCCGGCTCTGATAAAGGAGTCATTTACTGTGTCACTGTCCGAATGTACTGAATTTATAACATCACTCGCATCACTATATGCGGATAGTTGATGCTTCACAATTTTAGCTGTGTGTGAAAACTTGCGCTTTGATGATTCGAATTATTGTGCTTAGATCAGGGGTCTCAAACTCAAATTGCTCCGTTGGCCACTGAAGACTTACAAGGTAACGCTCGGGACGCATTATGACGTTGACGCAACAATACCGGTATCTGAACTTAATTTTACATCTCATTACCTGCGAAAGGTATCATGAATTACAGGCAAATTATTTCTAGCCGTCTCTATGTTCATATTAATCAATTCTAGCCGTCTAAGGAACTTGTTCACTCGCTAGCTGAGCACTTTTAAACACCGGTGAATAAACTAACGTAAATTCTATTCATTTCATCCATTTTCATGCCCGCTTTTCCTCTAGGGAGGGTTGCGAGGCAACATCCATAGGAGAACTTGGAATACCTCACTGTCATTAGCAACTTCAGATAGTTCTGCTGGCTCGACACCAAGACGGGACCAACCCAGGTCGGAGAGCCGGTTACCCACGTAGGCCTGGGACAACGTCTGGGCCGCTTTCCCGTGGGTTTAGCCAGCAGGGCTTGCCTCACCAGTCTTTCGTTGGGAATTCTGGATACATGAACCAACTAACATTAGTTGTGTTCTCTCAGTTAGGAGAAGTGGTTCGACATTCAGGGCTCTGCGAATTTCACAGCCGCGCACTTTGTCACGAAGTGTCACACCAGGGACGTATAGGGGGGGCTCAATGCCCCGGGCACCGAGTCAGTGGGGGCGCCGAAAAGTTGCAACAATATCGTAAGTTTTTTCTTCAACGCAATGCATTTACTCCCAAAATACCTTAGGTTCAAATGTGGAGGCGCCAAACTTGTTTCTTGCCCCGAGCGCAATCTAACCTCGGTACGCCCCTTTGTTCCACCGTGGACTCATCGCAAAAATCCCATTTTTGGTGCTTCCACCTGAGTTAATATTCTTTCGGTCATAACCCAAGATTCATGACCATAGCCACAGGTAAGGATCGGAACAAAGACTGATATAAAAACTGACAACTTTACGGTGTTTGAAAGCTCCCGTTTAGTCCACAGAGCGATAAAGGCCAATCTACACTGAGGACATGGGAGTCTGCAGGGTGGGTCAAAACGGGCATTTCTCCCCCCTAGAAATTGAGATTAAAGGACCAAACATTTCTAGAAATGTTGAAATCAGCAGCTTAATTGATTTAATTCTTGCTATGACAGTTGATTTGCTGGCATGACACCAGGCCCGTAGCCAGATGTGAAGGTTTGGGGGAGGCGCAAAACATTTTTAGAAGGGCAAGATTTTTATTTTTGTTTTATGTTTTAATAAAGAATTTTCTGGACACAACAAAATTTGGGGAGTACAACAAAATGGGGAGGGGCTTTGTCCCCGAATGCTCCCCCGTGGCTACGAGCCTGTATGACGCTGACACTACGTAAGCGCCAGGTTCACAGTTATGGTGTTGTACAGTGATGAGCTTGCAATTCACTGATGTCCGCTCCTTTGCCTCCAGAGGCAGATTGCGGAGGTTGCGAGCGGCTTGTTCTGCTGTTGTTCTTTATTGCGTAACAATAACATGGCAACAATCTTCACAGGTTCATTTCGTGTTAACGGTAGCAGGTGTTTTACTTGCATGTGACTGTTGAACGCAGACATCTAGTCAAGCAATGCAGCGAGACAGTGGGCCAGGGGGTAAAACTTAGCTGAAGGGGTCCCACTGGCGACTGTAGGGGGACCACTAACCAACACTCAGATGAAATGTAAGAACTGATAGCGGATCCCGATGTGGATGGCTATACTAAAACCTAAATTATCGGAAAATACTCCTAAAACCTTCCGAAAAACGCACAAAAAGCAACTTACTGAAAACGAAAAAAATGCTAAATACCCACATATAAGCTAAGTGGGGGCCCGTTTTTTTAATTTAGTTTGCCACGGGGGCAGTTAGCACCCCTGTCCCCGTCAGTTACGCCACTTACTGTGACCAATATACCTGAGTACTGAACACACACTTACGCAGGCTTCTTTCCACACAGTATAAAAATATGTGGCTTGTTAGATTACTTCTATGCAGGCTAGTGTGATTACGTCTTAATCGTTAAGGTTTAGTTCTGACATGTGACTGAATACTGAATGCAATGCTTTACTTGCTGTGGCGAGTTTTCTTAATTAAATTGCTAAATTTTGTAAAGCCTGCGTGCGGTGTTATAATTGTAGTAAGTTGTCCATAGTCGTGTCAATATACAGGTCTAATTGTCCAGTTTACGTATGATGAGCCTTCACTGTGGAAAAATTAGCAAAGACAAGCATGGTTTTATTGACCGCATTGGACGAGATCACAGACGTTTGCAGCTCTTGTTTCTAAGTGTCGCTGACAAGTCTTGCCAGCAGATCCCACAACCAGGAGGAGGGCAACCGAGCAATTTTCCTTTTCCCAAAATTTTCAAAAACATTTTCAATTGTTAGGTACAGCATCAAACTACAATCATTTTGCCTTTTTGCCCCNTCTCTGAAAATATCAGATTAGTGTGGCCTTGCTTGCTAGATAAAATAAAGTCAAAATATGTGGTTTAGTTGAAGACCATGCCAATGCTTCTTTCTTAAGTTATGGCAATGCTTACTAGATAAGAAGTATCCTGCTTTGAAAATCTGCAGATAGCCTACTATGTAAATTATCGCAATATACCTGGGTCCTGGGTATTGCTGCCAACGAAGCGCATTTTTTATTGTTACCGTAACTTGGGTCATTTTTTTGTGGTGTAGAAATGGTAAAGCGTTTTGTGAAGGTCCATTTACACTGCATCGTCAGTAACATGAAAATTATAAACAAAATGTCGACTTGCCCCCCTCTGGAAAATTTTCTGCGGACGCCCATGGCTGAGGAGTTGCCAGGAGTAGCCGCGCACGATTCTTTGTTTGTTTTGTTGCGTCGGGTAATTCTGCACTCGTGCACGGCAACTCCTGGGCGCAAATAAAACAAACAAAAAATCGTGCGCGGCTACTCCTGGTAATTCCTCAGTGTAGATTGGCCTAAATGCGTTAGCTTTACCAATCCCTGTATCAATCTCCTGGCGCTCCTCCTTTCGTCACTCGTAAATACCACTCCTCAGTGTAGATTGGCCTAAATGCGTTAGCTTTACCAATCCCTGTATCAATCTCCTGGCGCTCCTCCTTTCGTCACTCGTAAATACCACCCCTAGGTACTTGAACTTCTCCACCTGCTGCAGTGTATTGCCGCTCACTTGCCGCATACAATGCCTTGGGTTTGCAGAGAGACGTAGTATCTGCATATTTTAGTGATGATTTTCATTCCGACTCGGTCGCAAGCAGCAGAAGACGATCGAGTGCATGCTGAAAACTGTTGAGAAGATCCTAGCAGCACCAAATCGTCTGCAAAAAGTAAACGGTTGTTCCTGCAGCTCCAGCCTGTGACTTCACCTTCATCGACTCGGCTGTGACTGTCTATCCAATTCATGTAGACCAGTGGTTTTCAACTCCGGTTCTGAGGGCCGCATTCGGCTCCCAGGCACCCTTTGTGTGGCAGTCAGCAGCCGTACAATAAAACGTCTTATATTTTGTGTAACAGACTTCGTTTTGCTGTAAAACAGAACGTGTCAATTAAATTGTGTTAAAAATTTTAGTGAGGCTTTCCAACAAATCGTAGGTCTGGATTTGGCTCCATTCAGCGAAAAGTTGAGAACCATTGATGTAGGCTATG
>JGI24158J21664_10014114_pt1 | contig 10515 bp, 4 predicted proteins | sample Ectturendosymbi3_FD_21664 | JGI IMG/M metagenome (IMG submission 21664)
CAACCTAGTTGTGTTAATAATGGGAGTATGTACAATAGGGTTAAAAGTATGGAATAAAGATGGCTATGGGAGGAGGGAATATGTTCAAATGGAAATGTGCAATTTGAAATTTAAATGGGCTATAGGTAAGAAGTATACAGTTGACATAAAGAACTCATGTTTCAGCACCATCCTATCTGTCATCATAGGCAGAGATACATCTCTGTACTGTTTTCTAAATGTGATCCGGGAACCCGGATCTCAAGTTGCTTTGTAAACTCCCATCTCATGAGCATAAGCGTAGCCAGGAGGAGCCAGAGGGGCCATGCCCCCCTAATTTTTAGAAAATATAGTCATTTTGTGCTTTGAGAAGCGTTTTTCCAAACAACATAGCGTTATTCGCCTAAAATCAAACATTCTGACCCCACCCAAATATTTGCCCCAAAAAATATTTTTGGGTTGGCTACGCCACTGCTCATGAATGTTTACGTTTGAGTTTATCTGCATAAATTTTTACACCGACTCACAGACCCACAGCCAGATTTTAATGTTTAGGGGGAAAATACATTTTTAGGGGGCAATATTTTTTATTATATGTTTAAAACGAATTTTTCTGGGCACAACAAGATTTGGGGGGCACAAAAAATTTGAGGTGGCACTGCCTCCGAATGCCCCCCTCTTGACTACGGATCTGCAGACCGATTGTTGCAAAACTACAGACCCTCAAAAAGATTCCAGGCTGCCCCATCTGAGTACACCACGAAAATGTGTAATTCTTCAAGCGTTGAGAAAACTAACAACCTTTAATGGATTGCAACTTTCGGAGGTCATGCACTCATTCATGTCAGTACTTTCTTTGTAACTTAAAATGTATAAGAAATTTTGTGAATTGCGTCATAACACGCCTTGTCATTGAATGCATCGGTTGGTTGTAGTTTTTTGGTTCACGATCTCAACTGAAACCCAAGGCACTGGAAGAATGACCCAAATATTACAGCGTTTCGTCAAATTTTCGGACAGTGAAAATAATTCTAATTTATGAATTTCTGATTAATCTAAAGTTTTGAAAAGGACGCATCAAGTCAGGGCCGCAACCAGCTCATACAGTATTTTCGGTGGGGGGAAAATGTTGTAACTTGTTGTTACTGTACCTAACAACTAAATATGTTTTGGAAAATTTCGTGTAGGGAGCAATTGCCCGGTTGCCCCTTGCGTTAATTCATCCGATTTTCGACAACCCCTGAAAACGAGAGATTTGTTGTGATTTTTAAATACCTTTCATTGTGTTGAAAAAGACATGCTCAAACAACTGACTTGGTGCAGCTAGTTGGTCGAACCCTGCTTATAATTCATCAGCAGACGCCCTTGACAATACAGAGTGTTTTTCGAGCCGGGATATTTGTTTATTTGCAGTCAGCAAAGCGACTTGTGAGTAGAAGCTGCATCATCGAAATATTTGTAGTCTGACAATGTTTTTCCAGGCATACCTTAAACCAGTATGCAGAGTTAATTTAGAAAAGAACACTGAGAAGTGTGGAAGCCTGTGGTTGAGTACTGTCGGTGAAGGCATGAGAGCTTTTTGTGTTTCGTCGCATTTCATGGAAGACAATAAGTGGTGATCGAAAGCATACAGCGCTTAAAATCATAAAGACCTTTACAAAATATTAGTCATTCTGCATCAATCCACCATAGAAATTCAGTGATTCCTACTTTGGGTCCGTATTGCGACATTATGATATGAAAGCACAGCCAATTAGCCAAATGATACAACTTACATAAGATAAGAAAAGGTATGGTAGCTTTGAATTTGCATGGGACAAACTTTTGCCATTAAATATGTTGTACACTTTTTAGTGGCTAATGATTTTCATTGGTTTATTGTTTCATATGACTCAGCTACTATGACTCAGCTATTAAGCATGACTCAGCTAATAAGCAGCAGAAACAATACAAAAAGCATTATGCAAAGAAGTCTCTGGAAATTAGAATAAATGAAAACCCAAAGTCAAAAGAACTGATCAGTGTAAACAAAGAATGTCACTGCGTCACATTGGCATTGCATGAAGCTGGCTGAGTTTGTTTAAAGTTGAATCAAACCCACCAGACCTGTGTTTTGTTTGGACGAAGAGTAAATTATATGTACAACCGTGCACCTTGTAGAAAATCCATATTTTTGCGATGTTTTTTTATGAGTATCAATGATTTTAATGTGTATGTCCTTGCGTGTTTCCTTTAATTCATTAATTATAAAACATGCATATTGCAGATCGACAGTACGCACGTTTCCATACGCAATGTTTTAGTGACGCAACAGTAAGTTCACAACACCTTTGCAAAATACCTCCATGCTGCTCACAACTCTGTTCTAGCTGGCATGGTATAGTTAAAAACATTTTGCCCATTGTCCGAAATTATCAACTGATTGGGGCCCTGTCACTGGGTATATTTTAAAGAGCAGCTTAACCGAATAAAAACTAAACTACAGTACTTTGTTGCACTATTTCTGTCTGAGATCAACAACTGCATTGTTGGATTGAATCTCCCTCAGTGGAAAACGTATTTAAGGTAAACGTCGAAAACAGGTTTCGCGCCGTAACTTCTGTGTCAACTGGGTTTGAAAAACTTTACATCACTGACAAATAATTGTATTCACTGCGTAATACGAAGAAGTTCTCATTTTTTTAGTTTAGAATCTTCTTGCTTAGCATTTCCTTCAGTTATTTGTGGCAACTCTTATTTCCTCCTATCGAACACCTAAAAGCTCTTTTCTGAACGTGTTGTGAAAGAATCATCATCCATAGATGTACAAGAGGAAATCAATTTCAACATGTTTACGGCATCTTACATCAACGCGGTGAAATCGTGTTCCTTTAACACTGTTAAATAGATCGGAAGATATCATTTGAATAGTAAAGGAGATGTTACCTTACATCCACTTTTACGTTGATTTTATGCAACATACGCAAAGATAGTCAGTTTTTGTTCACTGAAACACCACCTATTCAGCTGTAATTTTTGCGTCTACATTGTAATTTTGCGCCACATGTATGCCATTACTACGTTTCATGCAACTACATTAAATGGCTCTTGCGTACCATCAGGTCTTTATTTTCAATCCACCTACGTTTCACCTTTTAATAACAAAACCACTTTTCAAATCGCCACACTCATGCAAAGCAATTGAGTTGAATCATACTGATCTGCGTCTCAATTGTTATCAAGCGTTTTATCAAAACAAAAATTAGCCTTTAGCCTTAAACAGTGTCCAAGTCTGTCGCAAAAGACCCTCGCGTGGCAATGCTGTCTCGAACTTACTGGTATTCCACGGTGAATTAACCCAAAGAAAATATAACTTATCTAAATCAAAAAAGAGTAAAGGTGAAGGTCAGGACAGGACAGTGACATGTAAGACTTCGAGAGCTTTTCCTGCGACAACCGCAGAGTTTGCCGGGGTGGTTTGTAAGGTTTGATCAGCAAGCAACAGAATTTCATGGAAAACTTGACTCAAAGAATGCAGGGCGTAAGCACCTACTGCTGCCCATACGCTTGTGGTCGTAAAACGCTCAAATCCAACAATCGTTTGCCAGTTTAGCCCAGGGGTTTCAAACTCAAATTTCTCCGAGGGCCAAATGAACACTTATAGAGTAATGCGAGGGCCGCATTATGACGCCGACGCAACAATGGCGGTACCTGAACCTTACTAGAAACAGCTTTTACGTCTTTACATCTTATTTTCTTCGAAAGGTATCATGAGTTATAGGCAAATCATTTCCATCTGTCACTACGTTTGTTTAAAAGGAACTTGTTCACCCGCTAGCCAAGAAATTTTAAACACCGGTGAATAAACTAAATAACGTAAGTGTTACTTATTTGAAAATTCCCAAAAAGCATTGCGGGCCGCACAAAGTGCCCTCGCGGGCCACATGCGGCCCGCGTGTTTGAGACCACTGGTTTAGCCTTTGAAAGTCTGCATCGAATCCATCGCGGCGCGCTGGTGTTAATCAACCCCCACACACAAAGCCATGCTCCCTGATTTTGAAGTTATCGCTGTGTGAAATTGATACATTCTTTATTCGATCAGGCACCAATTAAACCTTTATTCCTCAAGAACACAACGTGAATAACGCCTATAATTGGTACGGCAAACTTCTTCCCTCTGATTTTTGGCGATTTTTATCTGTTGGTGATATGCGTAATTGAACCTGATTTTTTGGTTCATTGCGACTTCCAAACAGAATCAATTCACTAGAAAATGCATCTTTAAAATTAGCCTCTCTAATTTGCTTTGAATCCAGAGAAAGACTTCAATTGCAAATATTTTCTCCGTTTATTATTTTGAGCAAAAACATTTATCTCCTACAACCTTATTGTAGGACTGCAGCAATGCAAGTAGCAATGAAAAATTCTATTTGAATAAGGTTGTAGGACTGACGATGCTTTGTGTTACGTGAGATCTATATTCTATTAAAAATTTGCTGTTTGATGCAAACTCTTCACCTGTATGGAGACTAGTTAGTGTTGGTCATTTTGCAATTTTCCTGTCAGTCAGATGGCAAACCGAGATTAAACAGCATTACTTAAGCTTAAATCACGATGTTTGAGGATCCACGTGTACTCAGACCAAGCTGTTACAGAATCTGTGATGGTAGCAGTGAAAAAATGTTTGTCTCGGGCACGTCTGCAGTTGCAGATGAAGAAAGATTTATCCGATAAACAAACTTCGAGACTTGCCTGGTTTGTTTGCGCTGTTGAAGAAAAAACTCGTCAAGTATTATCCCGCTTGACCGTACCTGTTTACCTTTGCTCTTAATTATAATAATGCATGATTCGAAAGATTTCTGCCTAATGCAACTTACAGTAATGTGTTAATTGATACCAAACTTCTTAACGATTATCAATCTGTGCATTTCGATCTTTTTAAAGAAAGTGTAAACTGAGCCAATTTGAGAAGCAACAGTCCGAATGACGGATTTGGATCAGAGCTGATTTATTCAAAACGCCGTCAACGAGTAAACATCGCAATGCAGTTAGTCAAAAAAAAATGCAACGGAATACAAAAGCAATAAGATTTTCGCCAAAGAGATGGTTAAAAGTTAACACACGACCAAAAGTTCGCAAAATCAGCGAAAAGTAAAACAAGCACAATGTAACAACTTACGTAATAGCTCAACTTTCAAAAACCTCAAATCGCTGTCAAACAAGTAAGAGCTGGATGAACGGGAAGATACGGACTTTAAAGTTGGCAAATAAGGACATTTTCACCACCGAAGAAAATCAGTTACAATATCAATTTTCTCGGCCTAAGCCATTAGCAGTATGTAGAGAAACGATAATTAGCGGCAGCCTCAAACGATGTCCGAACAGTGTTCGTCGCCTCCCTCCCAGAACAACGGTGACTATGCCAATTAAACGAAATTTGAGCTCTGACTGAAAATGGCAGCAATTTCACATCGATTAAAAGTAAAAGCGTATCGGCGTCGCTGCCAATAACCTGCCAACGAAGAACGACACGTCCGTTTGAGAACTTTAATCAAACCATAATGATTGGGGCAATTTACGTGCAGCCAGGAGCGATGGGCCTCGCGGCGAAACATCGCATTCGACTTTTCATCGGTTAATCTAATCTATCACACAATCAACGCAGCTCAGTATGGATGAGGTACCACGACTTGTAACGAAACTCCAGCGTATCAGCGGAACGGGTCCGTGTGAAGCTTCATAGGCGTTTCCGCCAAGAACCTGCCGAGGAACTCAACGAAGCTTCCATCCGGCAAAAGGAAGTAACGAGCTGAACTCGAAGTTTGTTTCAACCAGTTAATTAAGCAACTATGACAATGTAGGAAAAATGCACAGGACTTCCCAGAGTCCAACCTGTATTTTAAACATGTGAGGGCCGAGTTGAAATCGCAAGGTCGAGCCGAGACTACCAAAATTTTTAAGAGTTCTGCAGCTTGTTTTGTTCACTATGACTTCCATTTAAAGCTTGTAACGATGACATCATACAAATTGGCGAACAGGAACAAACAACTGGGGGGTGACTCGACTATAAGCTTCCTATGAAATTGAATTTTCAAAAGATCGAAATCATCAAACTTCGCGTTTTTCTTGGTATCACCTTTAGCGACTCAGTGCCAAAAGAAGGGAAGTGTGGGAGCGTCCTATCAAAAACGACAAGATCTTTTGCAGTCAAGATGTTGAAAATTTTTTCTGCTGAGAATTTCATACAAATGACAACATAAGCGGCGACTTTTTGCCTCCATAGAAAAACGTAAAGAAAACTGTTGTCTCTTTAAAAAATGAAAGGAACGGTTTCCTCCAACACAACTGTTTCACCCAGTTTTTACACAAAAGTCTTCTGTTTTCGTCCCGAAACGGTGCTACGAACATTGGAGAATTTGCCACGCGCAACACTGCACCGACTGGAAAAGCTTTTCTGCGCCGGCGAGTATAGGTTTTGAAAAATGCTTCATCACTTTTTGCGATAAGCAGCTAATGAGTAGTGTGGAACGATGTGATACTAGCCAAAGCACTGGACGTGCACCGAGAGATTTTCGCAAAACACCACGACCGATGCTAACAAGCAGCTGCATGAGGCGCTTCAAAGCACAGGACGACATGTCGGAAAAAAACTAGAAGCATTAGTGCATACGTCACAAAGAAAAACGGAGACAAGCGCAGAAAGAAACGCAACGAAATCAGAACCAATGGCTGTGTAGTCTTTCACCCTCAGCTTGCGTGCATACTACGAAGCCAGCCTTCGTAACGCACTTTGCAACTGCACCAAGGACGTGTACGGCCAGCAACAGTAAAAGGCTTTGGCACGATTCGATCTCCGGCGCGTTTTCCTCTTCGCCGCGACCGGAGACACTGGTCAATAATCTCTTTAAAAACTTTCGACCCGCAGCAAAAATCCGAGCGATGCGCGACCACGCCTTAAGTTCTAGTCACTGCAAAGCCCCTTGCTGCTTCCACCACTTCCCGCCTGTGCAGCGGGCCTCCTGTCTCAGGTTAGCTGGAAGCTAATCCTGCCAAGCACTGCCTCATAACAGCAAACCATCTATTTCCGCCACGACCTCGTCTGGGTCGAGTTCTTCGCGTATCGTGCTCAGTTTGTCGGTCGACGCCGCGTTGTCGGCCGATTTCGCTGCCCCCCCATCGTTCAGCAGCTGTTGTTCGTCGTCGTCGCTGCCAGGATGATTGTACTTGTACCCGGTCTGCTGCGGCTGCTGTTCCTGTGGTGGCTGTTGCGGATATCCTTGCTGCTGCTGCATCTGCCGCTCCAGACGCTGCCTGTAGTCTGACGGATCGGCGTCTACAGGGCTGAGAAGCAGGTTGGTGGCGGCGAACTCGTCATGGCCTCCATCGCCGGGATAATTTCCGTAGGCCTGCTGCTCAGGGTAGAGGTTGTGGGCCGCTGGAGCGAACGTTTGCTGTTGGGGATGGTACTGAGCAGGGTAGGTACCGGGTGGGTAACCCTGATAGTCGTGAGGGTTGCGGTAACTGGGATGATGGCCGCTGCTGCTGCCAGACAAGTTACTGTGAGCGTCCTCCACAGCTTGCACCCCGTCAAAAGCGCTACCTTGCAGATTGACGTATGCTTTTCCGCGAGGAGCTGCAGCGTACGGGGTCGGCGTCGTTGTATTGACGATCAGTGGGGATTGTACCCGTGCAGGCTGAACAGCGTAACCAGGTTGTCTGTAGCCCGACTGGACGGATGGTTGTCTGCTGACATTCGAATGCGCGGTGCTTCCTCCGTCCGATCCGGCGCCATCGTCGCGGAACGTGGAGAACTTGCCCCGTCCACTGACCGCGGGTTCGAACTTGCTGCCGGGGTCATAGTAAAACGGAGTGTTGGATGGGGCGTTTGTGTACCTGGGTTAAACCAAATGTTACGGCGATGAGACGCTTTCGCGTAAAAGCAAATGCTTTTTGAATGTCTGCTAACGTTTCTAAGTAACGCTAACTACACGGTAACGACATGAATTTATTTACAGGCAAGTGCAAGTCAGGCCCATGTTCAACAACAGCATCACTATTAAACGCACACTAATATGCTGCTGTGCATGTTTCGGAGCTGCTAAGGTTATCGTAACAATTACTTCCAATGGATAATTTTGAAGAATCGCAGTTTTCAATGAAGGCAGGAGTCCATTTAAAGCCAGTGGCGCATGCAATCGACACCAGTGGCGTTTAATCAAGATCTGCTTTCCTTGCACATTTCGACACACGCAGTGAAGGGGTATCTCACGTAAGGCGAATGTCCTCAATTCAAGTGCATACCTCATGTGCTGATAATCCTGTGGATCTCCCGGAGGCCTCGTATAGGGACTCATGGCTCTCTTCGGCATTCTCAACGAATCGGTGTCATACCCTTCAAAAAGATGAGCACGATGTTGATTGAGCGAAAACAGCTGCAAAGCTAAACGCAGCTACTTTAACCGTTGATCACAATGAAGCAAAGCGAATTAGGGGTGGTTATTCCGTTGTTAATCATCCAACAGACTTGTAGCGAAGACTAGAATACGTTTTAAAGTCAACAAACGGTTGTTGAAGCTTTCGTAACTTCTGTTCGTTATTTTTAGGCCAAACGTGATTCGATTCGTTGAACTCACTTCTTGAAACGAGAAAAAATGAATTGACCCATAAATTCAAACTATTTCATATCCGACCCAGAAAAAGCGCTTTTATCTGTAACGATTTCTGAGCAACTTACCAAAGCTCAGAAACTGAGGAAAAATGGTGTTGAAGCAAGGATTTTCATCGCGGTCAATTTGCGCATGTTTCTCTTCAAAATTTTGCAAATTCAAGGTCTCGCAGCGCCACTGCATCTGCGCACAGCAATTCTTAAATTCTAATGGAACATCCCACTCACCTTCTGCTGCCTTGAACGACGTCATACGCGATGGAGGTCGCTGCAGGGACTCGGGCATCCAGCAGGTGTCGCTATGCCCATACAAATCGCACTCTTCGGTGCAGCGCGACCGTATGATCAGATCACCCCGAGCGGACATGGGGTGAAGAGGGTATGGGTCTGAAAAAAAGATCCCTCAGTAAGAACCTAAGCGGTGATTTACGCAACCTCTTGCGCGACTACATTAGTTTTCTTCACGTAAATGTTCGTTGAACATGGCATGCGATGATTGTGGATTAACAAGGTTTTCACTGCCATTCCTTTATCAGCATCATAGGAAAACATAAGAAACGTATACCTTGACATGTCAAAGGTAAGGTTAGGATACAAAAGCACGGCTTTGTGGAAACCCATACACTAAGATTTGCGCGCTTTAATTGTGACGCGACCAATGTTGGTATTCGGTACGACACATAAAAATAGCTGTTTCAACTCTGAAACATTCCCCTACAAATGCACGCAAATCAGTTGGAGGACTTAAGTTGGACGAAGATAAAATTGAGATACTTTTTGCAACAGTTTTTACATGACATCACCACAGCTTTTCAGTCTAGCGCATCGTTTGCTTCACGTAGTGAAAAACATGCGCCAAGTTCGCTGCATCACATCTCGCGTTTCACTTTTAATCGTGGTTTGTTGCCGGAGTCGAGTCTTTGTCAAGTGACCATATCCGCTTCGAACCAAACACAGTAAACAAGACCTCACCCCTCAGTGATAAACAGTTGTTTTCCCGAAACGTGGTCACTATCCGTCATTAAGCGTGTGAAAAGCCCTGCCAACTGTAAATGCAAAAGGTAATGTTTGTGACGGCTGCTTTGAAATGCGGAAAGGAAGCGCTGAAGTGCGATTGTTGGTGCTCAGTGATATTGAGTTACAAGAGAGAGGAAAACCTACTTTGAAAACGTCTGCCTGGGCAAAGTAAGCTTGCACAATAGCTGGAAGTGAGGCGTGACAGATCGGATGTAACACATTGGGCACAGGCAGCGAATGAAACCACACAGCGTACAATGTGAACTTTGCATGATGACAACGGTAAACAACGATGCATGTTCGAATTGCAGGAAATCATCAACTTAAAGATATGCCAACGTTATAAAGCCTTAAGCTTCTTCAAAAAACTAACTGTTTCATCGATACCTATTATCCATCGCTTGGCGCGGCAAAAAATAATAATATGAACATGCTTTTGGCGTCGGATACATTGGTTGGTGCGAAAGTCAATATTTTCTACTCCTGATACAACAAACTTCGCTATGTTTCTCAACCACGAATAATTATTCTCCTAGGGCAGTGGTTCTTAACCTTTTTTACATATCTTACCCTTTTATCAAACAAGACTACCAGATTTCCCCCAATACACTCAATGGTGCTCATTTACTGAAAATATGAAATGAACGAACTCTCACACTTTAGAATGATTTATAAAAATGTTCATTGGCTGCAATTCATGGTTCAGTAAATTTACCCCTTCGAAGATGAAATTTACCCCCAGGGGTAAATTTACCCCAGGTTAAGAACCGCTGTCCTGGGGCATCTGAGCGCGATATCCTCGACGAGGGTTCAACTGCAAAGTCAGATCTCACGACCAGGCCCTTAACCAGCTTGGGACACCAGGAGGGGCGAAG
>JGI24158J21664_10014115_pt1 | contig 10515 bp, 8 predicted proteins | sample Ectturendosymbi3_FD_21664 | JGI IMG/M metagenome (IMG submission 21664)
TTTTAAATGTGTCGCCTAACTTATTATGATAATTATTAAGCATCAAATGTTCCACCTAACACGAAAGTAGAGCTGAGACTTTGCCTTTCACTGAGATGCTAGCAGGCAGTGATGGAGTCTCGCGACTTGGTCTCGATCTCGAGACCCATTTTTGCGAGTTTCGGTCTCGAAGGTTTCAGGTCTCGCCTCGGTCTCGAGACTTTGAATATTGCAAAGAAATGGTTTATTTAAATTTCTGTAATTCAACGATTTCATGCTTATTGTATTTGTAGGTAAGAAACAACCAAAACAGGTCGTAAAATGCCAGAAATTCAAGTCAGAAGTGATGACGACATTAAAAAAAAAATCTGCAAAGTGCACAAATTTTGAAGTATCAGTTTTAAACTTCTAATATCGAACCTCGGTCTCGGATCTTTTGAAGTCTCGATCTCGAAGTTTTAACCTGGTCTCGGTCTCGACTACATCACTGGCAGCAGGGCAAAACTCATCAAACACATTATCGCGGTTTAATATCACATTTGCATATTCTGATGATGGTAGTTAACCTCGTACTTTTGTTTTGAGTCTCTTTCCAGAGATGAAGGGATTTATGCTTTTCTAATCCAAATCCAAAAATATATTGCAAAATCCAATACAAATCCGAAAACCAAATTACATAAAAGCGCTTCCATCACAGGTGTAATCTCTTCCAGCTAAGACAAATCAAACGTTGAGATTTGAACCACTGAACACTCGCACAGCAGGCACTGACATTAAACCCTCGACTGCGTCCACCTTGCTACAAGCAAGACGAACTCAACGTTATATGTGGGCAAATGGTTGGCAAAGCGCTAATTTGGGTTCATTAGTTGTAGTAGAGTATAACGCAATGTCTTTTAGCATGCTCGGTCGTTTGCAATTAAATTTCATGCGGATGTTCGTCTTGTGAAAACGCATCTTACCTGTAAATTCGAGAACAATCGGGCAAGTACTTTTTGAGTTATTCAATTTTGAGTCGAGCTGTTGGATGAAAACAACAAAAAACCGTCCAGCACCAGCTGAATAATCGCGCAGAATTCTCACCGCACAAGTGTAATGTTGCCTCTTTACTTAACGTTAAACAGCTGTTTTTACTCCAATTAACTAGCCAAAACCCTCGAATTGTTTTCAAATGGTTTGTCTGTTTCAGCAATCGTAAGTAAATTTGAGAATATTAAGCAATCCGTTCGAGATGGTGTGCAGCAACAGGTGGAATACGATCAGAAAAAGATTGGAAACCACCGAGTTCTAACGCATCAACAGAAGCACGAACTAGGAACAGGCCGAAAATTTCGCAACGAACAAGATTTATTATCAACATTATTGCACCATGAAGTAAGAACAAAACCAAAGACGAAAATGCGCGAGAGATGTTCAATCGCTGAAGTCATCTCCAGACGACAGACTCTGGCTCTCGTTGTCGTCCGAGTCATCGTCGGGAGCAGCAGCGCCAGGGACAGGGGCGTCCGGAGTGCTGCAACAACATGGACGTGTATTGTAACCCAAACAAAATAAGTGCAGCAACTAAGAACAAATCGTGCTCGCCAGGCCTGTAGCCACGGATTGTATTCGGCGGCTGTGCCCCCAACTTATTTTGTGCACAAGAAAATTTGTTTTACACATTTAATAAAAGCAAAAATCTTGCCTCCTAGAAATGTACTTTGCCCCAGCAAATGTTAAAACCTGGCCACGGACTTGGCGCTCGGTGGATAGGCAAACCCTTGCATTGCAACAGAAGAATAGGTGTAGGAACAAATTTTTTTTGGGGAAGGAGTTTTGCCTGAATTCTCCCGAACTTGCCCCCAAAAAAACTGTAAAAAGGTGAATTCCAAAAAAACTCTTCGTGTTATTTTGGGCGTGATACTTTTGCTCAGGTTTGCAGGGAATTTGTGAAGGTTTTCAAAGATTTTGCCCGGATTTTCACCAAATCAAAGTTTTGGGGATGCATTTACACCCCCTGCACCCCGCCTCCTACACCAGTGAACAGAGGTTTGCTCAAAAGAGCTGCTTAGAATGACTCAATTCCAATCTGCGCCCAGCGGTGCCTTCATTTAATTGCTGAATTGCAAAACGCCCCCCTGTCTCGACTGAACGCAAGTAGGGATAAGTCACGAAAGCACAGTGCCGAAGAATTTCGACAGCGCACTTACTCCAGGAGATCCGGGTTCAGACCTTCCAGTCTCATCTTGTTCTCAATGGCAGCCTTCGGTACACCCACGGTGACCATTTTCAGAAACTTTGCATACCTGGTCAAAAGCAAGGAATAAAAAACAACAAATGAATTATTTCCTTGGAATATTATTTAATCAATTGATTATTGTTTGTTTCGCCACAACTTGCCAAACACTGACGCTAGATGGCCAATCAAGGGCTCTAAAGACGCGAATTATTTCCTATTTTACTTTAAATAAGACAAGTAAATTGCCACTCATACTTTTTTTCAGGCGCTGAATACGCATCCATAAATTCCTTAACTTTCCCAAGTCGTGACGTTACACGAACAAAAGTTATTTTTTGAGACCGAACCTAAAATATTATTGTTTCTCCAGAGGGTTTGAACAGCTCTCTAGCTCCATTGGTCGGAAAGTTATGACTGGACGAAGTCCAAGGCTTAGCGATCTTGAAGGGGTTAAAACAAGGTTTTTATTTATGTATTCGCCTCAGACTTGTGGTCCATGCCACAAGGGTTAGTCATAGCTCAGTACAGTCTACGTCATAGCTCAGTACAGTCTACGTCAGTGGTTCTTAGTCGGGGGTGCGTGAGACCTTACGCGCCCTACAACATGGAAAGTTTGATCATTGAATTTACCAACAAATACATTTGTTTTTACAGCTTATTTAAAGTCAAGGGGGGGGGAACAAAGGACGTTTACTTTAGGGAAGCGTGGTAGACAAAAGGTTAAAAACCATTGGTCTTGGTGTTAGTTGATAAATGCAGTGCCCACTGAGAGAGGAACAAAACACTTAAAACAACCCCCTACTACAACTTAATTTACTAATCGTCATACAGGGATCCGGCAGTGGGAGAGAAATGAAGACATTCCAACATCACGTTTTGAAATATAAAAAAAATTGCAAATGGACGAAAGATATCTCAGTCCTTTCCATAATCAGCATCGGCTGTTTCGTGGGTTGACCCACGGCTTTCACATGAGTACGGAAGAAAATTGTTCATAGCAATATTTGAAGTTACTCACCGTTTGCGATATTGATAGCTTGCGTTACGCAGGCTAGACCAAATGTCGAGCAGATGAATGGTTAACTTGAACGTGTTCAACATTGGTGAGGTTATCAATTATCGGAATAAGCCAGAAGTCTCATGTAAGGAAAGTTTCTATTCAGCACAAAATGTTTTCTGTACAACTGTTTGGTTCATGGGCGCAGGGACATAACGAGGGGAGCAAATTGTCCTGGGCACGGAATCACTGGTGGGCGCCGAAAAGTCGCAAGTGCTTTTTTCAGCACAGTATATTTACTCCCAAAAGACCTTATGTTCGAATATGAGGGCGCCAAACTTGTTTTTTCCCTGGGCGCCTTGGTACGTCCCTGCATGGGCGTCTAACCTTGGTACGTCCCTGCATGGCCATCTAACCTTGGTACGTCCCTGCATGGCCATCTAACCTTGGCACGTCCCTGCATGGGCGTCTAACCTTGGTACGTCCCTGCATGGCCATCTAACCTTGGTACGCCCCTGCATGGGCGTCGGAAGAATTTTTTCCAGGGAGCGCAATAGTGGTTGAATTTCATTCTGCCAACCTTGGAACTACAAGAAAATATTTTTCTACTAAGAACATGAGGAAAATATTTAATTTCAAACTCCAGGGGAAAGGCTCTTCCCTGTCCCCCCTTTCCGACTCCCATGGTTCGGTTTATAAACATGTGGCTTCGACGACCCTTAAACTGAGCAGAGGAACGAGGTAAACATTTTAGTTGAGATACACGTAGCAGCTCACTAGATGCAGTCTTGCAGTTCTAAGATCACGGGCGTCGCGTAGGGCCAAGAAAGCCCCCCTTGAACTTTGAAATTTAATATTTTCGTATAAATTTTTTCGTAGATAGGAAATCGATTTTATTGTTAGGTTTGGGTTTGCAAAATGAAATGAAATGAAAAACGACTGATTTGAATGAATGTATTTTGTCAGCAGACACGAAGTCCCTTTAGTACAAACACACACTTTCTGCACAACGCAGGTTCAGTTGATGAGACTGGCTAATTTAAACAGGAGGCTTTCCAGCAAATTTGCAAGCTTTTGCATTTCGCTAAGTCAACGGCGACAAGAATGAAAACAGAGAGCACGGGACTTGACGAAGCGCAGTCACGGCGCTCAAGGCAAAAGCAACGACTTCGAACATAACGAAGACACGATAAATACTGTAGAACTGGCCAAGAGCCTGACGAGTGAGTTGATTCTAGGGCGTAAAACAGCAGCTGCACAAGTGAATTTTAACCAAAAATATAATATAAACTTTTGCTCAAATGCTGTATTTACAAACGATGCCGACGTTCCAACCAGCTTAACAGCGGACTTTCTTCAGGGTAAATGACAAGTACAAGGACGATGTCACTGTGAGTAGCAGCTTCAAAAAACGTTGTTTGTTAACATTTCTACGAACCGAGCTTTGGAAACAAAAAAAAATAGCGGAACGTGAAGACCTTCAAAAGTGTTCCTACAGGACGATATATGATATCTGCGAAAAATTGGATATTTGGATGAAAGCGACCAATTTTTCGTTTAGAGGTACAGTAAATATTTTAAGCAGACTTTCGATACGTTAATGGGTTCCGGGTTTACCGGTCTCACTTGTTTTAGCGAACCTGGTAAGGTAAAAAACTAAGCAGATGACATCGAAGGTATTTCAGCATCCTCTAAGAGTTTGGAAACGTCACGTTTGTCGTCAAGAAGAAAGAGTATTTGTAATTCGTATTTTTGCTTAACTGAACTCCATTGAGCCATCAATGCACTTCACACAAGAGGTGGAGCTCGATGGAGCAATGACTTTTCAGAATGTTAAGTTACCAGGAGATGAACCGGTAAATCAGATTACTCCATTTAAGAAGAAAGCAACTCATACGACCATGGATTGACTGATGGCAAAACCACACCTACAGACACCCCAGTTTCCGAAAGGGGGCAGTGGTGGTAGTAAGCTCTCTGCCAATCAGAACGAAAACATCTTGTAATGAAAAAAGCCAGAGGGAAAAAATGAAAGCATTGCAATACAGTAGCACTACAAAATCTTGACTGTCTAGCATCTCTTCCGCATCTGCATGAACGTGAAGGAGCCAATAAATATACTTCACAGCAAAAAAGTCACCTGTCGTCCTCTCATACAACCATGGATTGACTGATGGAAAAGCTACAAAGATGTCTCAAAAACTAAAATCTATTTGTTCATGAAAGAAACCACAATCGGTGGGATGCTAATGATTGCAGTGGGGTTGTCTAGCTAGAGTGTTCTATGAGGCGTTAGAAATAAATCGGCAAAAGTTATATGACGATCTGCCACCCAGAAAAAAAGTGCTCTTGCGAAACATATACTTGAAATGGGACACAGAATAAACTGGTCAGAGACATAATTTACTGCAATTGCGAACTATTTTCGAAAAAAACGCTTCACTCAGTCGTTTTGTATACATGCTACACTACGGAATGTTTATAAAGCAGCATTTGGGTGCAAACAAGCTTATACTGTGACTAGGTCGATGGTAAGACTGCGTCATTGTCTCGTTTGTTTTCGGTCTCTCCTGTCGCTTGTTTTTTATCGCATCTTGCCAGTGCCATTTCTTGGCTTTTGTCGTTTTGCAACTCNATGCCTCGCTGANCANGCTTTCTTCTTTTTCTACTAAAAATCTNACAGGAAAATATCAAATTTCAAATGTGNTTTTTGTCACTTCGTCCTTGTGCTTGTCATATGCNCTGAAGACCCGCTGTCAAGTTCGTTGAAACGCTGGANTCGTTTTCAGATGTACAGCAGTTGAGCAAATGTTTGTTTTAGTTTTAATGNATGGCTTTCCATANATGTCTTAACCTCCTACTTCTAACATACGTGGGATGAACAACTAAGTCTACCCATTGAACACCACTGAATAAACTAGTTTGTGAAGGACAGGAAATCACAACAAAACCGGTGTGATGAAAATAAGTAACTATAGACATTTTAACGGTTTTATCTCAAATAATGCCTTTAGATTTTACTTTATTAATGTGTCAGCAGTCAGGAGGAAGCTAGGTGGCACGCGAATATGCTGCCGGCCCTAAGAAATGGCATGAGTTTACGTGGGAGCACCATAGGTACACAAGGCCGCCTACCCTACAGAGACGCGGTGGCCTTGGTATGCAGCAGCACCTCCATAAGCACTCTTACCTTGGGTCTTTTCTTACAGTTACAACATTCTCAGCAACCAGTGGCGTGGGCTCTTCCATAGCTTCTTGCTGAGGAGCAGAAGCTGAAACGTTGTCAGACGCACCCTCGCTTTTCCTCTGTTCATCTGCTGCTGCTGCTGGTGGTACTGAAGCCGCGTTATTTGATTCTTTGGCGTTTTCTGCGACATCTTCAAGGCCAGGAATCGACGCCAACTGCGTGATTTTTGAACAGATTAACGAGGACAACGCGTCAACTAAGGAAAGTAACAAATCATGCCAAGCCGAATTATTTACTCTTTATGTCAGTGCTCTTCAACCTTTTTCGTTACGGTGCACCCTTAAAGATGTTTTGACGAACTCATGCACCCTTTACTTAAACTCATGCACCCTATTTACTGACACTTCCCCGTGACCCCACGTAATTGCGCCCGTGTCTGTGAGTACTGTTGCAACCTTTCCGGTGGTGTTGCGTTAAATGTGTGATTCACCACGAACGGGATGTGCGTGAAGAATAACACCATACATATATGTGGCGCGAACAAGCAATAATAGAGTGATCATGGCTTTGAACTCTATTGTTGCTTGCTGCCACAGATCGAAGCTTTGCGCGTATGCCGCTCGGGATTTCCGATCGCAGCAGTATCCTGGTCTAAATAAGCAAATCCCCTGATTCAGTAACTCAGCTACATAATTCAATTGATAATGGCTCATAGTCTGTTGCTTATGAATCACAAATAATCATCTAGACACAAAAAATAGCTTGATGTGGTCTGATGCTTATGCACCACACTTTAGAATCTGTGAAGTCTTGGTTAAATCCTGAAAGTCATTGGTTGGTTAATGGTTCATTTTTGCTAACAGAAAGTTTTTGTAAAAATTATCTGTTTAGTGTGACAGGTTTGTGATGCACGTTTGTGAACCCTTTCATACTGGTGCACCCCACACATATTTTNGTGCATCGTGCACAGCTGTTGAAGAGTGCTGCTTTAGGTNACTTTCCCTAGTTTGGTGCAACGATGCTGTTCCTGAGAGCCTGACCACATGTAGCATACAAAACATCAAAAAAATCATTACCAACGGGAGCCTATTTNCGACAACAGTTCGCAAAATCTCTGAGAACAAAAACAACCTTTGAGTTTTTTTGCAAAAAAACAGTTNAACTTTACCCATTATCTTGGACACGTTTTATGCTTATATCACTATATGNATTTGCAAGCAAATACCTACAACTGCAACTTTCTTCTCATCTGCAATTTTCTAAACAATTTTNGGACTTAAAAGCTTTACATTATTTTCTTCAAGTTTATTCTTATCTCACTTTAGCTTCCAGAATATTCATGGCGATNTCCAATTTCTGCAGTTCCAAACTTTGCCGTGCAAGCTGTTCTTCAGTGACTGCAGTAAAGTTGTTAAGAAAATTGACAGTGTGAATGATGAAATGATTGATGAAGGTCACAGATCTGCGGTGGTTGAGTGCTGCAACCTGCAAATTCTTTAGCAGTGAGCAAAGAGAACAGTCAAGAAATTAGCAGTTGAAGCACCAGTGACAATCCACACCAGGTGACATGCACTCAAACTGCAGCAACAGTTGACTGTATGTATTTGTTGCAGGTTACAATACAAAATAGGAATAGACACACCTCACACCGATGGTAAGCACGTTAGTTCCGAAATTTCAAAATGTGTTTAAACCATTTATGTACGCTTTGCAACAAGGAATACTTTTAAACACTTAACACTCGTTTTGTGTACATATACTCCTGGCAATCATAAAGGCACAGGTGGGTTATGCCCACTACCCATTACAACATAAAACCAACTAGTTTCAAAACATCACCAGAATATTTTCCTTGGAAATATAACTTTATTCATAAAATTTAGTTTACGTATATTCAAAAGCGTGGGATGCAATGTTACCCATGATTATGTCATTGGAAAAGATTCAAAATGTTTAAATGCTGAAAATCACTTCAGATATCCAGATACAGCCAGCAATATATTTAAAAACTGGTTGATTTTCATCCTTTAGAGGTCAGTATTGTAAAGAAAAATTTGTCTGAAATAAATATTTGTTAATTTTGTTACTATACAAAGATCTTTATCATAGTTACACACCAGCAAAGCAGTTTTCTAGTTGTTCTGATTCCCTATACAAGAAATATTTAGTGGTAAAGATAACCATCTGATGTTGGGTAGTTGACTTTCTCTTTACAGTGTTATATTGATGGCCAAATTGTAATTTGATTCAATATAGTCATTCATGACAAACTTAAATGCGAACAACTTTCAAGGGCAGTTGAACTCAGCTGGATGTATAACAGTTGCACATAAGTTCTAGATTGCAATCAGCATCTATCATGGTACTGCTCATATGAAACTTAATATAATATCCTATTTTTCATATTCCTTCATATCCATACAGACAGCTTTTGTCATACACTTTAATGATCTACTCTAATTCAAGTTGAATCAACCTTGTTTCCGTGCATTAACATGTTTACAAGATTACGAGAACTACCTTTTTGCACATGTAACATAAAAATTTTGATTTTCACACATGCACTTGCTTTTCACATCATACACAAGTGCTATTTTGATAAACATCGACACAAATCACAGATGCTTTTGCACATAGTCAAACACACATCTACGCACATACTAGTCATATGCACACACAAGTAACATACTGTACATCAGCAATTAATATGCTGTCACACACATGTCAAATGAACCCAGAAATGTTAACACATACATAAATAGTTTAGACTTGATTTTACAAGAGGCCACCAAGGCAATGCCCATTTCGCAAAAAGCATAAAATTGGGATAGACTTAACAGTTCCGTCAACACTAAAAAAGCCTTCAAAAACTATGCAAAATTATTTTGAAACGTTTCAGACTATTCTTAATCCATCTTCAGTCAAAAATAAGTCTTTAAGCTGAAAGCATTTTTAAATTACAAAAACACTAAAATCAATGTAAAGGTCAGTTATTTTCAACCTTTTTGTATTGCAACCCATCTTATAGCAACATGCAATAACCTAACAACCCCCATCTAAACCTCAAATAAAGCAAATGAAATACAGCTGTGTACATAAAATTTATACTTTCTTGATCTTCCAAAAATGGTTCACGACCCCTCTGAAGGTTGTGAATCCCAGGTTGAAAATCACTGGCTGCATATGTATGAACCACAAACATAATGAAACCAGAAGTTGCTGGATGTAATGCTTGTAAGAACTAGATAAAAACACATTATCTGATCTATATTTTCCCACAATAGCAAAGAAATGCAAAGGTTAAGTCAGAGCTATAACCACGTACATTACCACCGCTACACACAACTTGTAACTACNGACATTAGACAAATTGAGGATTGCACAATCAATCCAAAATACCAAAAGTATATTATTAAGTTTCTATCATGAGAAACACAGTAGGTTAANAAAGAAAATTAANTAAATAAACCTATATGGCCTAGCAACACTGTTTAGTCTTTAGGCTATTTTCAATACAATTTAAACCTGATAAGTGCAACAATTTTATATGTTAAAGAAAAAGTACTCTTTTTAGGTTATTTTGCTTCCTTTACTTATGACATAATCAATGTAAATTTTTTGAAAAATGTAATGATTTGTTTGGATTTTATGCCCACTGTAAAGTTTACATCCAGTTTATTCAAGCAACCAATACTGCAATTTAATTTTATAAGTATGATTTATATACAGTGGGGTAGCTAGTGGTTTGAGTCAGGAGGGGCAAAACATAGCTGAGAGGTGCCCACTGGCCACCTTAGAGGTCCACTAGCCAACACTCAGAAAAAAAGTTGAGAAATGATGTACTGCAGTGAATCCAGTTGTCGCAGATGTCTAGCCTATAGTATACTAGCTAAAAAAAACATCCCAAAAATGCGAAAAATAACAATCTAGTGAAAACCAAAGGCATACTAAATATTACTAAAGAAAGGGGCCCAGTTTTTACATTTAGCTTGCCATAGGGGCGGCCCCTCCCTCCTGCCCCCGTCAGTTACGCCAGTGTTTGCATACACTACAAGAAATTATTCATAATATACAATAACACAGGTGTAGCACAGATCAGACTTAAACGTTACGGTCATTTCAACGATATGCCAA
>JGI24158J21664_10014116_pt1 | contig 10514 bp, 13 predicted proteins | sample Ectturendosymbi3_FD_21664 | JGI IMG/M metagenome (IMG submission 21664)
TGGTCGTGCATGCTGCTTGATGAACAGGGTTGCTTCAATCCGATTTATTCTGCTGTCCGAAAACCCGAACAGTTCGATTTAAATTGTTTATTTTTAAAGCACGAGATTTGTTCGAATGGCACCTGCAAGAAAGTGTAATGAAACACAAGACGCCTTCTCCGCCTTTGCTTTTATGTAACATCAGGCAATCAACCAAAACCTGATTTCATAGCACGATGTACGTAAATTCTTGCCTTGACCCTGTATGGAATTTTGACATCAATAAACGCAGTCGTGCCACGTGGCTGCTTCCAATATAACTATAATACTGTATATCTCCAACTTGTGTAGATGATGAGCAGATTGTTCTGTAGGGGCCAGTCATGAAGTTCGCCACCGTTAGTAACTTGAGGTGTGCTCACATGTCAGTTCCAACTTACAGCAGTGACGTCTTTATCCAGAACATACTCTCCTTCAGTCTCCGACTCTGACTCCGCTCCTGCATCTTCCTTGGTTTCTTCTTTAGGCGTCTCTTCCGCTCCTGCATCCTAAAAACAACGAAAGGGAGTTAACAGTCAAAAAAGCGAGGGCCAGCGTTGCGTTGGCAACCGCAGCATTGGTAGGATTTTTTTAAAGAACATCAGACAACAAATAATTGAAACAATGGCCGTTATTCATGGTAGTCTCGAACAGTCTGCGTAAAAACTGGTCTGCGATTTGCCCTTAATTTAACCTCAAAAAATTCCAGCAAAATGGAGTGGGGGGGGCAACGACAACGACTGAGAAAGTTCGGCGGATCTCCACAATGAGTAGCGAAGCTGAGCACAATTGACTTGCACTCTTGATCGCGACAAAACGTCGCGTTGAATCTACGGCCGGGGTTTGAAACGCCTGGTCAAAGTTTGCCTTGAGCAGGTGACAATGTCAGACGCTTCAAAAAAATTTCGGTTTGGCAGCGAAAATTATTCATAGACTTTTTTCAGAAAAAAAAACGGCTCAGAGAAAAATCAGCCAGCCTGTGCAATTCAAGATCCAAGCTGTTTGTTTTTCGGTCATAGCCCGAAATGTTTTTGAAGTGACTGAAAAAAATTAAGTCATTTCGGGCAGAATGTCTGAAAATATAGGCTAATGAACACTGCTGTGGCGACTTGCAGTACAAATGTGAGACAAATGATCGAAATGTCTCAGCAAAAAAAAACCAGCCTCAAAATATTTTTTTAATGAGAAAGAAGGAGCAATATATAGTCTCGCACACAACGCACATGAGACGTAGCCCGGACTTCCTGGTCTCGCTGCACGGCTTCGGCCGCTTCCTGTCTGATGTCGATGGGTTGCTTGCGTTCGTGAGTCGACGCCTGTTCTGGCTCGACCCCGCCCTCGAACATCTTCTTCACGGAGCTGCGGAAACGACACGAAACATTTTCAATTTCAGAAGCTTTCTTCAAGATGTCACTCGAAATTCTTGTAATGTGACAGCAGCTTGGTCGTGATCACGCGCAGACCGTTCTCTCGTTAACGAGCTTACGAAGCCTGACATCATCAACGCCATTGGCGAGACAAACTGACGTCACGAAATGACACAAATAAATGCTTTATGTGGGGCGCGACTTCAGTGGCTCAAACACGTGACGAGATCAGCTCGCACAGTTGGCCTCGATTTCTTTATTTTTTTAAATTTGATTTTGGAGCCGGCAATTGGCGGCAGGCAGAAGCCTGGAATTTCCTTTTTTGCCGAGGCGGTTGAGGTGAACGCTCTTGCCCAAGGAGCACTACGGCGATTCACTCAGTGGCCATGAATCGAACACCCAACTTTCTGTTTGGGAGGCGGACATTTACCACTGAGCCATGGCCCCAATCTGTTCCGGTCGCCTGACTTAACTGTTGCACGGACCTGTTTATTATTGTACGTTCATTGATGAGACGAGAGTCTAACAAACAACTAAAATCGGAAAATCGCAGAAATAATTTAGCAGCACCGTTCTACAGGTTCGTTTATTCTCAATCTGTTTTCTTGATGTCAAAGAGCTCATTTCCAATTTCTGCAAATATTTTAGGCCCTTAACCGAACTAATGCGCAATGCCTTTAAAGGGGCATATTGACTGAAAACTTGTCGCGTTTAGAGCGTAAACACTTGAAATTTACTTGAGAGGTAACAAAACGAGAAAAAGTTAACAATGAAAAATAAAACTAGCTGTTGTCCGCGCGACGCGTAAGCATAGTCTGAAAGATAACAGAACAACCGGATTTCGTAGCCAGCCAGAGGTACAGGAAAATGCGCTTAAAGTGAAAAAAGCCCACGGTCGAACAATTACAACACAACAGACCGGTGGCCACGACGCTCGAAAACATGAGATTCAACATGGCCCTCCATTTTACCCGAGGTTAGACGCTCGCACGATGTCAGACTCGTCTCTGGTGCCAGCTGGTGGTGGACGCACAACCTCGCCCTGAGGAGTGCTCACGATTTCCGTGTTGCCTTTGACGGGTTCGTGTCTGAAAACAAAAACACGGAAGTGTATCTCTAAACCGTTGCCGCGGCAACCGCCTGTCGTCGCAAACCTTTGATTCTGACGAAAATAAACGCAAGCTGAAATCCGGATTCGACATTTGGTTCCACTCCAGTCCCCAATAAATAATTGCGACGCCTGGGTTCAGGTGACTGACGTCTTACGAACATCAGGAGGCCAAGCAGGTTTAAACCCACAACGAAAGGTTAGGGCATACAAAGCAACAGCAAGGACAACAGTCGACCGGGTAATGCCCTAGGTACAAAAACACCCAACGCCGATCTTCAGAATGCTACCTGGCATCACTGTGAAAGCAACTACAGCGCCTTTTTCTTTTCGCCTCCGGGGTCACTCCGGGTCGTGAGCTACCGCGAGTCGCTGCATTTCATTTCTGTCGCAGTTCACGGCCGGTCAACGCCAGAAACGTCGCAGCACGGTAATCTACAGGTCAGCAACGAGTTCTATAAAAGGTCCGTTGCGTTCTATAGCGACTGAAGACGCCGAGTGGGTTCTCACTGCGCTATTTCTAGATGCGCAGCAGTAGTTGCCTGTAACTTCAGCGATGTCACGTCGACAAGTGAAGAAGTCCACACGATGCGATAAGCAGCCGTCGAGGGTGTATTGATTTCGGTTAAATATTCAGTGAAATTATGCAACGCACGCCTATGTGTTTTTTTTTTTCGAAAAGCACAGTTGTCATCAGTGACCCGCGTGACCTCCACGTAGCAACAAAAATAAGAATGGCTGCAATGCTTGCACACTTCGAATGGATAAACAGCTATACGCAACAAAGGGCTGACGGCGTTTATCCAAAGCCCGGATGCTTGCTCGTGGAAGAACGCTATACCACTGGCATGTACATGAAATAAAAACAGATCTTCTGATGAACTCTATTGAGTTTAAACCTTCACGCCGCCGAAGCATCAAAAAATAAACCAGTGATTCCCAACGTGGTCCACTTAGAATTTCTAATGGTCTACAGACAGTTCCATAAACCCCTGATAGAATGTTCTTGAAAACTGTAACCTTAACTGTACTATAAATTATGTAAAACTGGACTAGTTGTTCATCAGGAGTCAGCATGGCAAAGTGGTCCATCAGATATTTTTTTTAAAAAGGTGGTCCATGGACCAAAAAAGGTTGAGAACTACTCTTAAGTGAAGCCCATCGTCGTTCAGGTTCGCCGTCGTTGATACCGTTGCTAAAAGCTTACTTGCTGGGGGCGACCGCTGTTCCGCCCTCGAACATCTTCTTGGTGTCTTTCAAGTTGTGCGANGGAGTAAAATCCACGTGCTCCTTTTCGTCTGCTCTGTTGGCAACGTCCTGCCCGGGATAAGGAAAGCGTGAGAAGCNACGGAGTCATGCAAATAACGTCACAATCTTGACATCCATTGCCGAGNCCCGGCGACGAACTGCATAACACTCTTTAAACGTTCACAACCTTTTTTTAGGCTTACTGCGCCGNGCAGNGGAGGAATAATTTGCGCCACCCAGTGGTCAGCCCGTAGCAATTTGCTTTTAAGGTTTGATGACATCTTGAAAATGTATTTTTAATGATATANTGAAAAACGCATTAGCTCGCGGCACCCCTGAGTATTGCCGGTGGCACTCGGTCGGGAACCCCTGTTCTAAGGTTTCAGACAAGTAACGCCAGCGCAACCGGCTTACCGCAGTCTTCGGTTTCGCCTGGACCTTGATCTTGTTCCTGGGTGTGTAGGACTGTTCCTTGGGCGCATCAAACATCGCGGCCCGCGATTTCAAGAAGTCCGAGCCCAGGCTGTACGCGGGCCGTTCCTTGGTGCCTGCGGTCGGGGGCCGGACGATTCCTGCCGCGAGGCAACAACGGTTTCAACGGATCGTCCCAAACCAAGTGGGAATTGACCTTTAACCTTACAACTTGCTCGAAAGCGTTCTAAAGTGCTAGTTAACATGGCACTGTGCAGTTCGCCATTACACAAGTCAAAAAAGGACCAAAAGCTATTGAATCAACCACCACAATCAAAGAAATGCGCAAACGGATGAGCTACTACACACAATGGTCAACAGCAACACTTGGGATGAAGGCTTGTCTGGTAAAGCGATCTCAATTTAATCAGAAATGCGGTCAAGCTCAGACAAATACCACCGACTTTCATTTTTCTCACTCATGACACAGGCACGAAAATCTGTATAGAACAATGCTACGATCAAGGCGAACCCATGTTGCAGGACCAAACTCCAAGTGATGATGGAAAATGGTTTGTGGACACATATACAGGGCGATGCTTTCTTTTGTCAAGCGCGTACAAGATTGCACGGCAAACACATTTTGAAATCTGAAGACGCTGATTTATTACCAAGTAACTGGCAAATTCCATAACAGTTTCATTTGATAGTAATATATGCATGGACGTCCGCAGGGGAGGGGGCAAAACGTGCAGTTGACCCTACCCCTGGAAATTGAGACTAAGAATTTTTAAAGCGTTTCATGAACGTCAATTTACACTGCATCGTCGACAACCTGAAGAGGGTAAGCAAAATGTCGACGTTGCTCCCCCCGGAAAATCTTCTGCGAACGTCAATGATTATTATCTGGTAGCATCGATTTTGGCAAGCGTCGTATTCAGGCGGTTAGCAAATGGAGCTCGTGAAGTGCATTGGACGACTGCGGCTTGGCTGCAAATCGGGAATCAAACTAGCAGCAAAAATGCTTTATTTGTCATACGCGACAGCTCAGACGATCGCACATGCACTCAAGTAACGGGTTACTTCACACCATTCGTTCGCACGAAAAAGCTCGCAAACTTTTTTGAAAATCGCTTTCAATTTTTTAAGGCAACAGCAGGCCCGCAACCAGAGGCGGGGCAAAGCGGCCAATTATCTCCCCCCAAATTTTCAAATACACTTTGGAAGGGCCAACTTTCTTAGTTGTTAGGTCAAGTTACTATCATTTTTCCCCTTCCCGAAAAGTTTAGCTAGTTGCGACCTTGGCCATCAGAACAAGGCATCACCTGCACCTTTACACCAAGCCTGCCCTTTTTGTGCACGTGTACGTATAACGGACTGGAGAATTACAACATGGAAAATTATTGGTAACCACTGGCCGACGCTTATGAAGTTTGAAACACAACACAGAGAATGGCCAGCATCACGTGACGGTTTGTAATTGACTCGTTTTGTCAAGAGCATGATCATTGTGATTGTGATCATGGCGAGAGCATGATCATGGTGATTGCCCACAGTCGAAGTAACGAAACAAACACTGCGCCGTTTAGATCCAGCAACGGAGAGCACATGCAGGAAAAACGACTGTTATTTCACAAGCTTCATGCATGCAGCAGATTGACTGATATAAGCATTCGCATGCGACAGATCTCACATAAGCTGATGAGAACAAACATATACCACGCCCCGAATTTACTACGCCGCTGGTACTATTCCGGTTGAAGTGTTCTGCCCAGAATACCCGATGTTTTGCAAAGCGCACGGACAGCATTGATATGCAGACAGAAAGTTTGCGACCAAAGGTTTTCTTGGCCAAGAAATATTAAGTACACGCGCACCATGAAAACACCTGATTGATTCTTATCCTTCACTGATCTCATCAGAAATTCTTGTTCGGAGCGCATTACTCCTTTTCGTTGAGAAAAGTGCCTTAAATCGCCATTGGGGAAGAGTTTTTAATTGGAATTTCATTATAAACACTCTTTGCTGTTTGGCTTTTTAAGATATTCTAATCCAAATTCCGTATCAATGATAGGCGGGGGACATTTCTAACAGAGATTCCTGTAACCCTCATTCCCAGAACCTCGTGCAATCAACATCGAATTCGGCAAGGGATAATTCTCAAACGATACCGAGGCCTTGCCCTCCAATATTCAAGTTTGGCCCCTCTGTTCACACTCAAGTCACCCCACCTTCCCCGAAATCTTACACTTCACTACATCAAGGAGATTAACACTACGACTCCAAAAGGTTTTTCAGTCTCAAGTTTCATGTTTGCGAATTTAACACTGCCACTGACATTCAAATGAGTTTGAAGTAGCAAAGCACACCATGCAGCACACCACGCAGCGACACTACACCACGCCATGCTTATCCGAAGCAGCTTGCCTTCTTCGTCATCTAAAAAACAAAAAGGAACAGATGCACTTCTGCCTGTGTAAGGAAAACACACAGGCGCTCCACGGTGAGATTTGTGACAGGCAACCAATCACAGGGAGCCTGTTTCGCTTGTGAGTATCACAATTCGTTCTGCTCAAGCGTCACCCAATCCTCTTGGTCGTCAGCAAGCTTTGACACGGAAAATGCTTTGGGAAAACGGCTGAACTCGGAAAGTTCTATCTCAAACAGATGGTAGGCCGATACACGACATTGTTTCCTTCATTGAATAGCCTCGCATGCAAACTCATCCGAAGACGTGTGCGACAAGTTCGCAAAACGAGCGAAACTTTTCGCATGATTTCGGTCATCTACGTGTGATTTCGGTCATCTACGTGTGATCAATGTGATCGCAGCCCTGCTTGAAGAGGCCAAGAAACAGAACACTGGACTTAATTTGGTGAAAAAGTGAAAGGTTCGAGCTAGTCATGGAAACGATATTCATTGAAACTACAGAAACTACGTGTCGAGCCACATTTGCGCATACACGTGTTTGACGTCACTCTGTCAAAAACAAGACCATCTTTTCTGAAAAGTCACGACAAGTAACTTAATAACAACGTGCACGACAATTGAACAACGAACTTAAAAACCGAAGGTCTCCCAGTAAATTATTTAAGCTAAGGCATGCATGGCACAAATTAACGGTTGAATAAAGTGCAGAAAGCAAACACTGGATAGTTCAAGGTAAGCAGTAAGATATTCCAAAGAAACAGAAGCGATGGGAGGGAGAACCCTGACCCCCAACACAGGACAATGCAGACTGCAGACAAACGACAAGCGAAACACGATGGAAACACAATCAAGTACCTTCTCTATCTTCATATGATCCCTCAGCAACAACCTTGGTATCATCAGATTGCGCTCTGGCTGAAAAGCAAATGAGAACGTAGTTACAGCAGTGCAGTTCCGTCGCCACGCTGGGGCTTTGGTGGGCTTAGCCCCCCCCGAACAGAGCTCCAAGCCCCCCCAAAATTGAAATGTGAAACACTATAAATCAATGGAGTTTTGGTTAATTTTATAATGTCAAGCCCCCCTGAACAAACGCAAAGCCCCCCTATTGAAAACTTTCTGGCGACGGTTCTACAGCAGTGAGCCATCTTCTCGAACGCCCTGTTCAGAGCGACAGTCCAGGCGGTGATACAGAACACAAAACAGCCAGTGAATGCAAAAAAGACAAATACTCAGCACGGTGCTTGAAACCTGTGCATTTATTCGTGGGTCTTTTAGGACACTTGACTGTCTGCTTCTGTTCGATCGCGAAACAAGCCAAAGCTGGTCATGATCAGGACGCCGACTACAGAAAATTGCTCCGGCAAGGAACAGTAGTCTAGTTTTTCCTCACAAGCTTGAAAGCATGTCCTTGGGGGTGTTTTCGACCCAGACCTTGGGATCGTTTTCAAGTCAGCCAAACATTTGCAGTAGCAATTGCGTTCTGAAAACAGAGCAAGTCTGTCAAACTGATCCACCNATTACCGAAAAAATAGTTGATTGAAGATGTGTCGGTTTACCACGCACGCAGCGCAACGCCTAGACAGTGTAGTCAAGGAGACAGTCTTCTATCCAATCCAACTAAAGATCTGTCTCACGTAATCCATCTAACGCCTCATTTTCTTGAACGAAAGCAAAGTCGTACATGACAGAGCAGCCAGCGAACTGATGATTTGGAACAAAAACAAACACCCGCCAACCAAATGCGTCAAGTATGCCCTTATCATGGGATGAATTGCTGCCTGAATTTTTGCCCAAGATGGACCCACGAAAAATTAAATTGTCGGTCAACAGATCAGGGTTGAGTAACCGGGCAGCATAAAACAGATACTGGCTCAACACCTGCTCAACCGCAATCCAACGTTTCAACATTGCGTCAATAGACAAATATGACGTTTCATGCTTTCCCCACAAAACCAGGGAAAAGCTCTACATGCATGGTTGCGTGTAGAACCTGTCAAGCTTGAAAAATCAAGGATATCCGGACAAAATGCCTGAACGTGCACGACAAACTGTATCATGCGACAAGGGCTGCATTCGCTGACGCGTCACTAGGATGTTACGTCAGAGCATTGTCCAAATTTTACAAAATGAATTTCAGTTTCACACTGCGGGTGTTCCCCTCATGCGCGAACGAGAGTACGAGCAAAACACTGAAATACAACCAAGAAGTTCAACTAAATCCAGTGGTAGATTTTTAAAGCTTAACACACTGTGCTAATTTGAAAGGGTGTTACCGTCTACTCAAGGCCCTGTGTACGACTCACGTATGTCAAAACATATAAAAAGAAACTGCAGGAAGCATAAAGCCTTCACTTATAGCAACTCGCTGAACAAGCGCAAATATATAATTAAGGATTTTCTTGCAGAACGTTCTGCAGTAATTAACACGAAGAGGATGATCGCTTTCAGGCTGTGACATCGAGTGAACTTTCAGGCTGTGACATCGGGTGAACTTGATTAAAATAGCAGGTAGGAGGTCACCAAAGTGCAACAGGGTGTCGATTCAAAATAAAATCTTGTGGAAAATTTCTCACGATGTACGAAAACGTCAGGCAAGTGCAAACAGAAAGTTAAACTTCTCGTGTTTCATGCAAAGTAAAGTTCTGGATCTGTACTGGGCGGATCCCGGCAAAACTTCCAGTCAATAAGGAAAACCACTGCAAGCGTTTAACGAGTTGCAAAACAGCAAGGACACAAGATATTGCTCAACGGTTCGGGCCTAAAGACTACCAGGGCAGCAAACTTCGCTATGTTGTATGTCACCACAATCTCAAACTGCGCGTGTAAGTTTTATTTAAACTTTAAAGATGTAATCCTAAGATATTGCACAAGGTTGCTATGACAAGCATCGAACTTGCAGCTGAAGGATCCAAAAATAACTAATTTGAGTTAAAGAAACAATTAAATTCCAACAATTAAAATGGTGAACTTATCATGCATCTCAACTGACCGAGGTAAATAGCCCAAATCTGCGACAGCTGATCACAGATCAAAGAAGAAAACACAAAACCTTTAAAATCAAAAACAAAAAAGGATGAACTAAAAAAATAAAACAAAAAATCAAGATGCACCTTCGTTGTCATTACCATTCACCCACTCCGTTCTTTTCACCGATCGCCTGGGCCGTGGTCCGCTTGTTGGGCTGGGCGCCGTGGCTTGAGGACTTTCAAACATGTTCTTCACCGAGCTGAGCTTTACCGACGGCACATAATCCGGCGTTTCTTTCGTTCCAGCCGGCGGGGGTTTGACGACGTCAGACATTTCGGAATCGCTGTCGAAATTCGAACTTCGAACGCTGGGGCTTCGGGCGAGGTCGCGACGCGCGGCGCTGCTCCCGGGAGACTTCGATCTGGAGCTGCGCGAGCTGCTGTGACGACTGTGCGATCGGCGATCGGCTTCGACCTCGGGACTCCGACCCACTCTTGGAGGAGGAGACTGGGCGTCGGAACTTAACGACGAGCGCTGCTTGAAACTTGTTTTACGAGCGACCGGTTTGGGGCTCTCTTGTTCAAAGAGCGCCTTCGTCTGACGGAGGTCGACGCTTGGCACGTAATCGGGGGTGATTTTCGAGCCGGCAGGAGGGGAGCGGACGATTTCCAAGTTTTCTGCTGAGCTATGGTTCACAGAAGCCGGTTCAGATGCGTTCTCCGCTTCCGGCTCTTTCCTAACGGGCGACTTAGCTTTCTGAAAAACAATGGCGCAGGCGCATTAAACAGGCGAATAGCGGACACATCGCCGAACAGTACAGTTATGCGCTCGCGAACCAGTCCCATCATCATGAGGGGGCTTTGGTGGTCTTATCCCCCACAAAAAAGCACCAATCCTCCCCAAATTGATATATGTAACACTATGAATCAGTGGAGTTTTATCAAATTTTCAATATCAAGCCCCCC
>JGI24158J21664_10014118_pt1 | contig 10512 bp, 8 predicted proteins | sample Ectturendosymbi3_FD_21664 | JGI IMG/M metagenome (IMG submission 21664)
CTTTACACGTACTCTCTTTAATATTTAAACAGGGGTCGGTAACCTTTTTAGACTACTAGGCCACTTCAGTGGGCCACGAAGGCGCGCTAGGCCATTAGAAACAAGGTTTTCAAAGAAGGGGATTTGAGTTTGTTGTATGAGTCCGACACGAAATGCAAAATACACATATTGGTTTACTTCATTTCCAACTCCCATACGAGTTGGACCCTTGCCAAAGCCCGTGTGGGATACAAATGCGCTGTAACCTACATTCAGAACCGAACAGTGCGAACGTTTTTTTGCAGAAAACATATTTAATTGCAGCGAAGTGTACGATCAATAACATCAACTTGACGGCAGCATTTGCAGCCGTTAACGAGAAAATCTGAAATAAACCTTAGCACAGCCATCCGCGCGCTGAAATAAATCCTAGCCCAGCCACCCGCACACAAATATCTACAGACGTCGTCCGATATGGGTCGTTCTAACACGCACAAATTGAGTATTTGTGACGTGAAGTAACAGTGTTAAGCAGTGGTGGATCCAAGAAGTTGGGGGCACAACGTAAAGATTTTTAAGAGTGCCTTTAACGCAAGTAGGCACTCAGGCTACTTGAAAAATCGCAACAAATATGAAACTCAAATACACATCGAAGTGTATGGCTATTATACATTTTACCATTTAAAAAATCAATTGTACAGCAATTGCTGCTAATCGCAGACTGCTACTTCAAATCCTGGAAGACTGTCTATGCCCATCATCAACGTTGTTATTATCTTTCGAGCTTTATATTTTTATGTTCTGATTTAACAAATGCCTCTGTCTGTGCAGGCAAAGACATGTTATTTTTAGAACACGCTGCGAATTCATGTGTAGGTCTACTCAAACGGCCGTTTTGCACTTTTCAATGTAAATGGCCATATGCGTATCATAACTAGACTTGTACCTTGAGTTTACCTTTCTTGCTCAACTCCATTTCAGGGTTGCATCTTGCGAATAGTAATACATTGGTGATAATATGTTCAAACCTGAGTGAATTTGAAGCATTGCTGTCAAACAAAATTGGCACGAAAACCTAGATATTTTTGTTAAGAGCAAAATTTAATTGANCTTTCAAGAAAGGGGGACCTCTACGTTAATTCAGAAAAGAGGGGCCAAGGGTAGAATCTCATTTGCCTCACCCTAAATCCAAGACTGATTGTAAGGTTGGGAAAGACACAGAATATTGAGCTTGTGTAATCATACAACTGTAAATGTAACAGAATAAACGAAGAAGGAATAAAGAATGCCAAATGAGGCATTGGTCTTGCTCTGACGCTAGTTCAAGTACAATTAGGCCGGATGCAATAATAAACAAATAGAAGTGCGTTAGGTCGAACTGGAACACTAGCTTAGCGGTATCCGGCCTACATGCCCAAAAATACAAATAAAGTTTATAAACATTTGGTTGAAAGTGGATCAAGAACAAGCCCAGACATTTGAAACACAACATGAAAAAACTTTGAAAGACCTCGTTGAGTTTGATGACGTTTACCAACTGTTCACAAATTTTTGTCAAACGTTAAAGCACCCTTTTCACCAATTCTACTGATTTGCTTGCGTTCCAACATGGCGGCTGCCAACTATGGCATAGCTGGTGTTTCCATGTGGCACCATACTTTCACTAACCTGCGAATGTATTTCAAAATAAACAGAAACTTACATGTCTTAAAAAGCATAAGTCCTACATATTCTTACTTTTGATGCATTGTAATGTTAGTTCTCAAACAATGAGTCCTCTACATGTGTGTCATCGGATAACAAAAATGTTTTGGGGGTTTTAAAATTGTTTGTTGCTGTTCATCAGTTTGACGGCACCGACGAGTTCTATTTAAACGCAATTGCAGTAAAAAAAAACAAAACGATTTTTTGTGTGAAACAGTGGTCCAAAACTGCGATGCGTTGCCATTATATGGAATTACGGCACGCATTGTAGGTAGAAAGAGAAACAATGTTGACTCTGATGAGCCACGGCAAGACAAAAAAGGAAAAATAATTAAATTTCAACCACAAGAAATCTTTTCTTGAACAACCAAATAACAAAATTTTTTTTCAGCAGAATAAATTATTTTGCGGTGACACTGATGAGCCACCACACCAGTTTTGCCTCATTGAATTTTTTATTCAACTTTATTCTGTTACTAACTTGAGTTTCACAAATGTAATGTAATGCAATGATTTTAAGGTGCAATACGAATTTGTAGAGAATGATTTGATTTAGTGTCCGATTACTGTTGCAATTAAGTCACTGAGCAAATTTTTAGACACGATTCGGAGGCAACGTATAAAAGATTGCTAACTCAATTTGAAAAAGCGTGAATCAAAATAAGTAGAACATATTTGGATAAGGTCTATTATGGAAAGAAATCCTTTCTCAGCAAAGAATCAGACACTTTAAGATATTACAGAGTATATATTTCGCCTACGATGTAGGCATCATCAGCTCTTTGGACAAGATTTTAGGAACAAGAATGCGCAGTGTTACGTGAAATAAATTTCCTATAAAATTTTTCTGATTGATTCCTTTGTTTGTCGCTTGTGTGGAGGCGTGTTACGTCGATACAGAAATATGCTAGTTTGAATCATCTAAAAAAAGAAGGAACCGAAGCCATGGGTGTCGGAAAGATTTTTTCCAGGGGTCTGGGCAGTAGTGGATTTATTCATCGATGACGAAAAAGAATTTTTTCAGCTGGCAACTGTGATGAAATTTCATTTTACCAACTCCGAAACTACGAGAAAAACATTTTTATACTAAAATGTTAACAGTAAAATCAGTTTTTTTTAAGGAAAATGTTAGGTACCCGGTATGGACCTGTAGGGGCCCGATTTCTCTGATTCTAGGGACTCGATGGTCATTTTCTCTGATTTTAGGGACCCGAATCGGGTCCCTAAAACACCTTGAAAAACCCTGGTAAAATATCAAATTTCAAAATCTAGGGGCACCCTGAGGCTTCTTTCCTACGCCCATGTGCAGAGTCCGATTGGCTGATTCCTCGAAAGCTTACGGCAAACCGAGAGCTTTGAACTGTTAGGGAACAACATATTATAAAAGATAAGGAAAGCATTGCTTGAAAATTGTCGTTTCTTATGCTGACTTTGAAATAAAAAGCAAACTAACATAGTCTTCAGTACTTCATACTTACTTAGAAACAAAGAAACGTGAAAACTAGTGGGCAAGTCTTTGTGGCGTTTTGGTGCAAACATTGCATATAAAGTATGTTGCATTGTAACCAGATACTGAATGTCCAATAAACTACAACCGCCAACCGTACAAATTCTACTCACTTCTTATCCGTTCGGGTTCTGTTCCCTTCGGGCATTTGTAGCGTTCGCAAGTTGAAATCAAGACACGCAGACGACTCTATGAAAATTGTTTTAATTCATCCTTAACACTTCTGGCTTTAACAATATAGCTCATTGTTATCTGGAAAGCGCTTTCAAGAGAGTCACCATTAATGTTTTCGAACTCCTACCGCAAAAGGTTGACTTTTTGCATATATAACCAGAAAATTAAACAAGGGTGCATTTTAACGCCAAATTTATTTTTTTTCAAGATAAAAAACAAAAATATTTGCTTGAAAATTCAGCTTGATCAGCAAAGCAAACGTAGCTGTAAACAATATTAGCATTACAAACAGCATTCACCAAACGAATTCTTTCCGTATCAGGATAAGAGCGACGAAATCTCCAGTGGTCGCGCAGAGTGTTAGGAGGCTCACCATTTTTGTTAACACCATCTGCTTCTTGCAATGTACTGAGCGACATTGTCTCTTCCCAAAACTCTACAAAAGTAGACAAAGCTCGCAGCTAAACATCTTTTCAAAGTTGTTTTGCGTCAGAATTTTCGAGACTCTGAGATTATGTCAGAAATGCGAGTGTCTTATGCAGGCTCGTAACCAGCTTAGAGGCGGACTGGGCTTCTAAACCGGCCCGGGCATACTTGTTACGCCGGCCCTGGCCCGTGCAACGAGGAGCAATAAAAGGGCATTGCGGCTAATAGAAAGATCATAAAAATTGGTGTGCCTGTCAAAGTAACTGGTAAACAGCGATAAATGGGTGCCGTATATTAAACTAAAAGTTGCAACATTTGAGACTGCTCCCATAGCCTACTTTGATGACCCAGAATTTTTCATGGTTAACGAAAACAGAAGTGTGAATTCTTAAACCCAAGTTCGTGTTTTGTTTAAAACAATACGCAAAATACTGGACCAAAAAAGACTGCCTTATCAACTAAAACGTAATTTATTTGAGTTGAAACAAGTATAGTTCAGCAAAGCAAGTGTCTACGCAATTCACTCCTGGCAGCAACGCTATCGCTGATATCTTTATTTTCAAGTTTGAACAGAATTCCTTTCTTTACAGACATCAGCATGAATACTTCAAGATGTTTTTGCGTCATTGTGCTTCGTAGACGGCTTTTAATTCTCTTCAGAGCGAGGATTGCAGTTTATCTTTGTAAGTTTGTGTGGCAAATATTCGAGTGACATCGCTTTTTTTACAAAATTACAAATTGATTTTGGAAAAAATGGAAGATAAGTGTCATGAATCATGCTATCATTTTGATCTTCACTACTTTTATATTTCACGTGCAAGTTAACAGGGCATAACTTAAAAAATTACGATAAACAAGTTGTACTTGGGCGTGTTACAACCCTTCTGAACCTTTTCTTCGGTGTTCAAATGGCAAAGCCTTTTTTCCAGCGGTTTATGAGTTGTTGTCCATCTTACGTCACCGTTTTGTTTACTGTTTCAAACTCGCTCGCGGTTATTTGGCCCCAGGGTTGCGGGACGGGACTAAGAGTTTAAAAGTTTTTTTGAAAAGTTTGGAAAACAAACTATTGTAAATTAAACAAATGAGTCACTAAACTACAGCATACGGTATTGCGGTTATTTTGTTAGATCCAAAACGATCCTGTAAAACCCGATATAGAAAACCTTTGTTACTGCGAAACGTTACTGTATTCGTCACTTGTAATTACTGCCCATTAATACTGCAATTGACAGGAGTTTCATTTTGAATATTAAAATTACTGGATGTTGGGGAAAACAGGTAAACAAAACTCTGAACTTCAAAACGTCTTTCAATTGTCGTTTGTTAGTAAAACGTTTATAGAAACTCAAAATCTTCTTCACAACTCTAAAACTCTGTGGAGGACGAAAACTCGGAGGTAAGAGCAAAAAAGTTAGCTTACTCTGAGATAAAGCCGAAAACTCTGCAAATCATATTTCGACTTTAAAAACAAACCATGCAGAATTAGCCGATTACTTGACACACACCGCTGGCTTCCTTTTCCTTATTTCATACTCTGGCCGTGCAAGCTATCCTTGGTCACATTTCTCAAACATTAGGTGTGATTAATCGTTCAGTGTTACTCTACTGTGGTAATATGTTTCAAATTACTTTTTTAATCAATGCTAAATAATCTCAAACATTCTTCATACATTTTTGTTACGACTGATTGCGATTAATCACCTAATTGTTGCTCTATCGTATTACGAGTTATTCGCTTCTTATTATTTTTCAACACTCCTTAATCTTTAAACGAAAAGTGCGTGTTAAATACCTAGATTGTTTTGCATACAACTTACCAGAGTACACGGATGTACAGATTCCGACCAAAACTAATGCAAAAAGAACAATTTGCATTGTCTTTAATGTAAGCTCGTTGGTTATTTTCCAAAAATCCCTGCGAAGAACAGAATGGTCATAATAGTCCTTGCTCTTTCCAAGACGATCTTTTGTGGTCAGTACTTGAAAACACTAAAGGGTTAATGATCCCTTCAATGTTTTTATTTTTTATAAAAGAAGCATTGAATCTTCCGATTTGAAAAACTCAACAAATACAAAACGTTTTAATTTTTAAACATAGGGAAAGTATTCAGAGAATCACAAATTGAACAATATGTATTTTTAAATGTAAGCTTCGAAATGCCTTCAACAAATACAGGCAACAACTCTTGAAGCATTAAGGATCTACCTTGAATTTAATAACAGAGCACCGCTGAGGACCTCAATTCCTACAGAACTCAATTCCTACAGCTGCTGCGTTGTTGATGGAAGAACGAGCGATTGGTCCAATGTGAATGAAACGTGAGCTATTTTAACAAAAAACGATTTGCCAACAATTTCCCTTCGAGAAACATATGTCATCACGTCAACAGAACCGATAGAAACTTGTTGCAGGTGTTAATTTCTGTTTCAAATACGAGATTCTTGGCCGCCATCATATCGATTGGTTTAATGCCATCGACATTCGGCTTCCTGCTTGACTTTTCTGCCCACGAAACCTGCACAAGAAATCATAACCAATCGTTCCAAGGCATCTGGAGGCTACTAGTGCTACTGTTGTAGACTCGTTGAGCCCCAACACAGTGGCTGACAATAATGACTTATGTGATGACATGACAACAGAATATGCCAGTACCAGTTTCATGCCCAACGCTGAAATAAATTCTGACAACACTAAAGAAGTAGACTAAACTGACATCACGAAAATTGTGCATGCATTAGGAGTGATTAACATGAAAAACCAAAATGAAGAGAGTGCTCATAATTGTATTGTTTTGTATATATTTTCAGCACGATAAATTGTACGCGAGATTTGTATAGGGCATTTTTAAAGCATGAAAATGCTTTTAACGAAGTGAGCAGTTTTATAGAAGGCGATGACATGCCTAAGTTGTTTTGAGAAGTAATGAATTGGTTAAAAGCAATGGTAGCAGGAAACAAAGCGTTTCCAAAATTGCGGAGCGAACTCAGCATTATTTACACTACAAATACGGAGATTTTTTCAAATATTCTTTTCATTACTGCCAATGAATCAGTTGTTTTTTCGCGAAGTGTAGACGCGTACTTCCAAGGGCGTACGCAAGGGGGGGATTGGGGTTAACCCCCTCTTGCGCTTGATTTTTAACAAAAACATACATTTTGCTTATAAATTTGGCGGCTGAATGCAAATACTTCGGAATAAATTTGCATGCAAATTTCAAGGAGCATTGTAAATGGGCTAAAAAGTAATAATTAAGTTTTGGCGGGAATTTGGGTTAACGTCTGCGTCCAGAAACCATCTCACCACTTTTTACAGACCCTCCGTCCACTACGCATGTTTAACATTGTGTTCCGCGATAGTTCACTTTATCCGAAACAATAGTCTTTATTTTGTCTGCTAAGGCTGATCAGCGCAAGCGCTGACCGCATTGGCTGCATCACCAATTCTGTAGCATGATAGAACTGTTGCACTAGCTCAAAATCAGCTGTTTTTAACATAGAAGCATTCAGGCATTTGATAATGTCTCAGCAGGGAAAAAGTAAAGGTACAAGTTTGCTGGACTTCTATACACAACAATAAAATCGAATGTTTTCTCGGGTACTTTATGCGCATTCTTAATTCTTGCGTATTTTAGCAAGATTCGATCTTGCAAACCGGGGTGCTCCAGTCAACCAGTCCAGCCGCACGCTTTCTGTGCTGGACTGCTCGTATTCGACAAGATCATCGCAGCCTGATTCTGCAGTTGAAAATTGCTCTGACGCAGTGATGAGTGTGTTTTACTCCTCTGTTTTAACTCGCAGCCTGATATTTGGGGGTTATGAACTGCTGTGTCATAGCGTTGATTGTATTTTCCTCCGATATCCTAATTTGGAGCGCTGATAGTTCTCTTCAGTACAGTGACACATAAAATAAGACGAGTGCGTGCAGAAGAATATGCATATCATATCAACAAACTTCGCCAAAACGTTAGTTTGGAAACGTGAATATGCCGTCAAATTGTGACGTCACAAACAGCGCACACAAAAGACAAATGACCACTATATGCCACTGAATGAACCCTCTCATGAAAATTTTCTCCATACGCCACTGCGTGTTTCAAGAAGAAACGTGAGGGCTGACGATATGACTGCAAGGTCAACAAGGCAGCTAACCGTTGAAAACGCAAAAGAACAAAACGAAAAAGAACAAACGAAAAAATTTTAGAGATCTCATTTTTTACCAAAATGCAACACTTTACCACTAGGCCGAAGTTGTTTGAACAAAGTCGAGGGCTCCTGATGCACCCTAACGGACAACTCCGCATAATAATCATCAAAGGTCCAACTAATTACAGTCAGAAATTACAGTTGTCAAAGGCGCTTTGAATCATATTTGGAAACAGGCCTCATTTGTAAGAGCTCGAACCCGGCCCAAGATTACAAGATGGAACCAAGCCCGACATTTGCTTGTATAGCCTGATTTAGGCCCAAAAGCCAAATTTACCGAGTGAGACAAGATATGTACGAATGAGAGGTACTGGTGTCGTAGCAAATCATACTTGACAAATAACTCGCAGTCAATTTTAATTGAAGGTTTAACCCTTTAATGAACTCGACACAACGGTCTAAGCTGTAAGTTACAAGGCCACTAAATAATATGCTTCCTTTAGTCTTACTAGCAGAGCCGCCTTTGCACTATTTTATAGGCCAACTAGGCAGCCGCCTAGAGCACAACCGTCAGGGGGCGCAGATTACGAGAAATATGATTAAAACTTCTAGCTAGTGCAAGTTTTAGTGTGTTGTGTCACGAGAGCGTGAATATTGAAGCTTGCCTAGGGCGCAGAACTATCTTGGGCCGGCCCTGCTTGCTAGTAACTAGAATAAGAGTCTCCGCGCATAAGAGGCAGTGGCAAGTTTTGCTTATACTCTGGGAAGACATATCCATTTGTAATTCGCATCTAGTTTTTGCAGAAGCAATGTCCAAACACACTGATTGTCGAAATCAAAGCATCCCTCATTCAAGCTCTTCAAAAGAAATCAACATCCTTGCTAGGTGCTAAATCTAGCGAAATCGTTTCTTTAAAAAAGTCAAGAATCGATCTTTTCGGCACAACTCCGTCGTTGGTTTCTTCACCTCTGTCGCCTTCTCAAAAGGCGCGTGAGGCTAATGCAAGCAGAGGACAAAAGAATATAGTTGTTTAACACAACCTGAATGCCTTGTTCCAAAACACTCATCGGATACCCGGTGGTCTGCTCGAGGGGATGCCTCAGATGCATTTTGCAAGGGTTATCACCAGTTTCAAAGTGCTCTCTAGGCAGATCCGGATTAAATGAACGCGAAGCCCCGGGCAAAGGCGTGACCGCGAGGCCCAGTGGCGATTCTAAGGGGAGGCCTGGGTGGGCCATTCCCCCCAGATTTTTGGCTGGCCCCCCTCTTGGTCCCCCAGTTTTTTTGCCTGATTTTACGTTCAAGTTGGTTTGACATATAGGCTACAGCAGATAACTTTCAGCCAGCAAAATTTTAGTAGAAGCCCTCTTGCCTGCATTCAATATTTCCCAAATGCATGATAAGCTGGGATGTTGGTTTTGTCGTCCGGATGATGGGAGATGTTGATGACAACACATAGTAGTGGTTGCTTGGATCCTGCGTGAAATTGTGCCAGACCGCGCTCGTGGTTGTGAAAGGTTCAGTTCGAAGCTAATAAACGGTCGTCGAGATGGAAAGATTAATCTATCGTGCATTTCAATGTGAGGTAGAACTGGATTATATTACTGTCAGTAGATTGTTGCTTGTCCTAGTTGCAAAATGTTTGCGACAGCGTTGAGAATTGAGGTCAGTTAATTTATCCGAATTTACCCTGACTGTAGGCTTGTGTTCTGCTGCCTTGTGCATATGACTTCGAAGCATCTAACACAACCGGTTCGTGACCAGTTTTAGGCCAACCCACACATGTCCTGCAACCTCATAAAACTTTGTAATGACTTTTTGTAATGGTTTAGGACAGGCCCGTAGCCAGGGGGCAAAGCCCCCTAGAAAGATTTTCGCCCCCTCTGGAAAAATATGTTGGACATTGTTCAAAAGTATTGGACATAGTTTAAATAATTTGGACCACTCTCAGAAAGCACTTCGCCCCACTGGTATCCCAACCTGGTTACGGGCCTGGTTTTAGCAGCAGGCCCGTAACTTGGGGGAAGAAGCCCCACTGAAACTTTTTTCGCCTCCTTTGAAAAATGTGTTGGACATAGTTTAGGACTATTAAACATAATTTAAAAAATTTGGACACCTTTATAAAACCTTTCGCGCCTCCTGGTGTCCCAAGTTGTTTACGGGCCTGTTTGGGAGCAATTCTTTCCGGCATTTCAGCTCTTTGTTTGACCCGAAAGGTCAAACATTTCTATCAGAAAAACACTTGTTAGAATTCGCAAATGCATATTGAATTTGCTAAAATGATTTAAAATGTGAAACACATCTGGCAAAGAATTCGCTTCGGAGAGAGTCGCAGCTGCCCACATCGCTCGAATAATTTATTTCATTTGTAGCTCCTTTCGAAGCTGCATTTGATTGTTTATACAAGTTGTTACTAATACTGTAGCTGCAAGTAACTCTTCCCGTCACCAGCGCTTCATGCGAGAGAAGTTTTTCAAAATGAAATTAGTGAAAACATTTCTCAGAAATTCCATGACCAGGGAAAGATTGATAGCAATGCTCTACTTTCAATTGCAAGGTTACGAGCTGAAAAATAGAT
>JGI24158J21664_10014121_pt1 | contig 10512 bp, 9 predicted proteins | sample Ectturendosymbi3_FD_21664 | JGI IMG/M metagenome (IMG submission 21664)
AACTCCCAAGAAGCACAAAATGCCATTGCTTCCACCAGCAGAACAATAAATAACGCTGACAGCGTTTGTTAAAATCTGCATCCATTTACCGGTTTTGTATATCTATATGCAGTATAATCGTATTAAATTCCCATATTACGTTTTTTGTTAGAAAAATCCAAGACATGTCACATTTGCTTGATTTTATGGGAGTGACCGGACCTCGAAAAATTGACATTTGCAACTGGACCCTTTCTTAAAACAATTGAGTAGCCCTGCTCTATAGTGACGGCACTGGTGAAAAGAAACCTGCATAAGAGTAGTTTGATTGAGCTATATTCTATTCATTCAGTTCAAGCACATTGTTCACACTCACGTTCTCACACTAGCAATGGATATTCCAAACTTGTGGAAGCATTGCTAAAGACTCATTCATGGTTTTTTTTTCACACAGCATAAAACTACATGTCTTTCCGCTATCAGCAGTCAGGGTCTCGCTCTATTACATGCCAAGATGCCTGCGTTCAACAGCCACGTGCGACAAAACCAGTGTTGCTACTCTGTTCTTTCATGGTAAACCACTAGACTATGATAAAAAACACTAGATCACGAGTAAGTTGACTGCTAAAGCAAAAGGCTCAGTGAAAACGGCCAGAAATGCGTTGCAATGCAAACAAAGACATTCGAAAACCAGCGACAAAGAAAACGGGATATACCGCAGCAGCAACGCTTGTATTTGTAGCCTGCTACAGCTCACTGAAATTTTTAACAGATGACCACAGTGACTTCGTAGCGGTTTAATTCGAAACAGATGATATGCTCGGGTAATTTAACATGTAATTAGTTGTTATTGTTACGAAATAAAGACCAACCACAAAACAATCCGCTTACCAAATTCGCAACCTGCCTCAAACAATGCAAGAAACTCGATAGTAGTTGAAAGCATGACCTGATAAGCAAAAGCAACAAATCATGCCACCAGAAACCTTTTGCTATGCTTTGTCACCGAGCCCAGGCACTTGCGATTATCACGAAACAGTAATAATCATCATTTTCCCGGGATGCAACTTTTACTGTTACTATGTTATAGCAACGTCAACCCAAAAACGCACCGATTTGAACACTAAATAGTCTTGAATACTGAACGTCAAAATATGTTTGCTGAAAGCAGTGCCACCAAGACGTTTAATTGGCCCAAAGGTTAACTAAAAAAACACATTGTCATTAATCATCAACGAGGCTCAGCTTGAAAGGCGGTGGAAGTAGCGGATTAAGGGGGGGCTGACGGGGCAACAACTAGGGGCCCCCAATCCCTAAGTCGGTGAAAACGTGTAAAATGTGAATACACAATACACTTTAGTGCTTCGTTCATTTAGCGTTTATGCCCTGTTAACGACGGTATACATAGGACCCCTTTTCGAAGTTTCGGCCAGGGGCTTCGTACAACCTTACTCCCCCACTGGGCGGTGGTCCTCACGAACCCTGGTGTAGCTGTGTTTCACGACTCTGAACTGCTTGTGGAACAGTGTATATTTTCCCTCACCTTGGAAAAACATTATGTCTACCTCAATTGGTTTTCCCCGGAGGTCGCGGTAAACCCGCGACTGAGGTATCTGGCGGGTAACGCTGAAAACCTCCAAAGCACCGCACGCAGTTGTGCCCACCTACAAGTAGTGACGGAACGCTCTTTTGAAAAGAAAGACTTTAGAATTTTACAAAAACACTATGACGACCTTAAATCATGGATTCCATAAAATAGATTTGGGACGTTATCCTGTTTTGTCAAAAAAATGCGAGGACGGCCCATTTGCGTCCTTAGCAGCTGAATCACTGGTCACGTTCGGATTAACCCAGGTATGGTGCAAACACTGATGTGTCACATACTACTGCTGCTCTCCTAAAGGCCACTCGTGTAATCGCGGCAGCGTTTGCAATTTATGCTAGGTCAGCATAAGCATCTCGGTACTTAACGCGGTGTCGTAGTCGTGAGATGAGGCAAAAGCAGCGCAGCACAGAACAAGCTACGGCGCAACTGATTGCGCAACACAGAACGACCTGGTACCTTTATCTTACAGAAGTCGAAAAAAAAACAACCTACATCAATGCAGTAGCTACACTGGAACCCGTTTTAACATCTTTTGTCATACTGGTTGTAGAAGCTTTGTCAAACATTTTAGAATTTGTCACCATTTAATTGAGCATATTTGTCAAACGTCCTCGTCAAACTTTAATTTGAACCCGCGCAACGCGAAGTTTGGAACTTCGCATATCTTTTTCAACAACAGTATAAATTTAAATAGTTTCGAAAACGAAACGCAATAAATGATAATAGCATTTGTCGTAATGGTGCTACAGGTTACCATAACCTCGGAAGCTAAACATTCATTTGAATCACTAAACTGCAGAAGGAATAAAGCTACTGTACTGAAAAATAGCACTTTGCACATAAAATCATGCGCACCTACTTGATAATGCGGGTGTATAAAAAAAAAAACACTTACTAAAAAAACTAATTAGCCACATTGTGCAAATCAGCTGGAGATTTGCGGGTTTATTCTGCGACTGAGAATACTGGCATCAATGCAAGTGACATGGCTAACTATTAAAATTAACAAATTGTTCTAGACCGGAGTTTAACGGTTGGTTGCGTCCAGTGTCCTAAAAAAACAGGCTTGCAAATTTACTCGAAAGCGAATAATATAACTATACAAGACCAGGAAATAGCAGATAAAACCAACAACTCTTGAGGTACGAGCTATGCTACCTATGGATCTACGAGCATTAATCCTGGCTGAAGGAAAAGCTGACATGCCTGTGTCACGACAGATGCGGTCTAAAACACTTTGTTCAGCTTTAGTGATGCTGTTCGCGAATAGACTACTGCAACAGAAATGAAGTGCGAAGAGTCTCATCAGCGCAGCTGATGTCTTAGCACATGGATTGCAGTAGGCCTGCATCGAGTATATAGTTTCATACTGCAGCTAAAAGCAAACAAGCCTACGAAACTCATTACCTTCTCCTGACATAACGGTGTGTTGTTGTAGGGACGTAAGTGGCTAATGATTTCGTCCAATTCAATGATATGCCAATGAATTTCTTCTGCGCTAGAGCTCCTGGACCAGCCAACGATAGCGCTTAATCCGAATATCCGCTATTGTGTGCTGGGATATCGACAGCTTGAGCTTGCACACAAGGACAGATTTCCTTGGATCGACGAACTGGTGGCAGCAACCACGCGTATTAGTACGAATTCCCACACTTGTGCACCAGACTCGCAAAAGAAGCACTTACAACCTCCTGTTCTGACTAGTCTTCTGTTAAGCAGATCTTGCAAGCAGCGCAATGCGCAGTTTGACTAATAACATTTGCTGGTAGAACTCTACAAATCGCTCACGGGCCGGTTTCTAAAACATTGCCATCGCGTAGTTTATATAGAAGGTTGGCAGTGAGAGCAGCGGCTTCCAGTTTGCCCATTATGTCACTTGCTCCAATTATCACCTTTGCGCCTTCTTTTGCGCGCAGACCGCTTGACCGACTTCCATCGGCTTTGTCGTGGTTGATGCATGCAAACGACGTCCTGCTGCCTCTCGCGCAAAACAAAGGCGCGCTATGATGTCACTGTGCAATGTCAAACAGCGACGGTTGTGAACACAATTCGAAGTAAAGTGCGACTGCCTGCTGCATTTCCAACCGAAAGCAGATTTTCTGTTTGTGCTACCGTCACCCTCGGCAATGCCACTGTTTTTCCCGCGGTAAACTCGTAATAGCGTGATTGTTCAGTTTCGCCATTGTTTTCCTTTCAGAGCAATACTGCACCTGACCCATGGGAAAAGCGGCAGTGTAGCAGTGAGAAGTCAAATGCAGAGCGGTCAGCAATCCCCGCTTCGTTTTCGTATTCTTTCCAGAAGTACCGGACTAAAACTTTGGTATTAAGAAATCACTATTTGCAACAGAATAGCCAGCATCAAGCAGCGCTGGCGAACATGTATTCTGCAGCACACAAACATTCTTCGAACGAAAAGCAACGGGCAAGCCTTCTGTGCTACAAGGATGTGGACTGAAAGCTTTACACCAGGGATGGGAAAGTTATTTACTATCACGAGCTGCATGAATTGTGGAATATCGTTGGCGGGCAGCAAGAGTTGATTAATTTTATCTTAAAATTCTACCTTTGTTTTACAAAAGAAAATAAGGGATCCGAAGAAAAATGAGAGAAAACTACGTCAAGGAGCGAGAGAGGCTTCTCTTGACGTGTCTGTCGACGTGTCTGGCTGTCATGGAGTTTCGTTTTGACATGATGTTGTGTTCTAACTTGGATAACGAAAATTTTGATGCGGGGCCATATTAAATGCTTACGTGGACCGCATTTGGCCCGCGACCGCAGGTTTTCCACCCCTGGTGGTTCTCAACCAGCTGAAAGTTTTTTGGGGGAAATGATTATAACTTATTGTTTTTGAAATTTCGTGGAGGTAATTGCCCGGTAACCGCTGGTTGCGGGCCTGAACAAATGAATGGCGGCGAGTGAAGACACTTCTTTGAAAAGCAACAAGTTATGACATCTGCATTCTGAACGAACAGTATCTCTAAAGATTCGCTAATTATTTCCACCTGCCTGTAATTGCCTGGCAGGAAGTGAAAAGTAATTGAAAAAAATTTGAAACGACTCAAACATGTTTGCAGCTAGGATTTCCTACAGGCCGTGATGGTCTTCAGCATCGACCGAATGATCTGATTTCTTTCTGGCCAAATGTATTTTGAGATATATGCGATCTGCAACGAGCAGGTGCGTAGATTTACACGATTATGTGATTCAGAACCTTCGCCAGAATGTCGTCAATAGGGAGCCTTTGCATTTGTGCGGGGGGCCAGTGCCAGATTAACAATAGTCGCAAATGTAGCAATTGCTACGGGCCCCGTAGTCCTTTGATGTTAAGTTTTTCTTTATTATATGCAAGGGTAGATTGTAAATTTAGGTGCCCGAGGCAAACTCTCAGAAAAGGGCCCTATATTTTACATATACTATAGAGAAATTTTATTCGCTGAAAGCAAGTTAAACTTTTAATTTTGTCTGGGAATTCGCTTCTGAGTGAAGGTCCATTTCATATTGTAACCTAATTGTTTGAAGTCATTTGATTTCAGATTGTTCTTTGTCTACACATTAGACCTGTTGATGGTCCCCTTTTGGCACATTTACACATAAATTTTGTCCTAATTGCTTCAGAGCTGATTACATGTGCCTCTAGAATGATTAATAAGCTTTTTACCAAACCAATGCGAAACTCAAAAAAGAGGCCCGAGATGATCGCCTCTTTCGCCTCCCCTATATTCAGCCCCTGGTTATATATGCAGAATTTTTTCAGTCCAAGAAGACACTATTTTGCTAAATTTGGCATAAGGAATTAAGCGAAAGTTCTCAATTGAATGTTTTTACATTAGACTACTCTGATTTGAAAATCAAAGTATTTTACAGTTATTTGCAATCTTACGGGACCACTCAAGCAATGTGGCAAAATTGCAGCAATTTCCAGATATTGCTTGACTGTATTGTTATGAATTGGGTTTTCAAAAAATATTATTAGATCACATTGACCTATTCTGTAAGTTGCGTTACGTTTTTGGTGCTTTTAAAATAATTTGACCAATGGTGCCAAATTTGGGTTTTGCCCCCAAATCTGGGTTTTCAATGCCATACTGAGTTTCTGGGTTTTTCTTCTGAAGATCTGTTTTTTTAGGATTTAACTGCGTAGAGGGGATTGAAGATAGGGTACGATTTACTATAGTTCTTATTTCTAGCCTCATTTTCTTTATCTTGCTTTATCAAGGTACCTTACTCTTCAGCATAACTGATGAACAAGTTACTGACACCATGTAAGCTGAAAATATTAGCTAGGTGCAATGAGTTCAAGTGGCAGATATACTAATGAAGGAAACCCAAAGAACAAAATTAAGTGGTACACACAGCAATTTTAAGGTAGAGTGGTTGCGAGATCCAGATCTCAAAGGTTAGCTGCAGAAGAACACTGGCATGGAAAATTTGATTATTGTAAATGCTAGCAGATCACCGTCAGATATGCAAACAACTGCATGTTACTGTGATATAATAATTCCGACAAACAAAAAAGTTCATAAGCAAGGTTACAGTATAGGCCTATATTCACTAGCACGTTTTGTGATTACAGATGTCCACGTGTGTTAGGTAGTAGGAAGACACTTAATTTTGTGTCTTCCATAGGATTTTCTGTTCAAATATAGGTTTTTGGATGAGTCTATACGAGATTTTCAAAATATCTCATTGGCAGCCGTGGATTTGCCATCTATTCACTAGCCATCTGGGTAGTGCACTTGCAGCCATCTTTTTATAAAGGTGAGAAATGATTTGCGCATTTTTTTAATTCTCATGGGGACCAACTGTTGTGGAGAACGGTTATTTTCTAAACTTAAGATGGTAGAATGAGCAAACGAGCACCATTAGACAAAACAAACTGAACAACATGATTCTAAAGAGTATAGAGCAGGAACATCTACGTGATATAGACACAACCACCAGTGTCCAGTGTCGTTAACAAATTCGCTAAGGAAAAATCTAGAAAATGCAATTTAAGCAATAGGTTTGCTGCTCTGAACAATCGATTTCGAAACGTATGCTGTGTGACTACCAGGCACGTAGCCAGAAATTTTGATAGGGGGGCAAACAAAAGCCAAGTCTCAACATTTGATTATTTAACGCCCCTTGTTTTGGAAGCATCAGCCATGAAATGTGCATTTTTCTGGCGCTTGTTTTTGAATGATATGTTCAGTCAATTTTTTCATTTTAGTTCACTGATGTAGGAGGCGGGGGTTGCAACCGCACCCCCAAAAGTTTTGATTTGGTGAAAATCCGGGCAAAATCTGAGGAAATTTTGCAAAATATGTGTAAATCTTCGCAAAATTGCTGTACGTGCTTTGATTTTAGAAAAATGGCACCCAAAAAATTATCATTATTTTTTTGGAATTCATGCATTAATTTAGTTATTTTCGGGCAATTGAAGGAAAATTTGGGGACGTTTTGGTGAAATTTGGGCGAAAACGGTGCTTAAACTGCCTCGATTTGATAACATTGCGCCCATTGAAATGCAGTCGTTTTTGTATGGGAGGGCATTTTCTTTGGATTCTTTTTCGGGCAAGTTTGCAGAAATTTGGGCTAAAATTCTTCGCACCCTCCAAAATTTGCCTGCTACTACGCCTATGTTTCAGTTACATACCTTTATCGATGAAACAAACATCGATTAAAAGCTATCTGTAAGTAAAGGCAGTGTCAATGTCCTCAGCTCTTCCAAAATGAAAACCATCTTCCTACTTACGTTAGATTTTGCTGCTAAGACTACCCGTTGCAGAGGAACGATTTCATGTTCACAGCAGGATAGGATGGCAACTAGCATCAAATGAAAGTTGTAACACTGCACAGGTCGGATTGTGATTACTTGGTCCAAGCTTTTTTTCGCCGGAAAGTTAATATGAAATCATTGATGAAAACGGTAACGCTCAACATGATTGTGATTAAACCGTTACAATGCAGTTTTGATAGTAGCAAATAAATATCTAGAAAGAATGTTGTTGTTGCTAAACAGTGTCTATGGCAGAGGTCTCAAACACCCACTCCACAAGAGCATTTTGTGTGGCCCGCAATGCTTTTTGGGAATTTTGAGATAATTAACATTTAGGTTATTTGGTTTATGCATCGGTGTTTAAAATTGCTAGGCTAACGAGTCAACAAGTTCATTTGAAACGAACGTAGAAAGGGCTAGAGATAACTCCCCTATAACTTGCAACACCATTCGCCGTAAAAAAGACGTGAAAGCTGTTTCTAGTAAGGCTCAGGTACCGCCTTTGTTGCATAATGCGGCCCTAGGGGCTAGGGTTGGCATAATGCGGCCCTAGGGGCTAGGGTTGGCATAATGCGGCCCTGATTTTCTTAAAGTTCTCGTTTCGCCATCGGAGCAATTTGAGTTTGAGATCCCTGGTGTATGGCTTATTTGCGCAATACAAAAGACTTTGAAACTGGATTTCTTCTCAACCGACGTTTGAGTTACAAGGGGTATGTAAGACGTACATAACCGCTATTAGTTTTGAAACAGTACAAAAAATATACAATTTACATTTAAGGCTACGGTTCATGCTGGAGACAAGAGTACGATACACAGCACTTGCAGCACGCCAGAGTTAGCAGAGAGGGAGAATTTTTTGTGATGGGTTTGAAATATGTTTGCATCACTACTAGGTGAGAATCAGCAAACTGGTGCATCAGAAACAGCTGGGAAAGGTAGTGACTCCTTGTTTTACTTTGGTTAGCGATTACGAGCAGTTAGATACAAGATCGTATTTCATCATCACTAATTTCCACACGGAGCTTAAACCTCAGGAAAATATCAGCCATGACATGAATTCTCCAACATTTACACTATGCACAACCATGGGTGTCGGAAGGGGAGGGGTAGAAGCGGTCCTTGGCCCCTCCGTGCTTTTGAAATTTGACATTGTCCTATTATATTTTTAGCAAAAAGGTTGTTTCCTTAGTTTCGAGTGGAAAAAATGAAATTTCACCATTTTTGCCCACCCTACGAAAATCCTTGGCTTCACCTGGAAAAATCTATTATTGCCCACCCCCCTGGTACACAACGTTTGATTAATCATGGACAATTGTTGAACCACAGTGCTTTGAGCAGGTTCGACTAAATTATGCAACAGGTTGCGCAAGCATTTTCGGTGATTTGCGCTGAAATACTTCTTTGGCTTAGACATCAAAAGCTTGATTGACCTGAAAATTTTCGGTGCAACTTTCGGAATTGGGGGTGAAATTGCCCCCATTGCCCCCCTGGCTACGCGCCTGGTGACTGCACTGTCTAAATATACCAATGACCAAATTTGTTGATGAGTCTGGAAGTAAAAAGATGCGTATGTACTTTTTGGTAAAAAAGATGTGTAGCCCATGTGCACCAGTTGCTATTTAGTACCAGGAATTTTGCTCTTACGAAATTCAGTATGCTTAATGGTAGTCACCTAGATGTCCACAGAATTTGTGATTTGGCGGTTGTTCACTTGTTGAAGTGTATTTTTAGATTAGGGCTCCGCGCTGTTAATATGCTACGGGCCCCGCGCTAGCTTAATCCGGCACTGCGAGGGCTTTACGTTCGTGCAGGGGGGCTTGACATTCAAATTTGCAAAAAAATCCACGAATTTATAGTGTTTCATATTTGAATTTGGGGGGGTCTTGGAGCTATATTTGGGGGAATAAGCCCACCAAAGCCCCTCCCGTCGCGACGGGACTGATGTGATTTTCATAGGCCTGATTTGTTCGCTTCCACTTGAAAATCATTGAGCATGTAAACGATGCACATTAAAACTTGTGGATGGAGTAGACGATGTCAACATTTTGCCTTTGGACTTTGTGAAATATTTAAGCATGGTGAAGGTACTTCTGGTCAAATTCAAAATGCACATATTCTTGTTGAGCGCAAACACCAATTCTGTTTGCAGACTTTTCGTGCAGTGGAATCACGTGGATGCAAATCTGCTCTCCCNTTTTTTGATTAACACTATTTTAGCGATTGGGCGAGATGTGCTCTTTGTGATTGATTAGCAAGCCCCATTCGAATTTCACAGTTCTGCTGACTGNGATGTTACTGTTATTGTTTTACATCATATTTATAATGAATTTTGTTGAAGAATTTCTATTAATCTTTCTTTAAACTGAAGCATTCTTGAACGGCTACTCGATTACCAAATAACAAGCGAACTGTTCAGAGATGCGAACAAAAGAAGCTGATGTTTTTGAACTAAATAGACAGATTGCAACGCTACACAAAATGATGTCATATCCAGAAATATACGTTTTTTACTACTGTGTAATTGGGCATAGGCTAGTCCAGTTGTTCTCACAGTTTTTTTCATATTCCCCTTTGCAAACCCAGACATGTCAATTCCTTCCCAACAAAAATCACAAAAAAGATAATTGCAAAAATTTCACACTACCTACAGTGAAGAAACAATAGACGATATGAACCTAACAGATTCGTTTATAATGTCAATAACTGCAGTTTAAGCAGCTTGTCCTTGCGTACTGTAGACATTCTCATCTAAACCAATTTCGTTGTGCAGTTTTTATGTGTTGAATCAACAAATAATAAAAAATAATGGTAATGGTTTTGTGTTTCATATGACTCAGCCAACAAGCAGAAGCATCATAAAAGCCATCGCATGCAGTAAACCAACTATTAGCGAACATTAGAACAAATGAAAACACAATGGTATAACAGCTGATCAGTGTAAACAAAGAGGGGTGCTGTGTCATACATGATTGGCGAAAGACCGTGGAGGTCATCTAGTCCATAGGTTCTCAAAGTGCTCCGTACCGAACCCCAGGGCTCCGCGAGAGAAACCTCGGGGCTCCGCGAGCTATACGTTTACTTATTAAAATCCTGACTTGGCTAATTTTGCAACTGTCCAAAGAAGCAATAACGGCAGCAAATACATCCGAGTCATTAAACAAAGCACTTC
>JGI24158J21664_10014122_pt1 | contig 10511 bp, 8 predicted proteins | sample Ectturendosymbi3_FD_21664 | JGI IMG/M metagenome (IMG submission 21664)
GAGTTCAGAAATGATTTTCAGCAGTTGGCACTTTATTATTATTGCTTTTCCTCAAGTGTTTAGTTCAGACACAAGGTCCAGATCCTTTGTAAATCTACCATCAAGCATAAATAATCCAAACAACCACAACCAATCATTTCACACGAAACGTATCTTTTGACAATCAGTTGAAGTTCCAACAGCAAAATTCCAATAATTTTTTGGTCCAATCCTCTTGAAAAATTTCAAATGCTCATAATTTCGGAAATACAGGTCCGATTAAAAAATTCCAACTTTATTGAGCTCAGAATCCTGAGATCTTTCCCCCTATAAAATTTCGTGAATTTTGGTGAGGGTCAGATGAAAAAACACATTTTGCTGGATCACCTGACAAGGAATGACCCGCACACCTAAGTTTCAAAATAAAAAACAAATTGGTTGTTCAACTTTTGGTATGATATATTGGTAAGTACATTAATAACTACAGCAGAGTGAAACCTGAGAACATTTAGTTGAAACACTATATGCATAATGGATTCAGCATTTACCAAACCAAGTACTGTAAGACCATGTATCTTGCCTTATCATACCTATCCAACATAATATTATATCGTCCAGTAGTGGTTAAAACAACATTATTATGTCAGAAATTGCAACAAACCCATTGTGATTACAGAATTGCAACTAAACTTACAAAAGCATGTCACTGTCTGTTGGTGTAGTTTCAATAAAATATTGATAGAGAAAAAACTGTTCTCCAAGAAAAGTTGACCCAATGATAAATTTTGGCTTTTATTGACCTAATGACTTGGGATTCCCTCATGGTATGAGTGTGAAATTTGGTTTGTGGCCATTTTGTAAACTTGAAAAAGGCAGAAAATTTTTGACCTTTTGATTTGAAAATTTTGATTTTGATAAAATAGGTCAAAGGCTTAAAACCCGCTCTGGTTGAGAAGCGTTGGCTTGCAGTCTCCATCACGACCTGCGAACTTGGTCTAGCTCAGGGGTTCCCAACCTTTTGTTTACCATGTACCCCTTTCGCATTCCGCCAGATGAGCATGTACCCCTTCAGCATTTCGACAGATGAACATGTGCCCCGAAAATCTCGTATGACAAAATGTTTTATCATCAATATTCATAGATATAATTAACAATAAGCATATAATGATTTTTGAAGATAATATTAAGTGATATATGTATAAATATTTCAAAACAAATAATTAAATAATTTTTTTCCTTCTATTGCTAACCTTAAATGTACCCCTTCAGGTAGGCAAATGTACCCCAGGTTGGAAACCTCTGGTCTAGCTGTTGGGGTTGGTTTCTTCCAATTACGCGTGCATGGTGTTATTCCTTGCCTTAGTTCGTTACCAACAAATGTCTATTTCGAAACCTGTATTACTAAAGCCTACCACGTAGGACATCCTCTTTTTTCTGCTCAGCAGTGATTGCAACGTTTCAAGTTCAAAGGTAATCGCACTAAACAACTTCATTCAGTACAGCCATTGCCACGTTGTGCAACTGTTTGGGCTAACGTCCCATTTAATAAAAGCCTTCACCACAATCACAACTAAATATATCGTGGTTTGGCCTTGCGTTAGGTTTTCAGACTAAGGTTCATCACGTCTAACTTCTCAAAATAAGAGCAACACCTTATGTAAGCTTTTCTTGTTGAAATGTTTTTTTCTAAGACTGCAAATGCTCAGTGTACTGTGGAACGAAGGAGTCAAACCTACGAAATCCACATTGGCCCATCGGTTGGCACTGATTTACTAACTTGCAGTTCAAGCCTCCACTTTTAACCTTTAACTGGCCACGTAAACACACCAACTGCACTATCTCGATTCAAGAACGTCATTTTCCAATACCCACACGTCCTGTTTTTTTCGCTGAGACGTTTTGGTTACTGAGATATTTCGGTCATTTGTCCCATAGTAGTATTGAAACTCATCGAAGCAATATGCATTGGTCTATATTTTCAGACATTTTGGCCGACTTTCCTTAATTTTTTTCGATCATTTAAAAAAAATTCGGTCAGTGATCAAAAGAAAAACCCAGATTACGTCATACAGAAAAACATCAGTTCTAGTGAAACTGAGCAACGTTACCTAAATAATTGCAGACTTCTTCACCTTAGCCCACCTAATGACGAGGTTACAGCTCGTGACACTTGTTTATTGAAAATATCCCTCTGAATCTTAAAGAACAACATGAGACGTGCCAAGAAATGTTTGTCGCCAATTCCAATAGGTGTACACTGTCAGGTGATGTAATAATGTGCCGTTGGGGGGTGGCTACGGATCGAACGATCAAAAGGATAAAGCCAGTTTTGACTGTTCACTGTGATTTCATGCAAGGTCTTTTCATTAGATTTTCGATTGGGGGCAATCAGTGGCGTATCTATGTAAAGTTGCGCCCATGGCAAACTTTAAATGTGCGCCCTTTTTAATCATTTCCATATCAGATATAGGCACAATATTTACGAAATGTAAACCATGAAGAAAATAAATGTTTTAAAACGGAAGATATTTCTGTTTCTTTTTTCTTAAAATATTTCAGCAAAAAAGATATAAATTATCCATAAAGACCGCAACATACTTCTATACTCATTTATTTTTATTATGAAGAATATCAAAACATTCAAATAATAATGTTATGCTAGTTTATAGGTCTACGTAGCGTTGCTTGACAAAATTATATAACTTACAAAAAAATAAAACAACATATTGCAAGTTCTGCAAACGACAATTTCCTTTGAAATGGAATACATTAAATTTGAATTGCACATTGAATATTTAGTGCAAGTCATGTATCACGTGTGTTCGAAAAACACATTTCCATCGAAACATAAACATATCAAGCCGGTTCCCTTGAAATAACACAAATATGTTAATTGAAAGAACACTTTCTGTGCCTTTATCGAAGCAAATTTGTCTATGATTTCACCAACGTCAGCTTTCGCTGTTTCGTCGCTTTCTATTCTCACACAACCTGCCCTGACTTATCGTTAGTCATTGAGGCCGGAGGTATGAAACGACTAGTTTCAGTTAACTGAAAGATCGTTCGCATCTTGCAGTACATACTGACATCAACAACATTATTTGCAAAGCAATTCGAAGAATGTCAGGAGGACTTCAGCAACCGCGATAATTTTAAGTTAAACGACTTGATACTAACATTTTGCAATCTAGAATCTTCTCGTAAAATTGCTTGCTGTCTACATCTGAACTGTACACTGCTCCTAAATTGTCACGCGCAGATTTTAGTTTCTCACAGTCAGGACCTTTTCACAAGGCCTTGGACATCGAACAGAAAGCCAAATTTGGACAGAAAAAGCTATCTCTAAACAAGACTAACAAATCTCTTTCATGAGTTAAGATTTTTGCTCAACTGGTACGGTAACGATACTAACTGCTAATTTTTCGAGGGCTATCTAATTTTCTCTACCTTAGTCTCTAGACGGGGGCATTGTATTCAGCCCATTTATCGGACACTAGTGGCCACCGAAGAAGTTTCGTGAAGTCGGAGTGGGCTGCAGCAGTTTAGGTAATTTGCAAATTTGTAGGATCTCAACAGCAGGTATTTGCATAACAGTCGGCTTCTCACAGCCACGGACTTAAAACTCGTCTCAACCAGATTCTGATTTATATCTCCTTGCCTGAAATGCAGCAGTACGGACTGGCTTATCCTTGCTTATAGCGTGAGAAGGACGAGATCTCGTGGATACGGCATGCGAGCGTTCTTGTCACAATGACTGATCGTCGTGTTATGTCACAATACCACAGTTTTGTCATAATCCTTGGTGGTGTTGGCACAACACGCCCGACTTAATGCATGACGTAAGCGTAAGGGCGCTGTGTTGATGCAGCTTTGCAGTTTATGAATGTGTTGGGCGCAAAATAGAGGGTCAAGAAACTGTTAGTTAAGATTTCAATTTTTGCGCCCCCCTCAAAGTTGCGCCCATGGCACGTGTCATGCCTGCCATACCCTAGATACGCCGCTGGGGGCAATACAAACCTCGAGCTACCGTACCAGTAACGTGTTGCGAGTCTGGTCGAATGTCATCTTTGCCCTTTGTTCAAAACACTATTGACTGGGGTGGGTGGGCTTTGGCTGGAGAGAAAGGTGTAGGGTTTGGGTGCAATTCCTCCCCAAGTAAGTATGTTGAAAAAGCCCTGATTGCAAGACAAACGCAGGGGCACTTTAGCAAACTAGATTTGACCCAGACTTTTGAATAAACCTTTCGTGAATTTGTTCGCTGCACAACCACACCTAGTGTTTTGGGCTACCAGTCTAGGGCTTCCAAATACAGAAACTGAGGTGTAAGAACTACTTTTTAAAATTATTATTTAATCAACAACTCGCCACCCATGGCCCCTAAGCCTCCCCTTGCTACGCCACTTATCTATACTAAAAATCCCCAAACCATTGATGCGCTCTAGAATATCGTTCGAACAGTGGCCTGGATACTTTACCATGAGTTGTTGGAGAGCGTCATTACAAACTTCAACGTGCGTGTAGCCACAGTGATTCAGCGCCAAGGAACTGGATTGAGCACATTATAAAATATTGAGCTCTGTCGCAAAATGGTGGTGTACGAGCAAAAAACCTACCCCACACAAAACGCACATGTCTGCAAAACAGGCCTATGAAAAAAAATTGCAAAGTATTCCTTGCAATACAAAATGCTTCTTTATCAAAAATGGATGTATCTTTTTGGAGCAGCCTGTATGAAGTAATACACCAAAATGTATGACTTGTTCAGCAAACTTAAAACCAACGTCATTCAGGGAAACTGCTGCAGGTATGTCAGGCTGTTTCAATTTTTTAGGGGGAAAAACTACACCGACTGTCTTTATACACAACCAATTATCACATGTGGTTGATGACCACGCAGTAAAGTATTTTTTACTTACAAATATAGCAGCCCCTTCTTTCCAATTAGAAAAAGACTCATTTTCACCATTGTGTTGCATAATAACTCCCTACAATATCCTTCATAATTGATTTGTTACCTTCGAGCTGGAGATTTATCTACATAAGAAATTCGTTGTGAATGGGATAATACCAGGTTACAGAGTGCGGTTTGTTACTGATTAGAAATGCTATTATCAGTCATGGTAAATACAATATATTAAACTTTCCTATGATGATTAGCTTTGCCTGCTTTTGTCTCACGTACTACTTGAAAGCACCAACAGTGTTCCAAATACTGAAAATCGCAAATTGAATTTACAGGCTGTTGCTGTAGCGGATGTGCGAAGAGAACTTACATTTTGTCGCAAGACCGGAATTCCAGTCATGGGAATTATTGAAAATATGTCTGGATATGTTTGTCCTCACTGTTCTGAGTGTTTGCTTGTGTTTTCGAAAGGTGGTGGAGTAGAACTTGCTAAGCAAGAAAATGTTCCATTTCTTGGACATGTGCCAATAGACCCAGCACTAGCTCAATGTTGTGACGATGGAAAAAACTTCATTGAAACCTTTTCCGAATCGCAAACTTCCACCTGCTTATCCACGATAATTGAAAAACTTCTACAGCAAGAAGGGAATAAAAATTCTATTTGAAGACCACTTGGATCTTGTATGTTGGTTGGTTCATTCGAGGAACATGACTTGTTGCCAGATTGGGAAACATGGCTTGTTGCATTTTTTCATTCATTCGTGTACTTGACGCAATTCAGTCATTTTATTTTATTTCCCACCTTTTTGGCGATGTCTACTTTTGTTCCTGATTTTTTCGTGCTACGAGTGTTTCTGCTTTGGGAGTTTTTTGAAAGTCATGTTTTCACTTGGTGTTTTCAGTACGTTTTTCCAGACCTAAGTCAATCAGTTCTGCACAAACCTTGGAAAGTTGGCGGGTCTAAAGTTTCAACAACATGCTGTGATGGAAAGTGCTTTTTAATGTGATGCTGAGCTTTAGAAAAGAATACGCCCTTGTATGTTGCCGCCGAAAAAAACGTGTGCTCTAATTTCTTACGTAACAGTGGTTTGATTGTTACACACGTTAAATGGAGAAAATTGTCACTTCAGAAACTAATTTTTGAAAGAATTAAAAACCGAATCTAAAGCTTTGTCGCAAATTTTCAAACTTTTAGTCTCTGTGTCTCTGGAAGATGGATGATTTATGCCAAAAATAATGAACTATGCAATTCTAAATTTCTACTGACGAATCGAGTTTGTCGCCAATCGATTTTTTGCTGAAATAAACGACCTTCTAGAGCAGGGGTCGCGGGCCATAAGTGGCTCGCGATGCTTTTTGAGAATCTTCAAATAATTAACATTTAGGTTATTTAGTTTATTCACCAGTGCTCGGCCGGTAAGTAAACTAATAAAAGTGCTCGGCCTGCGAGTGAACATGTTCCTTTCCAATGAAAGTAGATGCGGCTAGAAATGATTTGCCTATAACCCATGATACCTTTCGCAAGAAACAAGACATAAAAGCTAAGGTTCAGGTACCACCATTGTTGCGTCAGCGTCATAATGCGCTCTCGGGCAGTATTGTATTTTGTATTGTACTCAAGTTTAGTCGCCAGTATAAACGTATAAACATTATAAATCACAAGAACATCACCAAAAATTGAACGTCGGACTGGGACACTGAAAAACCCGAAGATTATCTTGTCAAAGTGTCCCTAAAGTTGTGAGAAGTATTTCGGTGGCCATTACGACTATATAACCATTAGTATAGTGACTGTGATTTATAATCAAATATAGAAGACATGAGAAAGAAAAAAGAACAACTGATATATCAAACAAAAACAAATTGCAACAAGTTAAATCTAAATATACAGTTAATCTAATCGCAGATATGGTACAGACCGGTAGTCATAATGCGGCCCTCGGGTTACTTTAGAAGTCATCATTTGACCCTCGGATCAATTTGAGTTTGTGACCCCTGTTCTAGAGCTTAACAACTTCCGTTTAAAGCGGAATATCATTCACTTTGTATTTCTTGCTGCTGTTCTTTCACGGCTGTCAATCGTTTTTGTCTTTACATTGCCAGGTTGGCTCACTAAGCGAAGGATAGAGTCGTAAACATGTGCATAGTATATTTGCACTCAGACCCCAACTGCTCTAAAAGCAACTACAAGCTGATTCTGGCTGCCAACCGCGACGAGTTTTACGAGCGCCCTAGCGCTGCTGCCAATTACCTGGATAGCAACGCTAATGTTCTGTGCGGACTGGACTTGGAAGAAGATGTCAGTGGCGGAACATGGCTCGGTGTCACACGCACCGGGAAGTTTGCTTTTCTCACCAATATTTTGAAATCCAGCGTTGACTCGAGCAAACCACCCAGGGGAACAATAGTCCGAAGCTACTTAGAATCTGATCTCCGACCTGAAAAGTATGTCCAGCAAAAATTGGTTGGCGTTCCTTTTCGTCCGTATAACTTTGTCGCCGGCCAACTCATGACAGATAGCGACAGCATTGAACTGCGTTACTACGGGACCGAGCAGTGCCAGCCTGTCAAACTTCAGGATGGCTTTCACACTGTTACGTGCACTGCTCTAGGCAATAAATGGAATAAAGCAACGCATGGGTCTTCATTGTTCACTGAATTGGTTGTGCGTGCACGCGATCTTCCACCAAATATATTTAAAGACGAAATCTTCAACAGCGTTCTTTCAGACACATCTTGCCTGTATCCAGATAAATTGATAGAAGAACAGTTTGGATACCAGAAAACGGAACAGTTCCTTAGGAAGTATTGTTCTGTTATGATAAAAGGACTGGAAAAGTACGGGACTGTGGCGCAGACAGTTGTTCTTGTGGACAAAGACAACCACATGTATTTTTATGAAAAGTCACTCCGCAACGCTGCATGGGAGTACCGTGAGTATGACCACGACATTGAAGTATCCAGATAACTAGAGTTTAAATCTGTGTTTGTCCCCCCCTCCCTTGTCAGTGCTACCCACCAGCAGCAGTTTGGCCTTTACTGCCTTTAGCCATCCGTTTGCGTCTTCGTGAAATTGACATCCGCTCCAAAGGCATTGCATTTCGAAGCATGAACTATTATTTGGTGTTGCTTCGTTGTCGGTATTGAACACGGGCCTCGGAAGTTTTTTTTGCAGAGTGGCAATAGTGGTGAAATTTCATTTTACCTACTCCGAAACTAAGAGAAAAACATTTTTCTACTGAAACGTTAAGAGCAAAATATCAAATTTCAAAATTCAGTTTGGTCAATACCACCTTAAAACCCTCTTGCGACGCCCATGGTATTGGAAAAGGTATGTTTTACAACATGCCGTAGGTGTAAATCTTCGTGGAGCTTCTCTGTTGAGTAGGTGTATCACAACCTCCGCAGGTGCAATTATTTTAAAGTCTTGTCACATCCTAACGGATATGTTAATAAAATAAGACCTGATTGAAGGCATTTTTCTTGGCAATGGTAATGCTGTCGAAAGTGCTCTGCACCAAGTTCGGTATTAATCATAATCAATGGCATAGCCATCTTTTGCAATATTTTCATCGCAACGATTGATTTTATGCGATTAAAGTTTCTGCATAGTGTGCGTCTGAGGTGTTGTGCGCAATACATAATTCCCGATTTATGTTGCACATTATGAGATGTTACCCGTTGTTGCAAGACAAATTTTGCTCAGTCGTTTTCGTTTCGGCTCTTCAGAAACAACGCCGTTCATCATAAACAAAAATCTACACAAGAAGCGTCAGTGAGAAAAATGTTTTACACCAAAGTGTAACGTACAGCTTAGTCTTTTAGGGCAAAAAACAGTGGTGTCATAACCTCTACGAGGGGGAATGTTCGCGTTAAGAGAAACGGGTGCGGTCAAGTTCCAGCGAACCTTGGCGAAAGAGCGCATACCAGGCCAAACAATTTTGGTTTTTGGCTTCCCGCACGGAAGACGAGATTTTAAGCTGTCACAGAACTCCTGCAACATTTCTGAAACAAAGGAAGGCTCGCCTTCGAGTAGCTGAGATCAAGGAGCAGGCCCGTAACCAGGGGACTTCGCCCCCTTGAAAAAATGTGTTGGACACAGTTAAAAAATTTTGGGCCCCTCTCAAAAAACTCTACGCCCCAGCTGTTATCCCAAGCTGGTTACGGGCCTGTCCAGGGGTGTAGTAGGGTTGGAACGCCTTTTCCACACTTCTGTCATAATAGGGACGTGTTCCCCCACGTGAGCACTAAGCCAATTTTCGGATCCATTTTTTCTCTGAATTTCAACACTGGAAATTCAAACTAAGGTGTGTACCAAAAAAAGCACCCCCAAATTGAAATAGAAAACATACATCAATTAGTTTTTATCAAATTTCAGAATGTACAGCCCCCCCATTGAAGATGTTGTGGCGACGGTTGTGTGGTCTGTGTAGAACCTCTACAGCTTATTCGCGGTCTGTACGTACAGGTGGAAGCTTCTCACGAACTCACTGGGTCAAAATAGCGTTGTACTGAAAACATTGTCGAATACGAGATGGTCAGCGAGTTACGACGCTCTTCGCGCACTGAAAACCAGCTATCATCAGATAAATTCTACACTGCAAAATTTTTCGAACAATAACACTGAAACAGGTCAGACTTGTTTTGAAACTTTGTCTTTAGGCACACAGATGACAAAATTTGGACGTGCAGTATTGTGTATTTTGAGGGACAGCGTTTCGTGCCAATTCAATATTGTGAGTAAAACATTGCGAAAGGAATGCTGTGATATCTTAACCGTGTTAAGATGATGTACCGGTTTGGAGAATTGTGTGAAGTCACTGAGAAGTTATGATTCATGTGAGGAAGAGGCTAAAATGCTCACTGAAAATCAGCGTTCTCTCTAAAATGCTCACTGAGAAGGTGCGCAAATGCGCAGTACGACCAGAGTATTTGCGCAGTGAAATCTCATTCTTGCGCACTTGCAATATTCCAGTTTTGATATCTTGTATATATCGCATAGCCCTTGTAAGCCTTGAAACGTTTCACTAGTTGTGTGTCTACATGGTTGTGAAATTGCATGCGCACTAAAACAAACATTTGCTCAGTGTAAAATTTTCTTAGAGGGAACTGTGGCACTCCTCTTCTAAAGAAGACTACAACACATTTAGGACAACTCCGCGAGAGCACTGGTGAATTTAGCCGGAGCGTCCATGGCACGCCCAAGTTAACAATCAAGAAACTTAGACCCGCCGGTTTCGCTCGAACCGCTCAGTTTATCACAACGAAATTGTATTCACTCATGGTTTTATTCACTACTTGACCGCCGGTCCACGGTATATTCGTGGCTGCTGTCTGATGTGAAGCGTGTGCGACCCGGTTGTGTTCGCACACCTTCAGTGTGGGATTGATCCTCGAACCTCGGGAAGGATGGATTGTGACGTCATACAGGGGCGGCTCGTCTAGAGGGGCTGCCGGGCTGCTGCCCTCCCTGAAAAATGTAAGGCAAAAGATTCTGCCAAATGGCCAAACTCGCCTTAAGTCTGGACTTAGTTGCGAAATTTCACAACACAATCATTTTCGGTACTTCCGACACCATTTTGGCTCAACGTTTCCTAGGAATCCAACAAAACTAATGTTTCGCTCTTTT
>JGI24158J21664_10014123_pt1 | contig 10511 bp, 5 predicted proteins | sample Ectturendosymbi3_FD_21664 | JGI IMG/M metagenome (IMG submission 21664)
TGGATGAGTCAAGGCTGCCCTCATCTTGCATTGACACTAGTTGTTTGAAAAATGTGCAAAAGTAGGAAATAATTCATCATGTACCTTATCAAAAACATTTGTACTGCAGCAAGCAGCCTACACAATTGATTAAACCTGTGCTAAGAAAAAACGGTTCAAGTTATAATGGCTAAGAGCTGGCAAAAGAGCTTAAACATCACCAACCAAGTCTACCTTAAAACAACCATTTACTACTCAAGCTTCAAATAACCTGTGACTTCAAGCATAGGCTAAATCAAACCACCTAAAATACCTGAAATATCTGTAGAAAAAAAGAGTATTCATAATATTCAAAAATTGCCATTTCTGCTACGTGATACGAAGCATGAATGTAGCCTGACTTATTAACAGTCTCTGCAGCGCAACAGCAATAATACAAAATTTCTTTGTAAACTAAAAAGAAAATGTCTTATAAAATAAAAGATGTAGTGTGGTGCCTGCTATAACAATTGCATGCTGTCTTGTTTTTTGATGGTATTGTTCACTAAAGTACAACATCACAAGAAATGAAAAATTTGTCTAACCTTATCAACTCAGAGACATAAAAAGACTACTTTTTGTTGATCTGTGGCATTTCCATAAATTTATCAATGTAGCAAATAATACTTCAATCTCTAAAAATCATCATTTGGTATGAAAAATTGTCATTTGGTATAAGTAGGCCTATTTGCTCTTATTTGATAGGGGCTTTTCAGAACTTTTTGAAAGAAATTTTGACCCACAATTTTTTACGTATAGAAGTTGGTTTGAATCTTTTCTTTACTTGCTCATTGGAGATGGTGGTGGGGTGGCTTTGCAAGCAAGGTACTTACATATTAATGTTGCTGCTGGGGGCCCTTTGATTGCAAGGTACTTAAACAATATAATTGCTGTTGGGGGCCCCGTTGAAAGCAAGGTGCTTACATATTTCAGTTGCGGTTGGGGGCCCCTTTGCAAGCAGAGTACTTACACATTAGTTTCTTTAAGGCCCCTTCGATGAAGTTTAAAAGCAGAGTAGTTACACATTTCAGTGGCTGTTGGGGGCCCCTTTGAAAGCAAACTTACTTATGATCTGCTTTGTAGTGCATTATATGAGTGAATGATACGTTTTTCATCAAAAATAAGGAAAATTTACGCGCGTAAAACCTCAAGGGGGGGCCGAGGCAAGTGCCTCGCTCGCCTCCCCTTAAACACACCACTGCTTGTAAACCTCGGGCAAGAGGAACTCATGCGTGTCTTGAAATTCACGCTTGACGATTCTTTCAAAATTTCCAATTGAAAGGTCCTAGTCCGAAACGTAACAAATCTGTTGATATGGACGGCAGCGCGAAAACCCGTTTCATTGACCATAGAAACAAACAAATGTGAAGCGTTACAAATCTGTTGAGTTTGGCGTTGGAGGGTTAAAGGTTTGAAAGGTGTTAGATTAAACGGAGGAATCGAGATAGATTAGAGGAATTAAAGAGTTTAATTTAAACAATAAAAAGGTTTTCCCAATTAAAATTTCGATTGAGAGAAGGGCTTTCTGCAGTTCATTTCAGGTTGCTTACATAGTTCGTCACTTCGCCTAAATCGTCCCTATTTTCTAATCCCCTTGAGGTGACACTGAGTAATTAGGCAAATTCAACTGTAATTTTTGTATCAGTTTGATGTTCAACTGTGAAGTGATCACAACAAAGTTCTGAGCTGTGGTAATATCTCGCGAGGCCACTTGGCCCACAGTTTGCGCTATTTAAGATATTGGCTTATTTGCTGCTGCAAATTTTCAGTTTTATCTCTTGTAAATGAATCAATAAGAACAATGAATCAAGCCAAGTCATGATTGCGCTGTAAGTACACAGCACTAAAACACATTTCAATCGACAAAGGTAAAAACAAACAGCACACGTTGGGCGAAAGACGGCCAAAGCAATCACCTAATCAAGCCCAGCCATGAAAGAAATCATGTCTTGTCAGAAAGCTGGCAAACTGTATATGAAGTGTTCTTTACAATGGAGTAGATGATAAAACATTGGTACTAAATTGAAACGTTCGAAAGAACATTTAAATGTTCAGGGCACCAGGGGTCTGCAACTACTCTAAGCGGTTCAAAATTTTGAACTCCAACTCCAAGTACGCTTTTTTTCATTAGCACTCAACAAAGCAGGTATTTGCAGCAAAGTCAGCTGAAATCGATGACATCTTTCCACTCGAAGAAGTTACAAACTTGAATTTATAAACTTCTAATAGAAGTACATCGATGAATAGGCCTGCACTGATATCCGTTTTATTTCCAAACATCAAACATTAGAAATTTCGATAACGAACGAGTGACGTAACGAAGAATTGAGGCAACGGCAGAATCGCAAAAGCTAAGAAGCGTTTCAGAAGTAACACTGAAAACAATTAACCATTTAACCTCCTTCGATGCTGGAAAACGCAAACGTTACCCAACTGGATGGCATCACCAGAATGGACATTCGATAGCAAGATAAGAAAAGTTGAAATCCGTGGCAGTTAATGAAGATATTATACAAACATGTAGAGAAAATGTTTCAAAAGTGCTAACTTGTATTTTCATGCATTAATGCAAAATAGTGAAACTATTGCCAAGCAATGTATTGAAAATGGTTAATGGCACGCCTGGATAACCACTGCGACAATAACGCATTCCAGGGTTGAAATCAGTGTTCCCTTTGAAGGAAATCTTAAGCTGACCAAATGCTTGTGTTAGTGAGCATGCAATCGTGCAACCATGTACACCAGGTGTGTCCAACCTAAATGCCTTACTGGGCCAAAATGTATGTCAGTGTCTCCATGAGGGCGGCACATTGAATAACTTGCTTTCATTTCAGCAAACCAAAGTTTAGTTTAGAGCTACTGAAAGCCTTCGAAAAGTAACGGTATGGTACTTTCAATCGATCCCAAACTTTGATGCTGCATGCCAGTTTTGTACTAATGAAACATGGGTATCGTTGAAAATCAGTTTAGCACCTTTAGACGAACATATGTATAGAAACCACACAACTAAAAGGACGAACATAAACCAGACAAGTAGTAAATCTACCAGTGCGTAGTACATGATAAACAGGCACTAAAGATCAGTGTCCGCGTGGCATTTTCCATGCACTGAAAATGTCAGATTTAAGACGATCAAAATAAAGACAGACTGTCATTGTGCTGCACATACACAGCAATGAAAAGCGTACTGGGCCGCATGCAGCCCACGGGTAGGACTTAGCCGATGGAGACACACTACCAGTGAATGGCTTCAAGCGCCAAAAAGAGTTACCCTATATGCTTGTGTGTAAGTCGATCTTATGTATAAGACGATGTGTATTTAAAAAACAAAAACTGCGTCATTTTAAGTATTACCTGTGTATAAGTCGACTGTAGATTCCAGCCAGTCACTGTAGGAAACAGCAATCGTTGTCCCCTTTTCATTTCTGTAAACAGCTACTCCTTGATGCTGTCCCGCATGCGCATTGGCATGTGCAGCACTGCCTCGCATGTGCGTGAGCTTGTTTACTGGTAATATGCAAATTTCAAGCTAATTCTACATACCCTGAAATAAATTACACTGCTATTTGATAATTTTGTGAGGTATTGTCAAGAGCATTTTTTAAGGTGAAAAATCATAATTTGAACGTTTGTTAAGGCAGGCATATATCTACCGTATATAACATGTATAATAACGGAGTTTTCTTTTCACATTCACATTGTATACGACTCTTCAGCAACATCTCCATAACCATTACCTGTGTATAAGTCGACCCCGAAAATATCACCTTAAAATGGCCTCACAAAAACTCGACTTGCACACAAGTATATACGGTATGCGATATATATACGATATTAAATTTGGAATGTTGCAAGTGCGCGAGATTGAGATTTCACTGCGCAAATGGTCTGGCATGTTACTACGCACCTTAGTTTGAACACTGACGTGCACGCCGCAAAAATAATAAAAATTGCAGAAAAGAGGAGAAAAACCAACAGGAATAGTATAACTGCACTGATGCGTTTCCGTACGTAAAAAACAAACTGCACTGATGCGTTTCCGTACGTAAAAAACAAATACCCTTGTACTCTCTGATTGCTCTGAAGAGAAAGTATAGCTTTGAAAAATGCACCAGTGAAATAACACCCATTTTGAAACTTTGCTAGAGCAAACTTTCTGCTGTCGTTCCAAACGCCCCCAACGTAACTACGTGTCGGGAGATCAACAGCTACGTCATATTTTGAAAGACTTTGTTGCTATAGTGTTCCTTGCTAAATTTGTGTTGGGCAACGTGGCTGCTTTCATAGATCAAACGGTAATTCAGTGCGTGAACCTATTCCTCCCACCCATTAAGATGATGGACAAGCGGCAAACTGCCCAACTCACTGCACCACTTGTGGGTTGATTTTACAACATAAACCGCATAAACACTCATTTGAAAAGGACACACGCATCATCAACTATCGCACCAATTTCAAACATCGCATCGCAAAAATTCAAATAATTAATTAATTAATTACCGCAAAATTAAATAAACAACACGGAGGTGTTCCTCCCCGTGGAATGTTTCCGAATCTAGTTATTTAGTTTGTTTAAGATCTCGGAGTAAACTTTTTGGTATTCGGCTTCGTTAACAAACGTTTTCTTCAGCCGTGCTTCGGCACTGCGAAAAGTCTTCTCTGCCTTGTCACGTTTTCCTGCTTCATCCTCAGTCTGACTGATCAGGCCAAGGACTTGAACCAACTTTCTGCACTTGACCTTCTCATCGCCAGTTGTCACTTTCTCCATATCATTGTGAATGTCGCGCATCACGTTTATGACGTGTTCCCTGACAAGACGCTTCTTGTTGTCCTCAACTCCAGGCAAATCTTTGCACACCGAGTGCATTTTCGAAACGCACTCGCTCATTCCAGTCAAAGCTGATTTCTCAGCATCTTTGTTTTTATGCAGAGATGCAGCCGCATCAAACAGGGCAATTGATTTCATCGAGTCCTTCGCCTTGTAAAGTTCCCACGCGAATTCTCGCGCCTTGCTTCCTGTTGTGCTAATGTCGTTGACGATTATGTTTTCCAGCTTTTGCATTGTTTTCTTTGCTTCTCTCACATCGCCCTTCCCAAGGCATTGTTTAAAATTGTCAAGCAGCTTTGGTGCCTCCGCAACATTGTCTGGCAGGAGCTTTGGAGCTGCAAAAGATGAAGGAACTGTGTTTAGTTGAACGTGAGAGGTAGATTTAAGGAAGTTTACACCACATTAAATCCGAGACAGAAGAAAGTTCGCTAAACTTTCAGCCACTTTTTCGTATACAAAACGAAGTTAAATAATTCTGGTTATAATCGATGCTGTTAATAATCCAAACGCATGCAAAAGCTAAATGATTGGTTTTGTGTGTTGTGAGCAATTTCTGTCCAGTCTTGATGACCATGCTTGCGGAGTCGGAGGTAAAATGTCCGACTCCGACTCCCTACCCTGGGTCTCCACTTTGACTCCTTAGCATAACGTGAATGAAGTTTGGCTGACAACAATTTTGTAGCAACTAGTAATCAGTGGAAATCGTGGTACACAGCAAGAATTCTCTGTTTTAATAAAATTTCCAAAAGAAATCGCATCATTATATCAGGCACGAGTCACGATTCCTACGTTAGGAGTTCGATGTAAAAAATGATTAATTTGGACTCCGGAGTCGGAGAAAAAAATCCGATTCCAACTCCTACTGTTCTTAAGAATCCGACTCCACCCAATTACCTCCGACTCCGCGACCCTGTTGATGACCCGTCTGTACTTGGAAAAGTTCGCCATATTTTCAAGACTGAATCCTCCAGGATAAATTGTTGCACCTTAAAGCTTTTATCCGACATCTGGATATCGGTTGTCATGGAGAAAATGGGCCAGTTTTTAGAGTGGGAGTAGTGGGATTTTGCCATGTATCGCTTCTTCACAATAAACGTTTGTTTGGATCTCAATTTTCAATCGCACTTCTCAAAATGTTTGAAGAAACGATGTAATGACATTTAGTGTTGTGAGCAGAATAGCTAAGCAGTGTTTTCGTGAGCAGCTCGTTTTCAGTTTTTTGTCACAAATATCCTTTATTTAAATGATGCTTTTTGCTTCTGAAAGTTTCGCGCGTTTAAAAAACAAGGCAATAACTGGTAAAAGTGTTTTCCACATATGCTTACACTTTAAGTTGGAGAATAACATGCAGGGTGGACATTGTACGAAGAGAAATCCTCAAGTACAGTCAGAGAATACGTACTTGATGGTTTAAAAACCTCCTTCAGAGAAAGGCTAGGCGTCGTTGTTTGGGAAATTCCACTAGAATCTTAAAGAAAATACATGCGATTCAGAATGGCTTTTACAGACACGCAAAAGAAAATACTTTCATAAAATTCAGTAATTTGACAAAGCCAACATAATTTCCTCGCCGTGACGTTAATTGTCTGACTTCTACCGCAAACGCTGTTTGGCCTTCCTGAAAATATCTAGGTAAGATACGCAGTTGAAACTATTGTGTTCTTCAAAGAATAGTTGAGCGACCACTTCTAATAAATGTTTCCCAGTTCTGGCTTAATTTGTATTCCTCTTTAAACAGCCTGAGCTTCATTTGCTTTTCAGAATACGCCCAAGTTCCTTTCTGCACAATTCTTTCTAAACATTAAAACAACTTTCTGAAATAACTTTTTTTCGCAAAATATTGCTTTGGCTAGATTAGGAAATTAGCGACACAAGGTACTGAAATTTTGGTGTAAGAACAAACAATACCTTTGCCAAAACAGGAATAATTGACGGTGACAGTAAATCTATTGCGTAATTTGAAACGCAACAGTGTAAACACAAACATCAAATTGAAACACTTTTCAGTAACTAGTCTCCACAACAGCGATTCTAGTGGATCTGTGTGCAATTTCTTTAGAAGTTAAAAATATTCTATAGGATTAAAAAAAACTATGGAAATTTGGAGGATAGGTTCACTCGCGTCGCCTGTGTGAAGAGTAGTTACTTGAATGCAGTTATGTGCAAGTTTGAATTATCACAAAGCGAAGAAAACCGATCGGAAGATTCCTCGACAGCTTACAGCAAAGCTATAGCTTTCAACTGAAATTACTTTTTGTGAGACTTATGAGAAAAATTATCCTACTATCAAACCAAATTTTGATATTCAATGCTGGTTGCATTGATATTTTTGCAGAAATGCTAGATTGCAAGTAGCTTACCAGGATCCGTCCGGATTGCTGCTGCAACAAGTCCGATTGCCACTGCAGCCCCAGAAAAAAAGAGGTTCCAAAATCCTGATGAACCCGAAGAATCTGAATTTGTGCATATAGTCCATATTAGAAACTTCGTACGAATGAAAAATTTTGGCAAACTTTTTGATTTGTGGAAAAAGCATTCATTGCATTTACAGTGGTTATCACGTTTATGGCAAACACCATCTCTGAAATCACTAAAAATAGTGAAACAACCAAATACGTAAATGCATCTGAAATCAAAAGACACAAATATAAAAGAAATCACACGAACTTTTTAATATAATTATGAATATTCCCAATTTTGACAAGGAATATTACTGTTGCTGTCAGTTTTACTACTATCGTTGTTCTTACTGATAAGATTCTAATAGTTGATAAGATTATTGTTTTTCTTTAAACAAAAATGTATTTTACCCCCCAAACCTTCAAATCTGGCTACTGGTCTGGTTACAACCGCGGCAAGCGCGAGTCATCTGCAACAGAAATCGAGTACGATTGAAGACGAATCCTTAGCGAGTCAAATCCGAATCCAACCACAGCTGGCAGCAGCTGTTGCAGATGCTTCGCGGCGCCCTGGAGCAGGTGATAACGCGTTTCAAAGAGGGGCCACCAAATCTGGCCCTGTGACGGTGCCCGCAGGCCAGCACTACCTTCATTTTTTAATGTAAGGTACGCGTTAGCATAGGCCAGGTACTTCGCTTAGGGTTTGAAGCAGAAGCACTCATTTGCAAAAACTTAGGTAATATATGAATAAACTGTTTTGAGTCTTCAGCTTTAAGTTACCCAACTGAACCTGAGTGAAGGTTATGACTTATTTAACCCCTTACAAATGAAACATACTTGGTCAGGGCTGTGGAGCCATAACTCAAGTTTCATGCTCCGGCTCTGGGTCCAGGCGTCTAAAAGTTTTGGCTCCAGCTCGGCTCCAACATCTAAAAGTTTTTGGTTCCGGCGTCAGAATGATTTGAAAACCAGTGCTTTATTTGCGCGACTTGCTGTAGAACTGAAACCCAAATTTCAGGCTCCGGCTCCACCATCTAAAAGTTTTGCGCTCCGATCCAGCCATTCAAAGTTGCTTGGATCCATCTCTGGCTCCACAGCCCTGTAACGAACTGCAAACAGGAGAAGATTATGAAACAACGAAAAAAATATTTAATGATCGAGATCTGAAAAAGAGTCTCTCAATCCACAAATTTCCCAGTACCTCTAAGTTGCGGAATGAAAGACGTCCAGCCCTTATAGGATTTTTGTGGCTATCATTATATCAAAAATATGAAACATCACAAGGTGTTAACGTTTGGCTACTACAACACTGCAGTTAATTTAGCATTTTTTGCCACTGAAAACATATGCTTGCAATTTTATCCTAGTAATTTATTTTTGTTTACAAACTATTTTGATTTTAGTTATCTACGCCGATATCTAAATACACAAACCGTAACAGTTGCCTTGAAGTTTTGTCATTTTTTCCTTAATTGACACTTTTCCATCTTAAAGAAACAATCACAGCATACTAAAAGCATACTTGAGCTTGATGTAGCAGCAGTCGTTGTCTGTGCTACACTTTCCTCGGAAGACTTTCGCTCAAGCGTGTTGGATGCTTGTGCAACACTTCCTGTAATAAAAAACATGAACACAAAATAATGAACCAACGTAAGTGATTTACGTTGAAAGAACAAGTGCATGGATTGAAGACAAGGGAATATGAACGAAAACAAGGGAATATGAACTGAAGCTTCGGTGAATATTTATTTCGCAATTTTCAAATACAATCCACTTCCGAGTTAACCTACCTCTTCTCGAAAACGATAAAAACACAGAAAGCAATGCAGTACTTTAGAGCTTCAACCAAGGCACACCCCGCAACAATTAATAAGCGTCAGTATCTTGTTTTTGTACTTTGCAGTAACTTGTTCATCAAAGTATAGAGTGGACGATCAAACCATGGTTGCGGACTCGGAGGTAAAATATCCGACTCCGACCTTTCCAAAATTTCCGACTCTTGACTTCTCAACATAAAGGGAATGAAGTTTGGCTGTTAAAACCAATGGAAATCGTGGTGCACAGCAAGAAATCGCTGTTTCAACAAAAGTTTCAAAAGAAATTGTACCATTGCAACAGGAATTGCCAATTTAAGAGCGTCATGTAAAAAATGATCCAATCGGACATCCGGAGTCGGACAAAAAATCCGACTCCGACTCCCAGTGTCGTTAGGAATCCGACTCCGACTCCACCCAAAAACCTCGGACTTCTTACGACTCCGCAAACCTGCATTTAACTTTACTGAACTTTTGTGAAGCAAACCACCAGTTTCAAAAGCAATTCATTTAGTCGAAACGAAATTCACAAAAATTTCATGTAGTTTGCCTGTTTTCGAGAAATTTATTGTTCATGGCTAATTTTGGGCCAAAATCAATCATAAGCTGCACAGCTTGTTTCTCTTTCAATGTTTGGATGTAAAACGAAAACTTTTCCTTTATTTAATTGCAATGTCATACTCATGAACCACCTCACTTGGAATAATAGTGGTGCACAAGGAGCACAAGAGCATTTACTAATATACGCAACATAGAAGAGTTGGTAGTGCCTGCGAGAAGACAATGCTGAAAAAACAGGCGCTAAAATTTTGGGGAGAGGTCGTTGAGATGTTGTAATTAATGGCAATAATATCCTACAAGCAAACGCATACCTGGTAGTAAATCTGTTCTCGCTGAAACACCGTTCAGTTGCACAGCAATGCGTTTACTAACTTGGAATTCGCTTGCCACAAGAAATCTGCCTGATGATGGAGCGTAGTGGGGGTTAAATGGTTGCGCATTTGTTGGGGGGTAAAAACGTAGGAATAGTTCGCATGCACAAAATTTCCTATCACTATTGGACCAAGAATTTAACGTGCAGGTGAGAACTCATCGTGGTAATGCTGATGTCAACAATTTGCCAGAATTTGCCTTCAGCACTACTCATGAGTAATGCTGATGCCGTAAGTTTGCTTAACAAGTCCTTTATTGATAAAAAAATAAAAGGCGCAATATTTTCAAAAATAACAATTTCAGCTTAATTTACAAACCATAAAATATATCCTTCGTGAAGTTACAATATTAGCATTGGTGAAAATGTCCTGTAAAACGCACCTGGGGTGTAACAGATTTAAAGAAACACCGTGTATAATTCTTCGCTGTAAGATGTTACTTACTTTGATTAATGGATCTGCCTGCAATATTGACATCCCGTCCAGCGCTTCCAACTATGACGACTGTTGATTAAACATA
>JGI24158J21664_10014124_pt1 | contig 10511 bp, 7 predicted proteins | sample Ectturendosymbi3_FD_21664 | JGI IMG/M metagenome (IMG submission 21664)
GCCTTCTATCTTTTGTCAGGCCAACGGGCTCAAGGACAGAGGGGAGACCAATGTGAGTCAATGATTGTTTGAGGATGGAGTTTATGGCTGAATGTCTTGGGAAGCGGCCCGCATTCTTAATGCAGGAGAGGCCATGAAGCCCCAGCCTGCCAACAAACTTTCCGCAGTGACATTCCGTGCTTTTAAATATATTGGCACCAGTTCGCAGAGCAATTGTGGTTCGGAGCTCATCAGGGCTCAGCAGGTTTCTGACGCTAGCAATTGGGAAGGCTTCTGACCAGGCAGCGGTGTGGCTTTTCTATGCAGTGAGTAGCCGGCAGTGGTTCCAAGGGCTTGGGATGTCGAACAGGGCAGCGAGTGAGTCTTTGCAAGCGAGGTCATCCCAGGCCGATTGTGTTTCCTTTTGTCGTGGGGATTAATCATGAAGTGCGGACCAAGTGCAGTTGCATTGATTACTTCTCCATGAGGCAATGCGAAAGAGAGAAGCAACCTGTTGACAACAAGGCCTTGGCAGGCGAAGTACGACGATAGGAAATATGGCAGAGACAGGTCTGCGGTGGAACGGAGGCTAAGGCCTCCATGTCGGATTGACAGGGATGCTTGTGACCAACTGTCTTTTCCAAAAGTCACATTGTTTATTTTTTCCGTGTTCATTATTGCGGTGTCAAATGCTTCAAGTTCCTTTTTGCACTCGAAGCATGGGGTGCTACGCAACAGATATGTGAGTTTGGGGATTGAGAGGCAGTTTTTCAAGATGAAGCATGCTTGATGCAGTTCAATTAGCTCAAGATTTTCAGTAATGCTGTCGAGCACTTTGATTTTTGCCTTTAAGTGTAGTGGGGCAGATTCCTGGTGTAGGGGGGACCCTAGTAACTGTCAATGAGTAGGGTCAGGTATGAGAGGGATGGGAATTGCTCTTGAAAGAGCTTGCTTGTTTCGGGCTTGTTGATCTGATGTCTGTGTGATTGATAAGGAGTAGCTCACATTTAGAATTATTGATCTCCAGGCCAATCGGGGATAAACTATCTTTAATTGTGGTGGCATTGGTGAGCACAGTCTGTGAGTCTCCACCAATACCATCATCGAGGTACCAGATGTTTAGGTCAGCTTTGATCTTGGATGTTACTTCATGGATGACAAGGGCAAAGATGGGCTGGGCCGAGGGGGTCGCCTTGTTGCACACCGGTGGCCAAATCTAGACTGAAGTTTCCATGAAAGGGAGATGTTTTTGAACAATTACAGTCCCATGTGAAGGTGTAGATTTCTGGGAGGTGTTTTTGAACTTCTTGAAGAACAATGTCTTGGCATATGCTGTTGAAGGCATTTTTAACATCAAGTTTAAGGAGAACTTTATCGTTGTGGNGTTGGTCCATGAAGTAACGGGTGGCGTGGACTGCAGCTTCACACTCNAGGGGGGTGCCTACCTTTACTTAGGAAGGCNGGAGGAATTTATGGAGCCTTGGGATGAAGGGTCTCAAACAGACTTTAGCAACAAGACGGTGGTAGGTGCATCCTATGGCAATGGGCCTGAGGTCTCCGTTGCTTTTGCGAAGCCCGTGGAGTTAGGCGCCATAGAGAAAAGGCCTGAGGTCAGTCGGCAGTTGACCATTTGCAAGGTAGTTGACTAGTTCTGTTAAGCTGGTGAGTAGAGAAGTGCTGGCATCACCTGCTGTGATGGAGATGCAGTCTTTCAAATGTTGTGGCCGTAGGCTGTCTGGGCCTGCCCCTGAACCATGAGGAAAAGAAGAGATTGCAGCATGTATTTGGGCTGTACTGAAGCAAGTTAGTGATGTATCAGCATCTGGGGGTGGGGGTTGTTTGAGGTCATCTGGGGCTTGGGGGTGTTTTTATTGAAGGGTGTTGAGAGATTCTTTGTTGGGTTGGCGAATAAGCTATTGCCAGATAAAGTTTGAAGGGCGCCATTGATATTGAAGTCAGATAGTTTCTGGTTTACCAGTCTTTTCATGTTTTTGGCTGGGTCGTGGTGGGTTGCTTGTCTCGAAAGGGCTTCAGGGACAGGTAGGCCAGCTGATTCAAGGTATGTGTTAATTCTTGATTTGATGGAAGAGATCAAGGAGACCCCTTATGATTGGGGGCCTGATGAGAGGACTTAAAGGGGAAACATACCAAATGATGCCAATCAAATAGTGAGTTTGAAGAAATGGCTTGTTAATAAGTTTGCTAAGTCCTGAGGCAAAAGAAGGGCATGCTGCCTTGGGGGTGCGGTGGATAGGGTGGTTGACTGATCTTAGGGATTGAATATGAGTGCCAAAGGAAGCGGGGTCAGTCAGGGAGGTGCTCATGTTGGTTTTTTTCGGGATGTGATGGATTGAGAATGGGGTCACAGGTGTTTCAGTACCAACCAGGAAGTTTGTTGGCATGACTTGAAATTTTCACACAAGAGAGGTGAAAGGGCCGATCACACTGTGAACATTGAATTGTCTTTTTCTTCCTTGAGCCTGTTTGGCTGTAACAATGGTAACATTGGGTTAGGTCTCGAGAGCTACAAGGCTGTTGCCTGTCTGTTGACAAACACTGGCTACAGTAAAAGGGTACAGATTCAAACTCAACGACATCATCACCAGCAGACACACCGGCACAGCAGTGTGGGAGCCATTGTTCACAGGAACTGCATTCAATTACTGATGTTTCTTTGAGTTTTCCGCATGAGCTGCATTTGCCTATTTGTCCAGGCATTGTGAAGCATGAAGTAGATAATTCATCATTTCACAAGATCAGTCCACTACTGGTGTCGTTGCATCCATAATGATGACACCGGAGTTTAAACAAATGGCTTATTAATACTACACACCATGCATTTCAGCACTTAGATAATCTTATTCAACTAGGAAGCCTAAGATGTCTCTGAAACTTATTCAAATAGAAGCTTTCTTGTATTGTAACTGTAATGTCTAATCATAATATGTCTTCTGTATTGAGTGGCATATTGTGTGTGTTGTAAATTGTGTAGGCTAATATATAGTACTGTAATAGTCTATTTCAGTGTATATTAAACTACATTTTTTGGTTAGAATTTTGAACTTTCTTGCTTCAACTTTTTAAACGGCAGTGGCTATAGAACTGCCTGTGGATCTTTAAATTTGAAGCCTTATTTGACCGCCTTCTGTAACATGACAGTAACGCATGACGAGAGTGCAGTAGGCTTGGTAGAAACGAAGTAAATGTAAAAGATAAACCCTAAACCTAACCTTAACCCTAACCGTAGCCCTAACCCTAATAATCTGAACCAAATGCTAACCTATTAATGCTAACGTAATGCTAACCTAATGCTAACCTAATTCTAACCTAACGCTAACCTAATTCTAACCTAACGCCAACCTAACGCCAGCCTAAGGCCAGCCTAACGCCAGCCTAACGCCAGCCTAACGCCAGCCTAACGCCAGCCTGACGCCAGCCTAACTCTAACCTAACTCTAACCTAACTCTAACCTAACGCCAGCCTAACTCTAACCTAACTCTAACCTAACTCTAACCTAACTCTAACCTAACTCTAACCTAACTCTAACCTAACTCTAACCTGACGCCAGCCTAACTCTAACCTAACTCCAACCTAACTCCAACCTAACTCCAACCTAACTCCAACCTAACTCCAACCTAACTCCAACCTAACTCCAACCTAACTCCAACCTAACTCTAACCTAAACCTAAGCTAACCTAATCCTAAAGGAAAGTCGAAAGAAAGAAAACAAAACCAAAGTCTCCAAGGTGAGATTCGAACTGAAAATCTAAAGCGTAGAAAGTGTAGCGCATAACCATTGCATTATACAAACCACACGGTTTCAACGACAAAGTGACCCTTTTATTTGAATTGCGACAAGACAGGCAGACGAATAGTCACTTCCTTTTTAAACATTAAGCCTAAGAGCCGAGGTTTCAAGCAATGTGGAACATAGCACCACGCTGCAGTCTCCTCGATACAGTAATTCATAGACTGTGCAATTGACAAGGTACTAGATCAGGGTGATCAAAAACTGCGAGCCTGAAGGGCCACATTACGGTTTGAGGAAAAATTTGTGGGCTGCAAAGAGAAGAACTCCATTGCAATCAAGACTCGTTTGCTGTTCTAATAGACCTAATTTTTGCTGCACGCCTATCACAATTTTTTATTCTAGGGTAATTTTTAAGTTTTCTGTTTGTTTGCCACTCAAAATAGAGATTTTCTGCTAGAAAAAAGATACACAACACACCAGAAAAATAACAAAACGAATTTTGCTTGGTTTTGGTAATAAAGTCAATGTCCGCTTTAATTTCCGTCATTGGCAGATGCAAGCAGGCATGCAGGTTTCATCAGCCACTCTATTTGTGTCGCTTTCCAATCGCGTCATAATTGAGAAAGCCCTTTCAAACTTACGAACATGGGGAGCAAATTTTCAGTGCAAAGTCTCTTAAGCTGGGGCAATTGCCCGGTTGTCCACCCTGGTTGCGGGTTTGGTTACCCTTCAGTTATTTCAAAATTGCTTCCCTAGAATTTCTGTGGTATTTCCCATATGTTTTATCGCATTTGGTGCTGTAATGGTTCTTTAAATAAAAAAGAACTTTCCTTTCGGAGCAGATATTGCTTGCAACCTCACAAGGCACTGTGGTTTGCCATTGTCATTGGCGAAGAAGTACCTGTCTTTCCAGTTAGAATTGGACTTTCTGTTTTCCTCTGACACTTCTCTTTTGACACTAATTTGCTGTCAAGTTGCCATACTTGACTAAAAATTACTTTATTGCTTTCACAATGCACATCTTCTAATCTAACTCAAATTAATTATGGGCTCTATGGCTTGCAACAAAGATAAAAAATAAATGCATGCTTTGCGTTCACAGAGTACTGCAGTGTTAGCCTAGACTAGAGGTTAGCTATTGTACCATCATAAATTGAAAAAGGGTAATGTTGCCCCCTAATAGTTACATATTGACCTGCACTTCAATGATGTGTGACTTGCAAGGGGTGTGTGGCTAATACAATGTATTTATGACTTTGGGTAATATATGGCACACTGAAAGCGTTCGCAGGCTGCACAACAACTGTCCGCGGGCCGTATGCGGCCCGCGTGCCAGTGTTTAGACCACGCTGTACTAGACAGTTAATAACTCAAGTGTGTATGCGCAGGGTTGTGTGGCTCTCTTGTGCAGCAAGTACTGTATTTACTCGATCGTAAGCCATGGCTTATGAAGTTCTTTTTTTAAATAATTTCCTGTGGCTTACAATCAAGGACAGCTTATAATTGAGGGCGGCTTGCATTTTTTTCTTTAGCTTATGGAAATGTCCAGGTGATGCCCAGTCTTTCCTTGGCTACATTTTGTTGACCAAACCCTTTTTTCACATTATCTTTCCACTCTTCAGCATCATGTTCACATCTGTCATAGGACTAGCAGGGATTATTACGAACAAAAGACAGTTGTAGTTATGAATCATCATTACCAGGGTTGCTAATCGAGCACGAAGCATGCTTACATGAAAGTACCTCAAAGGCTTAGGTAACCTATGGTGAAGTGTCGCTTACAATCAAAGGCAGCTTACAATTAAGGACGGCTTATCGAGTAAATAGGGAACCGACGGTGGTTCCAAGGGTTTGTGGGGTTTAGCAGGGTAATCTCTGCAGGCAAGATCATTTTAAACTGTGATCTACTCTCAGTGTTACAAAATCAATTTGCTTTGCCGTTTTCAAACTTTCTATGCACTGATTCTAGCTTTGACCGATGTTTCAACTTTTGACAGTTACATTGATTGTTTCATATGATGATGCTTTGTATTGACTGCTGTGTAATTCAGCTCTCAATTATGAATTAGGCTTGTTTAGCCTACTGCTATGATTCAGGCTAACTAAATTTTTGTTCTTTTGCATTTTTCAAGATGATTAGGATGTATTAATTAAATGTGTTAAAAATCATAAAGCAGTAGCTTCAGCTTTAGCCTTTTGGTCAATTTTTAGCTGAGCACTGCAACGGAAAATATAGTTAAAAAAACAACTAACCCTTAACCCTGACTTCTAGTAAAAAGTAGCCTAGTTGTTTTTTAATGATATTTTCTGTTGTGGTGCTCTGCTAAAAATTGACCAGCCTTTTAATGTTTGGCAATACCTTTTGCCATCAGCCGCAAAAAACACTGCTTGAGCTATTTCGCCTTTAGCTGAACCAGATTGGTTGAACTGGTCACATGACAAGGACTATAGCAGGCTTGAACAACATTCATACAGCCCGCGGGCCACATCTGGCCCGCAAGAGCTTTTTCAATTGCAGAAAATGTTGCAAAAGGCCGACTTCAGATAATTAACAATAGACCCAACTCTAGCCCCATGGCAATTTCTTCTGAGGGATCTACCTGCTTTCAAGATGCTTCTGTGATGATTAGAACTTGCACATATCTGTATTTGCATAGTAATAAGCCACAAACGATGTCTCAAAAACAGTGCCCCACAGGGATCCGTCTTGGCACTCCTCTTCAAGGTAGTGACCACGGATATGCCTGCGGTTCGAATAAAATGCTGAGTTTGTTATTCAAATGCCGTCGATGTCGTAGCATAGTGGATAGGTTAACACCTTGAGACCCGGTCTACGAATATATCGTACTTGGAGTTCGGCCTAAAACCACCCGTTTTCAGTTGCCTTACCAATGCCATAGCTCTTCTGCCGATTGCGTTAGAGAGCTGTTCAAACACTCAAAAGATTCCGCAAGTCTACTTTAGTTGGCATTCAAAAAACATTTTTTGGTTGGGGGTTGCGTATTTTTTGTGAGTGACGCCATAAGTGAAGTAGTCTTTTGGCCATCATGGCACATGTTACCTGGCCTAGGGTCCGACCACTAGGCCAAAGTATTTTGCTGTAGTTTTCATTGGAAACCAGGCTCGAGTCCGAGTCTTTTGAGCCTTTGATCGACTTTCTAGTGTTTCTGATTCAAAAGTGATGATCTAAAATGAACAAATTAATTAACTAATTAATCAAGTATTCTGTTTACTTTAGATCAGGGGTGTACAACCTTTTGCTATTGCCGGCCGCATAACTTTTGTTTATATGAAGTACGGCCGTCGGTGAGTTCGAGTTATATTTATGAGATACGTTTAATTAAAGAGTAGGTTTTATGCGGTATGTCAAATTGCATATTCATTCGGTAACTCTTTGTGACATCACCATCCAGATTATTACTCATCGTGTTGACTGATTTTCTTGCCTTGCGTTTGTTTTGCTTCAATATACACCAGCACAGCCGCCAAATCTTATATTTTAAATTACATGTGGACGGCCGCAAATTTTATTATCGAAGGTCACATGTGGCCGAGGTTGTGCACCGTTGCACTAGAGCAGGGGTGTACAACCTTTTGCTATTGCCGGCCGCATTGCTTTTTTTACATGAAGTATGGCCGCCAATGAATTCGAGTTATATTTATGACATACGTTTAATTAAAGAATAAGTTTTATCCGGTATATGTCATTTACTTGTGCCTAAAAGTATAAAAAAAAATGTCAAATTGTATCGACTGATTTTCTTGCCTTGCGTTTGTTTTGCATCAATATACCCCAGCACGGCCGCCGAATCTTATATTTTAAATTACATGTGGATGGCCGCAAATTTCATTTTCGAAGGCCGCATGCAGCCGTACAGCCCAGGGTTGTGCACCATTGCTTTAGATCATAACTTTTGAACCCGAAACCCAGCAGGTCATCCAAAGTATCAAAAGACTAGGAACTGATGCCAAACTTGGATTGTAGCGTAGTTTCCAATAAAAACTTCAGCAAAATACTGCCATTTAACAATATGGGCCCAGGGCCAGGTGAAGTGGGCCAATGTGGCCTAAAAGTCCTCCACTTATGACGTCACTCATAAAAAATCCGCACCCCCAACCAAAAAATTTTTTTCGAATGCAGACTAGAAGACTTGCTGCATCTTTTGAGCCTTTGAACAGCTCTCTACTGCTTTTGGCGCCAGAGTTTTACGCGCGCAAAGCCACATGCGATCTGGTTGTTTTGGCGCGAAAATTCGTGAAAGTGTTAAGGTCTGCTGTGCCAGTGGTTTTTGGTTCGGCTCTCAGCTTGGCAACTTATCTGACTCTAACCTTTATAAAATTTCTAACTCCTTAACAAAAATGAAATGAAATTTGGCTGTTAAAATCAATGCCAATCATGGTGTGCAGCAAGAAATCTCTGTTTCAATAAAAGTTTCAAAAAAAATTGTGCCATTTCAACAGGAATTCTCAATTTAGGAGTGTGATGTAAAAAATGATCTAATTGGACATCCGGAGTCGGACAAAAAAATCTGACTCCACCCAAAAACCTCCGACTTCGCAACCCTGGTTACAAATGTAGCTTATGTGTGACAACTCACACAACTAGGATTGGACAGAGAATGCGAGTTCCTAGAATGAATAATATATCTCTATCGGTTTGGGTTTACTTTGCCTGTTGAACCAGACAGATAATAAATAAGCTCTCTCTCTGTGTTTGAGCCATGGTAAGGCTAAGCAAAGTTTAATCATATCAATTTAATAAAGTGTTAGCAAATGGTGACATTCTGTTGAATGTGTTTGTTTAAAGAGTTATAATACATTGTTGAAATGGTCAATACAGGTTGTGTTCCTAGTACAGTACGTTGTCACATCCACCATGTGCCAATTAGCTGAGAATGGGATGTGTTATTAATTTACATGCCTAAGAAGACTGTAAACCAACAGCTTGTCAGTTGTAAAATTATCAAGTACACTACACTTTTTGAACACTGTTTGCACAGCACGCTTTATACTTTTTTACAGTGAAATATACATAAATTAATTGATATAAATCAACAAATGAAAACAACATTTATATGCAAATGTCTGGTTTATGCAATTTACTGGACTATTTTCTTTAGGTATTAATGGTTGTGGTTTGGGATTCCAGAATCTTATTCAATAGTGCAGTTCATGCTGTTAACCGATATGTAATTATCTGAAATTGTCTGTGTACTGCTCGTACAATATTTTTTATAAAGTTCATTAATTGTGTGTCCTTTAAATCAGGTTTTTTTTAAAGGAAAATGTTAGGTACCTGGTACGGACCTGTAGGGACCCGATTTCTCTGATTCTAGGGACCGGAATTGGGACCCTAAGACACCTTAAAAAAAACCTGCTTTAAATGAATGTAAGGTATGAATGGAAGAATTTGATTTCGTGACATTGGTGTTGACAAAAGGACATTTTATTCTTTGCAAACCCAAAATACTTGGTTCAGTTTATTTTATGCATGCTCAGTTCTGCTAGCAGCTTTTTACCCTATTGATCATAAGACACTTTTATATATACCAGGCACACATTGTGGCTTGTGGGATGAAATATTGTGACCTCATTTTGGTTAGTTGGCTGTTTTTAGTGGCAGTCTTATCTTTTGACTTTGAATTAATTTGTAGTTCAAACAATGTTTTGCATGTCTAAACACTTCTTAGGCATAGTCTTATAAGATGTCAGTTCCTGATCAGAGTGTGTATACAAATGATAACATTGGCTGTATTATAAATGCAAGCCCTGGTTCTAACAAAGTCAATGTCATTACACCACAAAAACATTCAATTCCAAGTTTTTTGGTTTATTTAACACTTCAGCATCGCCTTAATCATGTTTATTGTGAATTTGTATTGTTTTCTGTGTTACCTCAACAATTTAGCTGAATAGTGTGTGCATAAATTACTTGAGTGCACCATGGGTCAAGAAGATCTTGTTAAAGAATTTGTGGCTGTGACAGGTACTTCACTTTTTATATGCTTGCTTTAGTTTAGATCAGGCGTGCACAACTTTTTTGCTATTGCTGGCCGCATTGCCTTTATTTTGACCAATTATGGCTGCCAGTGAGTTCAAAATATTTCTAGTTTTTGCATTGCTTCTGTTCTACTTCCACACGTCTGTTTTGCAATCTTTTTACTAAGAATCCTTGTAAATTTTGACGAGTTTTGATAAATGCGCTATTGCCATAACTTCTATTGCATCTTAAATGTAAATGGCCACATCAATTTTATTGAAGGCCGCGAGCAGCTGTATGACCGCAAGTTGTGCACACCTGGTTTAGATTATGGTTTGGATATGGATGGTCATTCTGTACATCCCTTAATTATAACCGAAAGGCTGAGGCTTTCTATCAAAGACTGTTGATTTTGGCTCAGAGTTGTTTATGCAGTTCAGGTTGGCACATCTGCAGTATTAAGTTTGTGTGAAAAGTGCTGAAATCTGGTTAAAATAGCTCTAAATTTCAGTGTATCTTAACACTTTGAGAACCGGCCTACAATATATTCGTACTTCGATTTCGGCCTGTCGGTTGCCTTACCAACGCCCTAGCTCCTCCGCCAATTGCACTAGAGAGCTGTTCAAGGGCTCAAACGGATCGGCCAATCTAGTAGATTGCAGTCGAAAAAAACAATTTTTTGGTTGGGGGTTGCAGATTTTTTGTGAGTGAGGTCATAAGTGAAGTAGTTTTGGGGTCATTTTGGCTCATGTTGCCTGGCCTAGGGCCCAACCGCTAGGCCAAAGTGTTTCGCTGAAGTTT
>JGI24158J21664_10014125_pt1 | contig 10509 bp, 8 predicted proteins | sample Ectturendosymbi3_FD_21664 | JGI IMG/M metagenome (IMG submission 21664)
ATNTATGCTAGTCAGTGCTGCAGTGATCTATACACATGCTGAAGCATTTCTACGTCAGACACAGAATTCCCTAACCTTTTTTGATCAACTTCCAATTCGCGCACGTTATCCTACTGGGTTTGGTTTGGCTATTACAACAAGTTCTGTTTGACTACACATGCAAGCCTAACACCAGTCCAATGCTCCCTCTAAGATGCGCAGTACTACCAAATCATTTGCGCAGTGAAATCTGATTCTTGTACACTTGCAACATTCCAAAACGTTGGAAAAGCAAGAAAACAAGAAGCTATTTGACATAAATGTGTAGGCCCTACTTTCTTCGTATTTTCATAAGACTTCATGCTTATCCTAAATTCTAATAATTCACGAAATTTGTAATTGATTTAGAATTCTGACAACTCAGCTTTAAAATATTCATGCTCACTAAAACCAACATTTGGTAAAATTTTCTTAGAGAGAACGCTGTCTAAGTCTTTATATTATAACATTACCGTAACCTGCTTGCCAGAGCCATGGCGTTCGCACTAACAGAGAGACTGCAGAAACGGTTTCGAAAGACTCTCTCCAGTGACTGTGACGTCACAAATCGAAATTGTTACCTGTGTGGACATCCTTTAATACAATTTATTTTGCAGCAATGAGGTTGCTCATTCAACGCAACGTGAGGTGATGTTGCGAGTTGGGGTAAAGATTGAACAGATTGAAAACAAGCATTTGCAAAATTGATTAATTTTTCGAGTTTGAATCATTTGGGGCGGCACAAACAAAATTTGGGGGGCACTGCCCCCGAATGCCCCTCGTGGCTACGGGCCTGGGCTAGCCCACAGTGTGCTGTTACTCATGTACAGTACAGAAGTGTACAGAACACGAGCTGTGGTATGTGTGGCCTGGACCTTCGAGTTTGATGGCAGGCAGTGGGTAGATAATTATTAATCCACTTTGGCCTACTCATACTCTCTCTGGTTCATCATTTTCATTGCAGTCGATTTCAGCTTTCGATTCAGTCGATCAAAATTTTTCAGCAATCATTTTCAAAACTTGTATATTCGTAGCATCTGTCGACTTAACTGTCCTTTGTTGATTTTTGCAGGTTCAGATTTAACAGTTTTGTCTATTGACTGCTCTGTATGCTAGGAATTCTCCCTACAGTTGCATCTTTGTGTTTCTAACTTTAATTTTAGCTTGTGATGAAAAAAATTTAGCGGATTTTTGCAATTTTTCTAGCTTGAAAGTTCTGTTTAGACTTGGCAACCCTGGTCCTGACTATGTCAGTAGACTTTAGTCGTCGAACATGTAGTCAACAAAATAAACGCATTTCAGTTATAATCTTAATTAGCCAGCACACCAAAGGCCTCTAAAATTTATGCCTGAAATTTGATGTTGAAACCTGAAAAGTTTGATGTTGAAATGACAGATGCCAGTGCCATGACTGAGAATGAGTGATGCTCAGTTTAAAATTTTACTAGCAGTCTGGAAGCGCAAGTATTGCTCTTGCAATATTTGCCATTTCAGACTGCTACAATTTATTCGTGGTACCTTTCTACAAAAAGTTTTTTTTGTTTTAGCTGCTTGTGAGACATGTTACGCTCGTGGGCTGAAGCAAATGCAACTTGCTGCCGAATATTCCCTGCACAACCAAACTGTCAGCATCTCTGGCCCTCATCTTGATTATGATCCGATAATAAAAATCGAAGCTAATGTTCGAGATGCTGTGACCGGAAAGTTTGAGTGGCAAGTGCTCAAATCTTCACACTGTGGCAGCAAGTAACAATAGAGATCACCTGACGAGATCACTCTCGTCGTTACCATCAGGAAGTACAATCAACTGCTCACCAGATTCACAAGCATTGTTAGAGGTCACTCACCAAGATCACTCTATCGGGATATATATATGGGTGTTATTCTTCGCGAACATCCCGTTCGTGGTGAATCGCACATTCAACGCAACGCCAACAGAGAGGTTGCAACAGAAGACAGACAATGGTCTTTGAGGCACCACGAAACATGCAATGCCAAAGTGTCCATCTCAATTTGAAGGAATGCGTGACTTCTGGACTGACACACGAATGGTTTTTAGTTACAAGCACAAATTTAGGAAGTTCTGAAATGCAGTGCAAAATTTTAGTGCCGCCCAGTGGCTAAAATTCGCTGATACTGGGCGTCAGATTTTTACAACTGGGCGGTAGTTTTGCCGCACAGGTATTGCTAATTTTGGGCCATGACGCAGACTATGTCAGTTTTCAATTACGGTAAGTTGTTAAAAGGCTAAATGCAAGGGTGGCCAAACCTGCTCAATATATGAGCCGCATGCCCGCATATCGTAAAACCCAAAAGACCCGCAACACAAAAATCTGAAAACACTAATTTATTTGCAATATACGCTTCTGTGACATCACAAATTCTTTTTGGAACGACTTGCAAATGCTGTACGGCACTCTAGCTGCCACAGTACCATTTCACAATATTTCTACACTTTGCAATAGAAATAAAAAATAATAAACAAATCTACAATATTTCGAAAAGCTCAAAGAGCCGCATACAAATGTTCCAAGAGCCGCAATTTGGCCATTCCTGGCTTAATTTTTCATCAACCAATACTGAGTGCATTCCTTAACTGCGTATGCACAACGTCGCGTGGCAGGCATGTTCAAACAATTTGAAAATATTGTGCCGCGTTTGAACAAATCGCCGTGTTTGAATAAAAAGCAGACGTTCGGGTCACCTAATGTCACGCTAGCTGTTACGTCTTATAGCCTTGCTTAAAGCGTGCGATATCGGTTGTCATACAGGAGTGCGTTTTTGTCAATAGCAAAATCATTTTTTAGAAGAAAATCCTTTAAAAAAGGCCACCTTAACTACTTCATTCTTGTATCCAAACAATGTTATAAGGTTCAAAAGTGCAACTGCTGGTAAAAAAAGACTGTTTGAGAGTTTCGCGCAACAGTAAGTTTTTTACTACTTTAGGGAAAACTCCCCTAAAAGAGTTAGTTGTTTTCTCCCGCGATGATCAAGTGTTTCAAGTGTTTCAAGGGGATTTGCGTTGGTGTATGTTTTGGTAAATCTAACTGCATATGAAGAAAACGATGCTCACAAAACAAAAACGGCTGCTTTGCATTCCATTCAAAATTTTTGGTAAAAAAGTCACCGTTTTCGGTAATTAAGTGGATTGCATGTAATAAAAACAACAGTGGGTTTTACACCACTTGACGCTGAGTTACGCAACGGCATCGCAGTTTCGTTTGTAGCGCAACCTATATGTTAATGTTTTGTAAGAGGGGCCTCCCCTCCAACCATCAAAGAGTTTTCACCATAATTTTGATTGAAGACAAACAGACACGGGAAAAACCTTCGGGTGGATGACAAAAACGTCGTGCGTTCTGCCTGAGCCGTCAAATCAGCTGTTCCTTGACAGTTTTAAGCTAACATTTGTCTTTGAAGACAACCCAAATCTTGACTACTGCAGATTTCTTTAGTTTGTTGGCTTATGGTATGTATTGCTACCAACGTCGAATACATATGAAGGCCTACATCTGTGTTTTTCTGCTATTTGTGGGTCTTTCAGTTTATTCTAGCGTCCATGCTTCAAGACATGAAAAAGTCATGCAGTGTGGTATGGAGTGTAAATCACATGCCAGTCACAGTCCATCCACACATGTATGTTTTGGAAAAGGTAGGAAATACAATTGTTTATGTTCAATGAATTGGTAACGTTTTTCTGTTCTGCAAACAGTAAAATTCCTGACGTGCATTTCAACTTTCGCACGGGAACAGCTTGTTTTCAAAATCTGTACATGCCAAACGTTACAAAGGTTATTGGCGGTAAGTTTTGCTGGATCTGAGTTTATTGTAATCTTCCAAATAGCCTCAGGCGTGTGACTTAAATTCCCAGATTTGGTTTAATTATAGCTACCCTTTACGCATGATGGTATCCCCGAACTGAAATAGCAAATATTTCTCTTTTTAACTTGCAGTGACATGTCTAGAATACCAAAAATTATAATAAATATGAATAATGGCGCTACCCTAGACAAAAAATTTTAACCTTGCGTATTAATGAGCGGTGCGTTTTCTCTGCATTTCAGCGATGCTTTCAAACAACTTTATGCTGCTGGCATATCCAGCGGATCTCAACATGGTGTTGTTTCTTACGATTTTGTAACAAACATTTTTAAACAGTTTTCCTAGAATCGGTTAGAACAATAAGGTCAAGCAATCAAATGCACTCTGAAATTAAACAAAATTGCTGAAAGTGTAAAAAGCCCTCATATTTTTTGTAACCAAATGAAAATTTTTCCGATTAACATTTTTTCTGCAGTGGGTACTGTCATTGTTTTACAACGGTTTGAGATCTTTTATGGAAATTCGACTGCATTAGTCTGGAGAAGGATGGGTCAATGTACTGATGATGATAACAGGAGTTATCGAAACGTTTGCAATATGTCGTTGATAACGTTTTCATTGGCCGTGATTTTCATTATAAGGCTATTTAGCACTTCTGCTTTTCGTGTACTAAAGGATGGATTAAAATTGTAAAGTAGTGTTTGGTGATTCAGCCAAGGAAATAACTGCAGTTGAACGAAACGAGTTAAAAATATTTCTTCAGCTATCGAAAGGAACACTTTCACTGCAATGACTCGGTATTTACAGAGTAGTTCACCTACTGAGAAGGCCGCCTCACCTTTGCGGAGTGCATGAAAGTTGAAAATTACATAAAATTAATAAACAGTAAAGCTCCTCAGCTAAAAGATCTACGACAGACGAATGCAAATCCAATTTACATTGAATAGGAAAAAAAAACACCGCAGGAACCACATTTTCATATCATTGCTTAAAATGCAATTAAAAACTCTAAGTTTGCTTCAAACTTTCAGGAAACCAGCCGACTGGGCTCAGCTTTCTTCACTTTGCGATGATGTAAACTTGCACATATCTGTATTCAAGTAACTAGTCTCCACCAAGGGGGCGAGTTTGAATCAATCAGCAATTTTAATTTTTTTACATCAAATTTAAATTTTTGATAGTTGAATAAAATTTCAGGACTGAAGACGCGTAGTGTTACGTGAGATCGACTTCTATAAAAAAATTTGTTGATTGGTCCAAACCCGCCACCTTTGTGGGGATTAGCTATATGTTTGAAATGCTTCTGTTTGCGAAGGTAAAGTATGAAGCATTTAAAATTTGTCGTTTTTACGAAGTATTTCAAAGCGTGTTTTCTGTCGCCCTGAACACAGTCAGTTATAAATATCAGATATGATATCAGATGTCACATAAACACAGTCAGATATATAATAAATCAGTTGCCAGATAGGCTGGACCTTTGCGACCGGCTTGTGATGAATATACCACAGGTATTTTAAAAACAGTCCAACCTATTTCGCGAAGTAGAGGCATACGAAGATGTCCTGGTGTTATGACCTGCGACGGATCTTTAAACCAATCTAATTTTCGGTATTTAACTTTGCCTGTGTTTATACTGTACTTCAGTTTACTTTCAGTCACCTAGAAGCACGATTATGTCGTAAAGGATATGTTTCGCAGCCTGCATTAGCTGCCTAGCATAGGCAAGTTGTCGAACAAGCTGGAACAAAATGGATGAAATTTACAACTTTTGCGCCAAACGGTCGTTTATATTCACTTATTCCTGACTTCGAACAATAGGTTAAGTTATTTTTGTGTACTATTTTGAATACTAGTTTCATGAGAATCCCATGGGATGGGACAGTCACAAGCTGCCATGGGATAGTATAGGTCCTACAGAAAAAGTTTTACTAGGACAAGCCTGTCAATTATACAATCATCGGTTCGTAACTTCCCACGTATTTCAAAAATGAAAATTTGACCAAGTCCATTGCAAAAATTCGCACTGGCAATTAGGTGCAAGTGTTAGTAGGCAACAACAGGGGCGGATCCAGGGGGGGGCGATTGGGGCGATCGCACCCCCTAAAACTTACGAAAGTAACATTTTTCACAATGATTTTGTACAATTCAGAAAGAAACGGAGCTGCAAACAGAGACTTGACTGCCAAATATTACTGAAATCGCCCCCCCTAAACTTACGAGCTGGATCCGCCTCTAGGCAACACAAAAAGGTTGCGACAGTAATCCGCCCCTGGGCAACACAAAAGTTACGGCATGCTATATTACGCCAAATAAGGTCTACACGTCGAAGCTACAAATACAGCAGCTATATCCGTAGTTTCGAAGTAACTACTACAGTGTTTCCCGATAATAAGACCTGGCGTAATTTTTGAGGATGATTTTAATATAAGACCTACCCTTAAAATAAGCCCTATAGTTGACTGGTGGGAAATGGAGTTAAGCGAAAACTCCGCTGGAATTTTGGAAACCTATGACCTGCAAGACATTCAAGAAGATGATGATGTGATTGTTTTTGAATAAATTGTTGTTAACGAGTTTCTGAATAAAAAACATATTGATGATAACTAAAGGTAGATAGTTTTCCGTAATTTCTGTTTATTTAGAAATCTCTTAATTTTTACTTTGTAACTTCATTTTTTGGTGTATCAAAATAAGACATTCCACGAAAATAAGCCCTAGTGTAAATTTCGGAGTAAAAATTAATATAAGCCCTGTCTTATTACCGGGAAAACACGGTAGTACTGTACGTTCTTGCTGTTCCATCAATGAAAATACTCGTGGTCGGAAACACGGTAAGACCTTTCAGACGTTCCATGATTCGGGTATACTTGATGCATCAGCTAGGCTAGATGCTCTTTGATGGATCGATGTAATGGAGCGATCAAGTGTGGCATTGTGCTTGTTGCGTTCATCGGGTTTCTTTCTTAGGCATATACATTTTCTTTTCCTTTAAAGAAATCTGAAACTATTCTGGCTCAGTCCGAATACTAGTAACTTCCATTGCACTTAAAAAAAGATTTGTTAGTCACAAGAGGAGATTTCCAGTTGCCTGGTATCGAAAAGCAACGCCATGCTTTGCAAGGAGTAATTCGTACGTCAAACATCGTAATAATCTGTACCTCAAAGAAAACAAAAAACAGGTTAATGTATTCACCCTTTTAAGCACACCTCCGGCTATTGCAGGTTTTGGACTGTAAACTTTATTTTACTGTTCCACGAAAGCAGAAATAACCATTTTTTAATTTTTCAACCATGATTCCAAAAGTAATGTCGTAGAAATGCAGCATTCGTAATTTTGAACCAGTGGCGTGCAGAGGGGTGCGAACGGGGCGACTACTCCGGGCATCCAAGGCAGGGGGCATCCAAAGAGTGAAATTACATAATTGTAACTAAATGATTTTGCCTATTGTAAGACTACTAACTCTTGCTGAATGGATTTACTTTTTCGAAAATTTTTTTTTCTCAACACTAGTTTTTTTACGTAATCAAATGCCAGTAATTCTCACATTCCTCAATACCAGGGTCCCAGAGACCCTTATTTTAGGTGTGGGGCGCACACCCAATCAAACTGATAGTGACGTCAGTAGCGTAGCCAGCCCAAAAATTTGGGGGGCCAAAGTGTTTGATTTTAGGCGAATAACACTATATTGTTTCCGATACTGCCTCTCAAAGCACAAAAAGACTATATGCTCTAAAACTTTATGGGGGCCATGGTCCCCTAGGCCCCCCTGGCTACGCTTGTGAGTGACGTGACTTTCTTCAGTGGGACGGATATATGTCAGATCGTACGATCAAAAGAAAATCACAAAAATAAGATTGAAAGATAATTGCGGACGTTTTTATGATTTTCTGAGCTAACTTTCAAAACTGTCCTATTTCGACTTGCTTGATTTAGCTGACTTTTTGATGCACCACTAGTTTCCCGTTTCATATGTTGATGTGGCAACCCTCGGTAGGCGCTAATACAGCCGCACACCTGTGCTTGCCATATGCGCATCATTTCGAACTTTGTCCGTAAATGGCAGTCCAAGCGGATTGATCATAACGACTCACAAAAGCCACTATCTGTTCTGTCCCCCCAGTAGTTGTACATGTAACAGCCACATAAAAGAAAAACGAAAGTTTTCTTACGTACTTGATGCGCATTCTCAATTCTTGTGTAGTTTAGCAAGTTTAAAACTGTCAACCCTGGGTGTCCGCCATCCCAACCGCATACCTTCTCTGCTTGACTGGACTGTCGACGAGACATTCGCGCAGCGTTATATTTTTGCAGTTGTAAACTGCGCTGATGTAGCACTGAATGAGTTCTATTGCCTTGTTTCAACGCGTTGCCAGATATTTTAGCAATTATGAATTTCTCTGTCTTAGCGTTGAGTTCTGTGTTTTGTTCCAGTCTCCTAACTTGTAGCGCTGATATGTTCATTACAGTGACACGTTGTACAACAACGAGTAAGGAGAGTGCGTGTACTGTAGAATAATATGCATGCTGTGTCAACAAGCTTCGCAGAAACGTTTGTTTACAAAAGAGAATATGTTGTCAAATTGTGACGTTACAAGCAGCGTATATCCAGTAAAACTGACCACAATACGCCACTGCTCAATACTAGAGTTTGGTTGGGGGCATACGATCAAGCAGTTTCCCCGGGCAGCACCAGACCTCTGCACGCTACTGTTTTGAACTCTTGAATTTCAATGCTATTAAAGGTTTTATATGTTTCTGTTTTATGTAGCGCGATACGATACTGTTATATTTTATTTTTCATTTCCAAAGCGCTGTAAAAATTGCCTCGATTGTCCACTATGAAGAAGCTTTTTTTTAGAAAGAACATCTGTGCCGTGGTCCCGTGAAGGCGAGGTTACTGCTCCAGCACCAAAATTTGAAGATGTACAGTGGTTTGTTACAGACGTCGGTGGTGTTTTGAATCTTGCCTTGAATATAACCTGGTCACAGTCAGGTAAATAAAAGATTTCTTTGCATTTTTTCTAGGACTTCCTCAGGTTTTCACAAAACTTAATGCAAACCAATATTTTGATCCTAATCGTTGATGAACTCTACTGCAAAATTTCAAAATCTCAGTTTGTGTGCATCACCGTCCACCTTGGGCCTGAAAGAGTCGAAACCAAGGGTCTTTGTAGCTATAGCCTACTGCTTAAAAGTAAGCGAATAGAAATAAGCAAAATAGATCCCACCTAAGCACAGCCAACTCTCGGGTCCATCTTTAAAAAAACACTCAGTTAAATGGCAAACAAATGCATAAACAGAATGTATCATCAACTTTTTGAAAAAGTATTTGTTCAAGACATCAACAATTGATTTTATTTACTGTGCATCTATCCTATTTCAAGTTAAAACACACTTTCAGTGTTACTGCATGTAAGCCATACATTGCGCGCAGTTCTGTTGACTATAGGAGAGTACATTGGTTATATTCATTCATTATAAAGCGCTCATTTCCTCCCAAGAGGGTCACACTGTGCAGATGAGCAACAAGTCTCTAGGCTTTTTCTCAAACGAAATTAAAAAAAAATTACGTTCTGAATTTTCTTTGGTGATTTCTCACCACGAGGCAATCAAACTATGTCTGCGATGTAACCACGCCGCCCGGTTTTCCAGTAATTGGGTCTCCGAATCTTTTTGCACTTATAGCATCCAGACAAGCAATCCATACGTCAGCGCCGGATTCAGATGGAAGGGGGCCTGGGGCCCAGGCGTGGTGGGAGGCCCCATGTGCGGATATAGAATTTTTAGGTAGGGGATGGCCAATGAAGTAGCATTTTCACGGATCATTAATGACGTCATCTCGTGACGTCACATTTGTTAACTCAACTGTAACAAAACTTTATGACGCAACATGATAATTGACAATGATCAGCGATTTGTGAAACTGTTGCAAAACCGGTCACCAGAAGCATCGTGTTTTCTGTTTTTGAAATTTTGCTTGAAAAAAGTTTCTGGGCGATCCAACATTTTCCTCATCTCTAAACGTCAGTCCTCGCTCAGCAATAAATTTTACGACAAAAAACAAAATTGTCGAAGCGATTTCCGATATTGTTGACATTGATTGACGTGACTAGCTAGCTCTGTACCAATTCTTCGTAGTGATTAATTTCATCTGCGACTAAACGTAATCGTGGCATCTTTATGTTCCATTGATTGATTGTGGCTCCTCAGCGTGCTTCCAGCCGTAAATTCCTTTTCTAATAAGGAAATGCGCACATTTAGTCGTATCCGCGTATATCAGTCTACACGTGAAACGATAAACACAAGTTTTTGAAAGAGGAAAACAAAGCCAACTTCTTTCAACGACTTGGGTGTTGTGGTTCTGGCGACAAGTAAGATTTGTGGTGCATTTCCGCGACGAGTTTCTGTCTTTTCTGTGTTGTGGAACATCATGTTTAAAAAATAACTTTTCGTTTTTCAACCAATATTCCCGCATTTCTTCCGGTAAATGGATGACCAGAGGCATGGGCGTCAGAAGGGGGGGCAGGGGGGCCAAGGCTCCCTGGATTTTGAATTTACTAGCAAAAAAAGGTTGTTTTTTCAATTTCGAGGGGTAAAAACCAAATCTCATTACTTTTGCCCTCCCTCTGGAAAAAAGTTTAGGAAAATTTCCTGCTGCCCCCCCCCCC
>JGI24158J21664_10014126_pt1 | contig 10509 bp, 3 predicted proteins | sample Ectturendosymbi3_FD_21664 | JGI IMG/M metagenome (IMG submission 21664)
TCTTCAAAGTGAGAGAAGTTTGTTTTACATTGCTGATTCTCAGCAAATGGAAGGTCTCTAAAGGACATGTGCAGACCATAAGGTGTCTGCCACACTGACAACACCGAAAATCATCATTTTTTGACTTGTAGTGGCCTATTTTATATTATCTTTACCCTGATTATGTGTTTTGTTCCTGTGTTATTAAAGAGAAAATTGCCTTTGGTTATGTTATGATTGAATAGATATTAACCTCACAACGGTATTATTCTGGTTGTTCGTAGGTTTTATGAAAATTTCATTTCGAGTCCGTGGGGACTTTTTTCAAAAATATGACCAAATGAAGGTCCATTCCTTTCATTACTACCAAAAGTTCATCAAAATATGATACAGGTTATAGAGGTTGTAACAAAGTTATAACCCTAATCCGCAGTCTTTGACGTGAATATCAAACCCGAAACTGCATGAGAAGCTTCCATACATAACCACTTTTGGTCGTCAAACTAATTACCCGTACGTTGCACCAACCAAAAGAGAAAAGCTTAAAGAAAAAGTCGCTCGGATGCGAAAACATCTCTGAGTTGAAGTGGCATCAAAGATTTGAAGAAGTTAACGTTTGCGGTGGGTTTTCTAGATGAAACGGATAAAACCAAACTAAGATGTGACTTTAGAAAATAAACTGCGTTACCTCGTCCTTAGTAGATTCTTGGCCTTGCCAAAAATATATGATGTATTCTTCTCGAGACCTTGGGATGTAGGTGTACAATATTATGTAGCAGTCTCCGGCATAAAACCTGCCGTAGCTCTCTTTCGGAATGGGCACTCGCTTGCCATTTTCAACACGCCAGACCTCAACCTTAGAGAAAATTTAAAAACCAAGCTGAGTCTTGACAGCCAGGATAGCTGCATTAGTTTTGCTGTAATTGAAACTTTAGTTTTGCTGTAATTGAAACTTTAGTTCCGCTATAATTGAAACTTATTACGTATTTTTCGGTAGAACGCAGTATAATCACCTTGCCTGAACCATCGTCTACCATTCCATGTTGAGCAGCAAACTTTGGTTTTTCGTACAGGTTCTTCACATCGAATTTTGTCTGAAAGGAGAAAATGAGAGAATTTAAAAGGGAAAACTGGAAAAACGTCATTGCAGCCAAAACCCAGACCTTGTCAAAACTGAAATGTTAACACTGGCAGTTTTTAAGTGAGACCCGAAGACCTTTGGCGTGGCACAAGCAAGCAGGGCGTCATCAACACACGGCCAAAAGATACAGTCGCGATAATCACCATTCGTGGTCTCACTCATAAGGTATGTTGCCATTACAACACGCACGTTATTAGAGGCATCGCGCTGCGACAACATTTTGCAATGATGCGTTGCACGATGTGTTGCCTATGGCAGTAACGTGGACAACCTTGTCAATTTTTGCGATCTTGCTTGTTGAGTACGCTTTTCCAAATCCTTCCGTTTGATCTTTCCTCTTCCAGTTCTTGAAGAACTGAGTGAAGAGCACACTTTCTGCTCCCTCGGCCATAACCTACAATACAAAAGCAAATCTATGAGGAACATCCGTTGCCGACATCAAACTGAAAAGAGACACAAAACTTGAAGTAAAATTTTTGATGTTTCAGAAGAAACCACGTGTTCATTGGTAGTTTCCACATTTCAGGAATAAGGTGTTATTTGCTTAACAGTTACAAAAGGATGACTGGTGGGGGGGCTGCTTATTGTGACAGAAATAAGCAGACACGATAAAAAATATTTGTTTAGTGATTTTCATGTAGCTAAGCATTTACAAGTATGCATTTTATCGACGTCTAGCTAGCATCCGAAAAGACTTAAAGTTAACGAAGTGCAAATACCAGCAGACGTTTTACAACGAAGATAGATATAGACTTTTACTTTAACTGAAAAAAGTAGGCCATTTACAGGCAAAAACAGTTGTTTTCATAGAACGGTTGGCGTTAACGCCATAACGACTTTAACAAAGTTACACGGAGTACAACCGTAGCACGTAGTCGGGTAGTCAAAATCACTCAATCAAGCCTGTTGCATGCGATCAACATGGATAATCGCATTATAGTTATACTCGGTTTGCTTTTTTGTTGTTCCTAATGGCTACAAATTAAGATCACAGTATTAATGATGCGGAGAGTTAGAGCTGCATCAGTGCACCACCGTTCCGCAGTGAGAAATTTCGATTTTTCGTGTCTCATTCCGCACATTTTAACCATACGAATAATTTTAAAGCAAACCTGGATTTTGGTTGAAGGGTGGTAGTTGTTTTCAGTGACAAAATCGGTAGCGTTCTTCATAGCACCAGAGCGCTCGTCTTTGCTTGCTTCTTTGCCTGTCGACAAAAGTCAGGAAGGCTTGTAGCTCAGATGAAAGCTGCGTTTTTAAATAAACCTTTTTTCTGTGAATAGCGGACACTTTGAAATATCTATCTGCTTTAGGTGTCAACTGCAGCGACATAGCTTCCAAATACAAACTGACTTCAATATCCAAAAAATGCAGATCAACCCATTTTATTAGACATTAGTTCATTAAACTTTTCGCGCAAACAGGGCAATAAACCTTTAAATTAACCTGAGAAGTTCTGGAAAATGTTCTGAAAAAACTTGCACAAAATTGTGCGTCTTTCGACAAACATAAAAAGATTTTTCCACAATTGGTTAACCTCCGATTCGGATTGTCTGATAAAATCATGCATACCTTTCCAAACCATAATCATTCGGTTGGACCCATCATCGACGATGAAACAATCCCCGCTCAAAAGTTGCTTTTGTTCGAACGGGGCAGTGCTGACTTTGTCAACTTTTAGCTTCCCGGTGTCTGAAGACACGTGGTATAGAACAGCAGGTTGTTTCTCTTTCTTGCCACTGTCAGCATCCGCAACCTCTGGACCGATGTCTTTCGGTGTTCCACCCAAGTTCTAATGATTAATTTGGAACTTAACGCTCAGACGTCAAACACTTGCTCAACCCCAGTTTTATTTCCTCTTTTAAAAGATAAAACCTTCTTTCAACGAGTTTAAAAATGTAAAATCGAGTGCGTACCGATAGAAAGACTTTACAGTATTCTTGGTCGCTTTCTACGTGAGGCACAGTAATACAGTTCTAACAAACAATTGACTGTTATGCATGGAGTTCTAATACAGAAATGACAATTCAGCCTGACAGTGATGGTGCAAGGCTTGACAGATGGGTCTCACTTGTGTAAAGACATCTTGAGATAAAACAAGGCTGCTCTGAATTAGAACAGTGTAGCGGCTCAGCTGACAAGTTTTCCAATTTTTTATCTGATCATCATAGCTTTGCTGTTGGTGTGAATGTAGATCATTAGTTAGGGCAAGCGTAGACAAACTATGGTTTTCACGCGGATCGCAGAGATCAAGTCATAAAATCACGTTCTAGTTAGATTTAGAGAGATAAATAATATCAGAGTTTTGTGTCTTTGGACCACTAGAGACGTTTTTATCGTCTCACTTATTTCGATTCCCAGTGATCGAAGTTAAAACAGACTGCATACGGCGTTTAACCGTCGCATTTGATTTGTTTTGCTTTCTTCAATGGCTAACATAAAAAGCCTTTATATGACTAGCTTTTACTATCTGACATTTATCCAAAACTGATTTCTTCGACGCTATCTAAAAAGCGAAAAATCGAACAAGAATTAAATGGTTTTAGTAAACACTGGATTGAAAGTATTTTTTCATATTACGTTGGAATTGAGGCCTAATGTCTAATGCATAAACTTGAGTAATTTTTGTGTTTTCGTGCGAGCAGGATTCAACATAAAGATTTTGTCTTTGTGCAATCAGTTGCCTTGCCCAGTGTTAACGTCTTCTGAAATTTCGGCCCATGAGTAATGAAAAATGTCATCAGCACTATCGGACTCCCTGTTTATGGAGTTTTATCTAATTTTGCTCACATTTTTCACGAGGATCAACCTAACACTGAACAAGTTGAACTATTTGAGCTTTGTATTTAAATAAGCTCTTTTCCAAGCAAAGTTTAAAATGGGTGTTCCAGCAAAGTTTTATGCCTAAATACATGTAGGCATTGTAAGTCTCGAGACAAAATGTTTGAGATCTAGACTTGAGCCTTTCCAAAACAAAGGCCGAACCTCACCAAAGCGGACTTTGAGGAGAGTATTGAGACTGCATCATCGGTTTGAATTGTTATGAAACAATTTTTCGTTCGTGGAATACAGTTTGAAACAAATCTTTGAAACGAAGTACGCTGCAGCTCTGATACAACTTACAACCGCGAAAGAAGTCAAGGTACTGATCTCGTGAAAAGTTCGAAGTTACAGCAAACTGGCATAAAAAACTGAAATTATGCCAAAGAAAGAACGCGAGAAAAGTAACCTTATTTTTGGCTCTATTAAAAATTAAAAAAATACTTTACGTAATGTATTACGTGGGCCTTTAAATGTATGAATTTCAGAATGTGGCCATTACACTGCATAGTTTACCCACCCCTGAGTTAAAGTTTTGCAAAGAGGAAAGGTGGTGTATGGCAGAAACTTGCTTCCATACTTACAAGACGCGTTATTCTGTCTTCGTCAGTGTAGGTGGGCAAACCACTGACACAGGATGTGGAGGATTTGGTTAACCGGTGAAAAGTTTGTTTGTGTTTCTCTGTATGTGATCGTACTTTTGCAGTTCATTCTTTTCAGGATAACCATTGTATTGCTGGTACAATGTATTAAAAGCTATTCACTAACGATTTTCTGTATTTTGGCGTTTATATGGTAGTTACCCGATGTATACAACACAAGAGCAATGATAAAATATCTGTCAGCATATCAGGCTCCGGCAGTAGTATGTGGACTGGTACGATGCTTTTGTAGATTGTAGTAAGGTACGAACCTGTACTTAATTTCTTTTAGTGTGACTTTTAATATTTTACCATTTTGTCCGTGGAATGAATAGCTAACAAATGTTATTATTAAAAGACTACAATATTTTAATTACATTGGAAAAACAACAGGTATAAAGTCAGCAATTTTTTGTCGTTGCTGCTTTCAGATTGTAGGCTACGAACAAGCTATGTCTGTATGACTGAACCAACCAGATGTGAAGTGTGCACTTACCATACATTTGCAACAGCAATCTGGTTTTAGCACCTGAAGCAGGTATTTTTTAAGCTCAAGTTGGAAACGTTTGTAAAGAAAACGGCTTAAAACGCATGTATTTATTGTTTTTTAGTGAGATATTAAGAAGATGATCATCTTCCATGGCAAGTTTTAGCGGATAGATTTAGCCATTGGTACCTGCATCATTTTTTGCGGTATCCGTTCACCTTCATCAACGACATGAATTATCCCTTTTCCACCTTTTTCTTCATTTTTTATTTTGTTGACGTATTCACAGGCTTTCAGGCGCTCATACCTATTGCTTACACTTCCATTCCATTGATAAATATCCTGAAAAAATAAAAACTCTAAAGTTGCGTTTTATTTTTATGGTTTGTTTTGAATCATAGAGGTGTATAGAAAACAACATAAGCATGTTTAGACAGATAAGTTGAAACAAGGCAATTTGAACCTAACTACCCAGGCAGTTAGCAAAGATGGGTGACTATCCCTATGACTGGTATACTTTCATATTGTCGCAAACAACAGAAGGTGATGCAAAGGTCGCAAAATGCTAGCTCGAGAGGTTTCTTAACAGACTTTTAGAAGTCATCTGATGGGCCTATGAGATCTTTATTTCAATAAGAAAGAAACAGCAATAGTACTATTTCGCTGGGCACGTTTAATTTACCAGGAATTACTGAAAACCAAGGTTAGTTTTCTTCTTGACAGTTTTCCTAAATGTGGTTTACAGGACTCAGCAGAATTTCCATGAAGCATTACTTCAGCAAAAAATTGATTGAGATGAATTCAAAATGTATTAAATTTTTTTTTCTGCTAAAATTTAGCTGGCAGCAATTGACGAAGCTAACTGTTGAAGAACTTATTACAGTGCGCAGAAGTTAACATGGGACATACGGAGCCCTCCGACAAGTAACTCAGCAGCGCCAGAGAATCGACCTCACAAGATCTCCGTTAAACTGAGACCGTTGTGAAATCGAGCTTTTCGGGGGATATTTCGCTACTGCCTGGTCAATACCGTGTAAAAAAACGCAATTTCTGGATCTAAAGACTGGCTCAACCGTCCACTGTATTCAGCAGGGGAATTTTCAGAACACACTCCAAAACATACACTGTATTGCCATTTTTTGTAACCTACAGCATAAACAGCAGAGTTAACATTCCGCTATCATGTCTCCGTTTACGCCTTGTACAAAGGACTTGGTATAATGCTCGGGGTTTTAGGAAGTTGATGATCCACAAATAATTTTTTTGCTTGGAAACATTTGGTGTAACATTTTTCAATATTTAATACAGATTTCGTCTTTGAGAGGGTAAATAAAAGACTCCATTAATTTGTTGCTACCAATGAAAAATAATCAGATAGAAGTTTTGCACCAAATTATACATCGTATGTATACGCCGTGGTATTAAAACGTATTTTTATGGTCTTTCCTGCAGCTTTTACTCTTTATGTGACCATTATGTAGGCAGTTTGGTCAGCGGTATCTACTGTAATTTGTTTGAAATCAGTTATAAATATAAACACAAACTAAACTGTAAATAGATATCGCGTAAAGTGAATAGGGTAAAGAATTCTTTACCATACACACTTCAAACATCACGTTACTGTTTACGTCCATGATTGGCAGGTAACGGGATATTTTCTCCAATTTTGTTTGCTCTTTCATATTTTTACTAACCTACACATATGTCGATATTTACTTAACGGATTAAACTATCATTTAAAAGGTAGGCAGACCAGATGTGCTAATAACGCTGGTTTCAACTATTGCTGATATCTATGAACTACACAGAGAAGAAACCGTCTGTGGTTCTCACTACGTTTAAAACAAGGAATTAAGATCATAAAAGTAAATTACAAAAAAATTAACTATCAGGAAAACTTTCTTATATCTGTAGCAACAAAAGTTAAAATTGTCTGAATAGTTCCAGCTGGTACGAAAAAAGATCAGTGCGAAAATAAGTGATTTTGGTAGACGTAGCCGGTAAAAGAAGTGGAAATAAATCACGTTTCTGGATAATCCCGCCTTCAAGTAATAAATAATGTGAAAAAAGCATTTTTCTTTATAATTCCAACGTGCAATTAAGAAAGAGTCAGGTGAAAAGTACGAATGGCGCTTGAAAAGCACAAACGAGTTTGGATAGAAACAAAAACTAAAAAAATACTGTTCAGGCAATGGAAAGAAACTAGCCTGGGAATGAAACTCACGTTATCGATTTCAAGAATGAAAATGTCTCCCTGATTGAAGCTTTTCCAGTTCATATCAACCTCTGTTGCTCTTACAAATCTCCTTCCTTTCACATGAAGAAGCCGCTTTGCTTCTCGAATATTGGTACGCGCGTGGGAAAAACCAGAAGCGACTCCACCTTTCTGGAAAATGCACGTAAGTTTGGTTAATTTTTATTAAAAAGTATGATCACGCTCCATGCAGACGTGGAAACTCGTTTAAAGAAAACAAAAATAATTTATGATGCGATGTCAAACATAGTTTATGATGCGATGTCATTAAATACATCTACAAAATGTTTTGTTTGGACGAAACACGATTGAAAGCTGGATAGGTCTGTAATTTTAGTTTTGGTTTAATGCAAAGCACATGGTTCTTTGTTTCAAATAAAATTTTCCCGATTCAGTTTTAGTGATAGTATTTTTTGCTCCTGCAATACTCGATTGAAAGGGACACTTTAAAAGTAAAAAGTGACACTTTTATATTAAAAAAGAACATCTATCCATCAACATTAATTGGTACGATAGAAAAGTGTTGCGAAATGTAAGTGTAAAAAATCTGGAAATTCGTAAAAAATCGTCTTTTTTTATAAATCCACTGTGGCTGGCGATTGTTCATGGAAAGAACTTCATTTTGAAACAACCTTGATTTGGAGTTGCGTAACGGTATGTATACACCTTTAGTACTCCAAGATTTTCACCTGGTAACGTATGCCTTTTTTGAAGTAGCCCGAAAACGTTGCAGATTCATAGTTTTGGAGTTCTCTATACTGCACTGGGTAACCACCAAGCTTGTCGTCCATCTGCGTAGCAAAGATTGCAGCGGCTCCACGTTCATCCTGAGATGACTCTTCTCCAAGCCAGAAGTGAAGATCCCACGTGAACCCACCCGCTGTACAAAAAATGAACTATTACCAGGGCTAACCAATGTATGAATGTAAGCCCGCTGAGACGGCACAAGAACACTTTTGGTACGGATAATTAAAGTGCGGGGCAAGGAAAAAGACATGCACTTGAGCTGATGGACAAAACCGACAGTTTCTTTTGGACAAGGATACAGAGTGTGGTTTTGAGCCAGCCTCCCATACAGGGGCGTCGCCACCGGGGGCGCCAGTGGTGTTTGAAATTGGTGCCCCCCATTTCACGTTTGGCCCCCCGGTTGCTACATACATCCAATAGTGTATTTTAAAAATGTGGCACCCCTTTCTGGCTTTTGACCCCTCTTTCTGTTTTTTGGCCCCCCTGCTGCTACATCCTGGCGACGGGCCTGCTCACATAGTCCGTTAGTTCCATATTAGCAGCGCATCCTATACGTTTGGGGCACTGGATTCGGACAAATCTGAAGGTGAAAAAACGACATGCTATAGGCGGAAGTAGTCGGAAATAGAGCGGTAAAAGACATGCGCAGACTATTTTTCAGCCCAAAACAATACTTTGTCTTTCCCCCACACTATTGCCTGTTGTGGCATTATTACCATATGTAACAACGGCATCTTGTTAAATATTTATTACAAGTATTTCCTTGACATAAGACTTAAACAGTTATCCTTATCAGACATTTTTTTCAAACTGATTTACTTAAAGCGACTAAAATTAATTTAAACATTGTGTAAAAACGAAACATTGAAAAACTGAACAGCAATGAGATCTTGAAAAGGTGTTTGTATACTTAAATCTGGTTATTTGTAAAATCACTTGCTGCAGCCATACAAAACCAGGTCGCTATTCCATACGATCATTTACTGCACAGAACCAGCAAGAAGGAAAACTGTCATAAGTACAGTTACAAAAGGAAAGATCCCAAAACAATGTGCAAGCCTGCTATGATTCATGTACCAGGGAAGGATACAGGAAATAATGCTGAGCATCATAAACGGCATTGCCGAACGAAGTTAGCCTAGCAGCTACAGCAAAACATTGTTTGAAACGGCAGGTACAGTACTAACATTTGTTTGCAATCGTGTGCAGAACTATGTAGGAATCTCCAGTGAAGAAGCTTCCGTAGTGGGCTTTCTGAACAGGAGCAAGTTCCATCTTTTCAATGCGCCATATTTGTAGTCCCGGCGATTTTCCAGCTTTTTCCAGCTCTTTCACAGATGCCATTGTTAAATAATGAGTTACGAATAATCGATATAGCCTACCTGTGAAGGACACAAACCAACGCGATTCACGAATTTCAGTGACCTTCAAAGTGAGATACTTACATAACCGTATTGCTTGTTATAAAAACATTTTACTATTTCAGAAATTTGCAAAATACTGACACATCATCAACCTGCCCACTTTGCTAGTGACTCAGATTTTTTCCTCAACATAACAATGACGTGCATGGTTGGCAGGTGCAGCGCTCCTTTCTTAAAGATCCAAACGATTAGATCGCTGCATATCAGTTTAAAACAATTCTAAAATGCTTCAACTCATAGAGATGCTATTTCGCTAAATAAAATAATTTGCGACAATTACTGAACAAAACACTAACATTAAGCTCTCATTTAAGAAATTGGCTATCCTGTGGGTAAACTTAACCATTTGCTGTTGGTTTTTTAATCATCTCTATCTCCCGCTGACCAATATTGATCATATTGATTTTGTAAGGTAACTCTAATGCAAAATCAGCATAAACGCCAGAGCAGAAGATTATTTATGGAAAGATAACTTTTTTCTTGATATCTTAAATAAGATCAGACTGTAACAGCTATGCAAAGTAGCATCTTAATAAAATTTGGAATATCTTAAGTTTACCAGATGTTTTTCAAGTGAGAGCTAAAATCACACGAAAACTTGAGTTTTAACTTCGTGGATAGTTTTTCGACATTGCAACAATACAAAAATATAACAGCAAAGCTGCTCCATGTTCATGGTAATCTAAAACTTGGAGAACCTTTACCATTGCATAAAGCAATCAATGCTGGTCTAATTGCTCATTTCATGTTCAAAAATACAATAGCCGAGTAACAAAAATTAGTTTTACTGTTTTTAATGAAAAAATTTTAAAACGTTTAACGAATGAAGTTGCTTGCTTTACTCTCGTTTGAGCAAAAATCAACTGAAAAAGTAGAGTTAGGATCTAGAAAACGTTTGCTATATTACTTAGCTAAAAGCAATCTCAAGAAAAATCTTGCAAAAGAGATATCTATTGTTCAAGATATTGATTCAAATACTTTATCAATTTTAACTTTTCGTTTGAAGCGTTTTTTTT
>JGI24158J21664_10014127_pt1 | contig 10509 bp, 7 predicted proteins | sample Ectturendosymbi3_FD_21664 | JGI IMG/M metagenome (IMG submission 21664)
TGTACGCTAACCATGTAAATTCGTTTAACCATTGCTTCTGGAAACTTCGATTTTGAGCACCAACTGTTACATATGAAAACGAGAAACCTGAAGGAGGGGACCAGCAATTAAACAATACCTTTCGTCGATCAGCATCAATCAGGGGAACTCCAACGAAGTTACCAATATTATTTTCACTACTGATTACTTGACTGGCAGTCTCTGAGCACGAGCTAGTGTCATTTCTATCTCTTTTGCAAAAGTCTCTTTCTCTCGACGAACTCCTTTTCCGCTTGCGTTGTACAACTACAAACTTAGCCATTTTTCCTCGCACTCTTCTGACTACCACGGTACCCGAAATTCGAACTGCAAGAGGAACAACTCCAATCGTAATGCATTGCGCAACACGTGCAGAGTTCTAGGTCATAGCATGTATGAAGCGGTTTCTCTCAATGCCATTATGACTCTCGCATCGCAATGTCTTTATCGAAAAGCGACATTCAGCGAGGGTTTCATATAGTCTTAGCACGATTGGCTTATTGCAATTGAAGTGTAACACTCGTAACGTAACAAGGTAACAGATCACTACACCAGTAGTTATAATCAAAATCTTTATACAGCTCTGTATGCATGTGCGGAATTGTTGTGTGTTTTAACAAATGTCAGCAACAAATTTGTGTTTAGGGGATTTCCGTTAAAGGAGGGTTCTAGCCCCCTCAGCCCCCCTGGTGTCCAACACCGTTAGTATTTAAAAGATGTTATGCTTGTTCTGTACTAACTAAAATTACCTATTGGAGGGATGGACAATTACCGGTAATTTGGCTCGAGGGCCACTTTGAGAAGGACGCGTTTAGGTAGACAGATTTATTTTGCGGTAGGCCTAAAGAATTCGTTGCGCCAGATGCACTCAAGTCAACGAATGCTGGGTCACGGACAAAAAACAGAGGCTATCCAGACAGGTGCCCCAGCGGAGAGTTAGCGGGAGGCCGTACCTTCTAATTTGATCGCGAAGTAAATGAATAAATAAAATGCTACACAGAAAAGATATTGTTCTTGTGCAAATGCACTTTATCCAGCGCAAGCAATTCTGTGAGACGGATGTAACCTCATACGCTTTTCAACAAATTTCAGATTTGATGATTTTTCTTTAATGCTTCCGCGGGCCACTGAAAATGCTGTGGCGGGCCACATGCGGCCCGCGAGCCTGTTGTTGGACCACATTGGCCTACCTAATGACGCGTGTTTGTTGGAGGTCATGGAAGCTTGTCAGTTTCTCGCAGCTCCATGCATTTAAGGCTTGAAATTAAATAAACTGTATTTTGCAAAAAATAGTTTTATGCAAAACCTCTCCTACACAAATGTATTCGCAAACGGGAACGCGTGAGAACAGCTTTCGTTTTCATGTTCACGTTTGTTGTGTAATGAAATTGAATGCCTCATTGAACACTAATTTGAAAATGAGCTTGACGTGCTGTTGAAACTGGCTAGTTTATTGGGTGCGTCCCCACACTTCTTTTTTAGCCCTACATCCCTGGGTACCCCCTATTTCAGCAAAAGCTGGTGAGAGAATATCGCGACTGTTTGTCCAACGATGTAACTAAGGGCAGTTACTACCATGAATTGCCATGAAATGATCACCAGTCAATAACATCTGTCTTCGCGCGTGTCAATAACGACCGCGTTCTGGTTTTAGGTAAAGGAGCCTTTCAAAAGATTTCGCGACAGCCTCCACATCAGTCATTCACAAGGTCCCACTTTGCGTCCGCTTCGTGCCTGTGCGGAGGCGAACGGAACATTGTAGAGTGCTTTTACTCTTAAAAAATTATTGACCAGCTACACATAAGCAGCAACCTTGCCGATAAACTGGTGATCGGAAACTGCTGCTTCAATTCACTCACCGGGAAAGAATATGAACTGTTGAATAAGAAAAATGATTGTTTGGGTATTGTTGAAACCTCCGAATAAGTGCTGTGGTCTAACGCTGTGGAGCTGGGCGATAGGTGGAAACTCTTCCAGGATTGGTTGGAGATACTCGAAAGTATCAGGACCTGGAAGTTTGTGTTGATGAATGATCCCACGAGGAAGAAGGGTGTGCCTGCTGTGTCTGAATTTGATGTAAGGATCCTTGTATTTGGTAGGCGTGTATGGCCCAGACACAAACAGCGAAGTATCCAGAATTCGTGAATGAAAGCGATGATGCTGTACGAAGGGTTAAAGCTGAAGAATCCACTATCTCTTTGGCAGGCCCATCGCCAGGATTTAGCAGCAGGGAGGCCAAAAATCAGATGGAGGGGCCAAACACCAGAAGGGGGGCACATATTTTCAAATACAGTATTGGATGTATGCAGCAACCGGGGGGCAAAACGTGAAATGGGGGGAACCGATTTCAAATGGGGGGCCGGGCACCACTGCCCCCCCTCTGGCGACGGCCCTGCTGTTTGGTATGCTCTGCGGCGGGGCATGGCGTCACATGCTGTGAGTGTGCAATCGGAAAGCGCTTCAAGAATGTGGTGGTGCAAAAGCAACAATAGAGTGAACCTGGTCGAGCGAGGAATCTGTACTGTTGCTTGCCCGTTGCACTTAGACTTGACGCTCTTTCCGCTGCGTTTCCGCATCAACCGCAACGAAAGCTCCAATGCACATTATTGAAACGACGGTGGTGCAAGGGTGTGATCGGTCAATATGGCGATGCAAAGCTACATGACACAACACTTCTGCAGCGGTGCTGACAATTCTTGCAACCAGTCCTGTGGAGCCGGTACCCACGCAATTTTGGACGGCTGGAGCCTGAATTATGGGTTCCGGTTCCACAGACCTAGATTGTGGGGCAAGCGAGTTGTACTAATATTGCAATGTTTTTCAGTTTTCTGTCGACCAACACATTCTGGAGCCGGAGCTGGAGCCATAAAATTGATGCCTGAAGCCGGAATTTCAAGTCCCGTCTCCACAGCCCTGTCCGCAATCATGTACTGTGCGTTATGAACACTTGTTTCCAACAGAGATTTTTGCACAAGCACACCTGGTGAAGGCATGGGTTGAACCAACGATCACTGATTTATTTTTGCATCGTTTCAGCTGACCTGCTATTAGTGCTGGACGCGTCGTTCGTATCAAAGAATGTGCAAACTGATGACCGATCTCCATCTGGTTGTCAGCATGTCAGTAACTTTATTATACAAACGTGCAGGATTAAAGAGACCCTATTGCATGCCTACCGTCTAAAGCGGGAGGTCCTGCGGTGAATAGGGATGTAAGAGAGACATTTGCAGACAACGTATCATCCTTGCTAGAATAGCTTGCGGAATCTGTTTCAACAATTCTGTGGACAGTAACGACTTGACGCAATGATAGAAGGCAAAATATTCCCGCATGGTGGAACCACGAAGACAAAGACGCTATGCGATCAAAGAAATAGGTTTACAAAGCCTAGCTGCATTTTCCGTATTTTCCGATACGTCCGAACACCGAGTGCTGAAAGTCCAAAACGCAGACTTTCGAAACTTCCGGTCATGAACTAGTTTCCCATCACTTACAACCCAATAAAGTTTTCTGGCAAATCACACTGCGCGGCAGAGGACCTAATACTGTACCACTGAATCCATCAAAGACCAAAATGGTGTTTTACTCAACAGTGAGACGTCTCCAACGATCAAGTTGGGCCCGGCTATGATTGATCATCTTATCGGTTACATATTTTACAATATAGTAAAATTTCCGTAAAACTGCTCAAGGCCGTCACTGGCTTGCATAGAGCACAAATAGGCCTATACTGCAGTGTTGCCCAATGCCTTAGTAAAAACAAGACATTCAATGCTTCAGTAATCAACTTAACGCGTCATAGATGAGCCGCAACGAACAAATGTGCAACGTAACCAAGAAATTATCAAAATCATTGCGAACTATGCAAACAAATCCAAGAAATCGCCAAATTTATTGAGAAAACTCAAAGTGCGCTCAAGCTCACTGTAAAAGATATATCGGTCTACCTCCTTTATTGGATCCCAACTCAACAAAATTCCAGTCAAGAATGTATGTGTAACTCTTTACACCATGCAGAGTTGCGCTAAACGTTGACTTTACGACGCTTGATCAGAATGTGCCAGCAACCGAGAACACAAAGCAGCGGCAAGGTGAAAAGTGCACATCTGTCAACGGTCAGCACCACATACGGTGATCTGAGAAACAAGCAACCGCAGTTGCCACTGCAATCACGCAGGCGAAGATGCTTGAGGATCATATTATAATCGGCGAGTCAAGCAAGGACAGGTTTCGTCACAGTGTGCAATTTTGCAAAATACAGGACCCTCGAGATACAATGGATGTCAACATAGATGTTTAACAATTTCTCAAAAAATCATATTTCAAATTCAACTACCGCAGCTAGGAAACAAACAATAATGCTTGCCAACTGTATGCTTGCCACTTGTGGAGCAAATACACACAGGCTAGTATCAAGAGCTTACGAATTGCCTTCAACAATGCCTAGAAATGTAGGTATTCGCCTACACTAGGTTAAACATTATGTCAGGACCTTTGATATTTTGTTTAGAAACTATCGGTATGGCTTCGTTCGCTGATGTGAGTCTTCATCAAAGTTTTTTATCCAATCACTGTTGCGGCAGCTAGAGCTAACCTTTAAATCGCGAGCCGTGGGTGAGCTGGTCCGCAGAAATTTGAGAAACGCTCCTTCGCCTGGAACCTGACCCTTGCGAATCCGCGCATCAACTGAACTGTAGTCTCTTGTTCCTTACAGCAATGGCAAACGGAATTGAAAGGCAACACAATTTCTTGTTAGCAAATCCAAAAAACAACAAACTTCGGCGGGGATTGATCGTCAACACGGTTTCTGAAACACAACAGAAACAAACAAAGCATTCTGCCAGCGCAGCTAACTGAGCAAGCAAACTTCACACCGATAGCTGAGCGCGCTACAGGCAGTTAACGATCAAACCAGCGCACAACGCGGCTATTTACAGTAAATTCAAACATGCATCTCAAACGCCTGATTGCGATTAAGGTATTAATTCAGTACTGATTGGCAAGCTGCAACTGCTCGATAAATTCTTCAAAGGAGACATATAACAAAACTTACATACCAAAAACGGTGTACGTTCTACCAGTGGCGTAGCAAGGCTAAGTGCCGCCCGGGGCTGACCATAAAAGTGCCGCCCTTTCTGCCCCTCAAATTTGCTTACAAAAATTTGAAATGGAAGTTTGTTTCGTGCTAATTTAAAGATATAAGGATTAATAAAGCATCTTCAAAATCGCAATGAAACACTAATAAACTGAAATGTGTCTTGTTTTTGATTGTCGATAATGATTCTTGCGCTTTTTCTGCTGTCGCCACCATGCTCATCATTAATTTTTCTATTCTTTGCCTTTTTGCATAGGCATATACGAACCCCACATGTTTCGTCAAACTTTCCTCCCTGTTGGTTTTTAAATCTTCGGTAAGCTCCATGACATTTTGATAGTTTACTTATTCCAGGCGATCAAACGGAAAACTTAAGGGGTGTGATGCCTACCTTACAAATGTTAACATTTATATATGCTAAAATTTCGTGTAGTATTCCCGTCTTTAAACCAAAATAGTATATATACTGCGTATAGCAGGCTGTATAATCAATCTGATAATATGATCGTAGTGGTGTAAAGAACGTTTCATTGTTCACTTCACGTTTCAGTAGTTGTTTAATCCTCCTAGAATATATAGAAGACTTCAAACGTTAACTCTGGGGGTACTTGCGCGGAACCCTCTATAGGTGCAGAGACCCATTTTGAAAAAATACTTTAAACAGATTTAAAACAGGCTATGGTTGAGAAGCGCTTGCTTGCAGTCTTCATCGTGACCCGCGCACTTGGTCTAGCTGTTGTGTTGGACCTCTTCCGATTACACGTGCATAGTGTTATTCCTTACCTTTGTTTGTTACCAACAGAACCATCACCAGAAGGTTTTCAATTAAGAGACTACGTTTGTGCAGGGGGGACTGACATTCCAAAATTTGACAAAAAATCCACTGATTTATAGTGTTTCATGTTTCAATTTTGGGGGGCTTGTAGCTTTTTTGGGGTCTAAGACCACCAAAGCCCCTGTGGCGACGAGACTGGTTACCAACAGACGTCTATTTCGAAAACTGTATTACCAAGCCATGTCACCTGGGACATAAGCCTTTTGGATGCTCAGCAGTGATTACAACGTCTTACGTTCGACGGTTATTGCGATGAACAACTTTATTCAGTGCAGCCATTGGCAAGCCTTACAACCATTTCGATTAACGCACTTTTTAATAAAAGTGTTAACCACAAGCATATCTACACATATCGTTTACCCTTGCGTTAGGTTTTCAGACTAAGGTCCTTGCCTCAAATTCATCAAAATGAGAGCAACACCTTTTTTAAATTTTTTTGTTGAAATTACTTTTGCTATGAGTGCCAATGTTTAAAGTGTACCGTTGAACAAAGGCGACTTCACGAAAACCACGATGCTTATCGTCTGTCTCTGATTCATAGGCGTAGCCAGAGGGAGCCAAAGGGGCCATGACCCCCCCAAAATGTTTAGAAAATATAGTCATTTTGTGCTTTGAGAGGCGTTTTTCCAATCAAAGTAGTGTTATTCGCCTAAAATCAAACATTTTGCCACCCCCCAAAATTTCTGGACCTCCCAGATTTCTGGACTGGCTACGCCACTGCTCTGATTCACTCCACTTGCAGTTGAAACCTACAATCTGGGTAAATACACCAACTGCACTACCCGCTTCAAGAACGTCTTTTTCCGGCACCATTACGTCATGCAGAAAATCAACAGTTGTACTGAAACTGAGAAAAGTTATCTTTGCAAAGTTCTCCACTTCAACCGCCAAAACTTAATGTTGATAAGCCCACCTAATGACTGGGCTACAGCTTACGGACAGTTATTGAAAATACGCCACTGAACATTAAAAATAGCATGAGTTGTGCCAAGAAATGTTTTTTTATCATTTTGGCGACGGCAATTAGCGGCATGCCAACGCCTGAAATATGCTTCTTACCGGGGCGGTTTAGGCTAACGATCTTGCCCAAATATCACCACGGCGAGTCACTCAGTGTCTGTGAATTGGACAGACAACCTTCCAATTGAGAGGCGGACACTCTACCACTGCGGGCTATCGCCGCCCCAGCGAAATCTTCGTCGCCAATGCCTAGGTGTCAGGAGATGTTATGATATGCAGTTGGGGCGTTACTGAGAAACCTAAGATACGAGAAAAAGGATTAAGCTAGCCTTGGCTATTTACCGTGATTTCATACAAAAAAATTTATCAGATTTTGAGAGGAAGGGAAATATAAACCGAAAACAACTGGAGCCCTAACATTTTGGTCTGCGGTCGAATGTCATCTCTTTCCTTTTTGCAAAAGACATTTGACTGAGATGGCTGAAATGGTTTTGTCTGAGGAAGGTGTAGGGATTGGGGCACAATTGGCCCCCAAGTAAGTATGCCCGTAAATAAGGGGCGCAGGAAAATTTTTCGCCCCCCCTGCAAAAATGTTTTGGACGTAGTTTACCAGTGTTGGACATAGTTTATAAATTTGTGCCCCTCTCAGAAAACTCTTCGCCCCCAAACATTTTATCGATTCACTCACTCCAAAGCCAGATGTCGTGTTCTTTTAGGCTAGCCTACCAGTCTAGAGCTTTTAGACATGAAAATTGAAAAGCGGTAGAACATTTAAAAAGTATTTAAAATGATACTGAAAAACTAGAACTTTTAAACTCCTTTCAAAAATTAATTTTTGGTCAGCGAAGTGCCGCCACGCTTAAAGTGCCGCCCGGGGCCAGCGGCCCCCAGGCCCCCTCCTTTGCTACGCCACTGCGTTCCACAGCTCAGATCTCTGGTCTTTTCGGTCAACAGACACGCTCTGACTCGGTTAGCAGAATTTGGTTACACGAGAGCCGAAACGTTATTAAAGTTATAGTTAACCCGAGCTGTACTTTTATCGTGCTAAGCGCGGCAAAACATAAAAACAACTTCTTTTGTTACGACTGTTCGAGTATGTACGTTTTTGGTAAAAAAGATATGTAGCCCGTAATGTCCACCAGTTGCTATTTTCGTACTAACGAAATTCAGTATTCTTAATAGTAGTCACATGCACGCCAACAGAATTTATGATTTAACAGTTGTTCACTTTCACTTATTCAAGTGTATATTTAAATTAGGGCCCCGCGGTGTTAATATGCTACAGGCCCCGCGCTACCTCAATCCGGCACTGCATATAGTAGTGGCAATACAAAAAGAACTGTGAACACTGGCACTCATATTGCCTCGCTTTCACTTATAATTCACTAAACAGGGCGAAACGCACACACAGAGGACCAGACTTTCAAAAACGTGTGGTTGTTGACAGTTTAGCCTTAAAATATAGACATATTTTCAAATACGGCCTAAAATATATTCGGCCAAACGACTTTTAAAAAACGGCCAAAAAAAGCCAAACGGCCAACCCAAAAACCGTACGGCCAATAAACTTGAAATACGGCCAAATTTCTGAAATTTGGCCGCAAAACGGCCAATCTGGCAACCCTGTTTGTAATTTGATCGTAAAATAAATAAATAAAACAAAAACAATAATGGTACGCAGAAAAGGTATTATTAATTGTTCTTGTGCAAATGCACTTTATCCAGCGCAAGCAATTCAGTGCGGCAAATGTTTCAACATATTTTTAACATAATCTCAAACGCATTTCAACATATTTCAGATTCGAATATTTTTCCTGAATGCATCCGCGGGCCACTGATAACGCTGTAGTGGGCCAAATACGGCCCGCTGACCTGTAGCTGGACCACACAGGAATAGGCTACAGCTGTGGCACTTCTTGAAAGTATCCCACTGAACATCAAAAAATGGCATGATATGTGCCAAGAAATGTTCGTCAACAATGCCTATGTGTAAGGTGATGTAATGATGTGCCGTTGGGGCGTTGCTAACAAACGAACGATAGGAGAAAAAGGCTAGGATAGCTTTGACTACAGTCATTTCACGCAGGGCTTTTTTCATCAGTTTTTGGAAGGAGGGGCAGCATAAACCTCGAATTAACGGACCAGTAGTGTTTGCTAGTCTGCAATCGAATGTTATCTCTTTCGTTTGTCCGAAGGACTTTTTACTGGAATGGGGAAAATGTCTTGTCTGGAGAAAAAGGTGTAGGGACTGGACAAAAATTGCTTCCTAGTAAGTGCGTTAAAAAAGTAATGATTTCAAGAATAACACTGAGGTACTTCAGCACATAAGATTTGACCCAGATTTTTGAGAAAACATTTCATTAATTTGCTCAATCCACAAACACATTTCTCGTTGTTTCTAGGCTAGCCTTCCAGTTTAGGGCTTCTGAAGATAAAAACGTAAAAGAATTAAAACTTTTAAAGCTTTAAAAATTGGTTTAAAAGTAATAACGAAGAGTTACAACTTTGAAAATCCTTTCAAAGAATTAATTCTTGATAAAAAAAAGCGCCGCCCCTCAGAACGTGCCCCCCGCTCCCGCCCCCCACTGATTACATTGTTCTGTTGAGGGGCCGCGTTTGGCAGATAATTTTTACTGTTTGAAAAACATCTGACTTGCTTCAGAACTTATCAAATGTGGCCGTAGAGTGGTTCAAAAACTTTGTAGCAAAACAATGCAATTAAGAACTAATCGTGAAATTCTTGAAATGGGAACCCACGGCATCTCTGAAGGGGGCCCGTTTCCCTTAACTACCCCTGCATACAATTACTGATGCTGACTAGAATCGACATATGCACTTCCGCCTCTTAGTTCGCAATTTTTTCTTTTACATGGCCCAACATCAATGTGCTTTTTAATTGTTTGGTTAAATACAATCTGGTTTTCAGCAGAAAAATTACTCGTAACGGACATACGCGTAGCCAGACGGAGGCCAAGTAGGCCCGTAACCAGTTTGGGACACTAGGCTGGGCGAAGAGTTTTCTGAGAAGGGCCCAAATTTTTTAAACTATGTTCAACACATTTTTACATGGGGGTCGAAAATTTTTTTAGAGCGAACAAAGCCCCCTGCACCCCCACAGTTACGGACCTGAGGCCAAGGCCCAAATTTCTAGCATATCTTGTTGCTTTGTGCTTGGAGAGACGGTCTCCCAAACAAGATACTGTAGCTCGCTTGAAGTTAAAACATTTGTCCCCACAAATCTTTTTGGGCTGGCTACGCTACCGGAAACTCTACGCAGTTTAAAGTGTGCTTCAGTGTCGCGTTGATATGCAGTGTAAATTTCGGTGCGAGTGTGTGTCTTTAGACTTAAATACGAGAGGGTTCTCTAGAAAAATGAAAAACTTCTGCTACTGCTTGCAACGGTGCACAACCTGCGGCCTTCGATAATGAAATTGCGGCCGTCAACATCAGTGACGTGCCGTAAGGGGAGGCAAGGGAGGCAGTGCCTCACCTCAGAACCGTCGCGAGAAAGTTTTCAATAGGGGGGGTTTGCAGTTCTGCGGGGGGCTTTTCATTTGTGCGGGGGGGCTTGACATTATAAAATTAACCAAAACTCCACTTA
>JGI24158J21664_10014129_pt1 | contig 10508 bp, 9 predicted proteins | sample Ectturendosymbi3_FD_21664 | JGI IMG/M metagenome (IMG submission 21664)
TCTTCTGCTGATTTGTCCAAGACATTTTTGGGGCAACTATAGCTGCAAACGATCATCCATAGATTCACCCATCACGTCCTGCAACAGAAAAGACATTCGTTAAAAAATGGGTTTTTTATCGAACAAAATATAGGTACGCATCTTTTTGGGTCACCCTGTTTTTTTTTTTTATTTATTCAGGTTCGAAAACACTTATATGCCGTCTTGAAAGCCATTGCCTAGTGTTTGACTTCAGCTGTCATATAAATCCACGAAGTAACATATTTTGCTTGAGGTAAGTGAAATGTTACTCGGGGTAAGAAAGATATGAAAAAGGATGAGTATTGGTCAGATCTGACAAATAGCTATCAGTGGAATAGTTTACAACTTAACCGCGCTTGCAAAATCAGGTCAAGCAGGCCTTCGATAAGGTCGTTATAATCGATTTGCGATAAGCAATTGTGTACTTGAAGTTGTATATAGTGCAGTTTTATCTAAGCAAGCACTTCACTCTTTACGTGTCTCGTGCACAAAGCTGAGTACCTTAGCGGAAATTACAACACCTGAGGCTTTACTTTGCCAAATCTCAATTAAGTTGTTTTCGCGGTATTACAGCACAAACGTGTTGGTTTCGTATGCAGTTAAAGCTTTCCAGAAGGTAGTGGAGGAATGAACATCCACTGCTCTCTGCATGCCTCCACCGAATAAATGGTTTTCAATTCCAGTGTAATTTTGCACAACGGCTTCGCCAGGATTTGCCTGTTGGGTGGGTCAAACAACAAACAAAAGGGCTACAGTCATCTCTGGAATCCTAATCGCAGTAGTGAAACAAAGCCTGCATGATAATCAAGGAGAGGGAAACACATTTTTCTCAATGTTTACCCAAACTCGCTTTGGATTTCTGCGAGAGAGTAGAAAAAGCTCATCGCTAATTCCGGCTATCAGATTACGTCAAAATTCAGAAAGTTTGAGGAACCTTACAACAAGATTTCAAATTTTACCAAAGGTGTGACTTTCACTAAGCCACAAAACATCAAATGCGATGCACCGGTGTTGCAAACAGTGGGTGTGGCATCATTGTCCTCACCGGCTACTGACGTCCCTGAGTTTCAGGGCCGCAGACAGACACGGGAAGCATTCGGGGTTAGCGCCCCTAAAAACCCACAAATTTTCTTGTACCCAGAATACGTATTTTAAACATAAAATAGAAACAAAAATATTTTCCCCTAAAACGTATTTGACTCCACCAACCTTGAAACCTGGCTGTAAGTCTGCTGAGTTTTCCGAGACAAATACAATGAGCCGGCAAACAACTGAAAGACATGCTAGCTTCTCAAACCCTGGAAAAATGCTCGAAATATAAGTTACAGGCTATTCAAAAATTTAAATGGTAATGCTAAAAGTAAACTATTCTGCTCTTATATCGATTCATTTTTATGATAAATATATTTAAATCAAGTAACTGTCGACGTTTCACGTTACAATTCATTATGAACATCGGAAACGCCAGAAGATTTTTGACTGTTTGCTAAAAAATTCAACCTGTAGGTAGAAAACAGTCTCTTGCTGATAAGCTGTTCATTGTATCGTAGCTCTCGCTTTGTTCTTAGTGAAAAAATAAAAAAGTCCCTTTAAATATGTTTTGAAATGATGTCGATCTTTCGAGTAATCTACTTACCATGCTCCGCTTTCATAACTTTACGGTGATTCTGCTGCACCTATCCACATTTCAGTGTCACTTCTCCACAAGGGCGAAAGCAGCTAAATTTGCCCGCTAAGTGTTTTACTAGGAAATTGATTTACGCATCTTCAGACCTGTGAAATTGCCAGCAAAAGCTTACGGGTGATATGCAGTGGCTTAAGTGGAAGTTTGAACCGGGGGAGAAACGTAAGTGGAAAGTTTGAACCGGGGGAGAAACGTAAGTGGAAAGTTTGAACCGGGGGAGCTGAAGGGGGCCCATTGGCCAACACTCAGAAAAAATCTTGAGAAATTATAGCGTCCTTCTTGCTCTGAAAGCAAAGAAATCGTATATTGATTCAAAAGTGAGGGAATTTAACAATTGTATCTAACTCAAATGTCTCCAAATACTGCCGAAGTTTGTGGAGGTCACCAAGCGCAACCATCTACTGAGCACATGGTGCTTGTACAGAGAATTAATTTCTTTAAATCAAACTGCCTCGTGTTTGATCTATATCAGTTGGGACCATCTTTTCACAAAAATATCCGAAGGACCACTTTGTTTTACATAACTTATTGTACAGTAAAGGTTAAAAATTTCATGAACATTTTTTCAAGGATTTATGAAACTCTTTGTGGACCACTAGAAATTATGGTGGTCCACCTGGACCGCTGGTGTTACAACTAGACCACGTTGCTAATCACTGCTCCATATGGCGTTGTTTTTGTTGGACTACTGTCATTTGGCTTGCCTAAGTATACTGAACCATTGGTGTAATTTTGGAAACGAAGAGGTATGTAATGACGTCACACCGAAAAAGTTCAAACCCTTTAAGGATCGCAAAGCCACTATAATGGTTCGAACTTTGGCCAGTCAGAACTTGCACACCAATAGAACTAGACTGCTGTTCAAACCCTCTAAAGAAGCAAAAAGTCTCCTAGCTTCAATTTAAAAAAATCACGGGCACTTTTGGGTGTTAACTGTTTTGTATGACGTCACGACTGTTCGAGGTCAGTGGATTTTTACTGACCTCACCAGTACCTGATAAAAAATTCAAGTAGCAACTTACTTGTTTCTTCTTTCAAAATGAACTAGAGAAAAATCCGCATCTTTAAAGCCCTGGATTGGTCACAGCTTTAGTGGTTGGCAAGTTTTGACGTTAAAATAATTAATCCCCTCATTTTATTAATTAATTTTATCGTTTGTTGCAGATACACGTAAAAATGCTTGAAATTCAACATCTTTCTTTGGTGTTACTAAAGGGTGCAGTCACAGTTGTCATTGGAATAGTGTTGCACCGCAGTGTGCAAATGATATAATCAGGGACGGATCCAGGTGGGGGCGATCTCCCCCCATAAAACCTACGAAAGTAACTTTGTTAACAAAAATTTGGACGATGCGGAAAACAATATTTGCAATATAAGGCTATTTTGTCGTCCATTGTTTTGACAAGCTGTGTTGTGATTGTGAAGTATACTTCATCTCTCTTACAATAGCGAAGCCGTTGCGAAAGATGATTACCAAATGTTACTGAAATTGCCCCTCTAACCTTACTGGCTTCCGCCCCTGGATATAATTTACCTTTGTCCTTATCAAGAGTAATAAATGAGATTGTCTGATACCACTTACCATTCGTTGGAATCGCTGTTTTGAAGTATCTTTCAAGTGGAAATGGGAGCTGCAGGCCACTCCTGACAATTCAAAAGGAGTACAAAAGTACAGAATAACGAAAATTATATTGTGTACAGTTCATGTACAGAGCTTGTTGCTGATACAAGCGGTGGTGAAAACGCTGTCGTCATCAAGCTGTTTCGCTTTTTCACGACTGTGGCATGGTTGCTGCTTGAATAGGTTTCCAACACCGTATTGTTTTTATATTTGTTTGCGTTTTAAAGTTGTTTTAAAACACGGCTTTTTATGACGAAAAAAACAGGTTATCCAGCGTTCTTGGGCCAAACTAACAGCGCAAGAAGTTGCGAACGAGACAAAACTCATCCGCTGCTGTGTGACAATTTTCGAACTTTGCAGCTCTCCCAAAGGAAGGCATCACCAGGTGTAGCTCAGTTCTGGTGTTTACCTGCAGTACCTTTAGACGCTTGCTCTTTCTTGACAGCGATTCCTCAATGCTCCAATCCAGTGTTTCCCAACCGGGATGCCGCGGCACCCTAGGGTGCCATTTACGGTACTCAGGGGTGCCGCAAGCTAATATGTCTTCCAATATTTCAGGGGTGGCCAACTTGTCTTCGACTGGGATCGACTAGAAAATTTCTTGATAACTCGCGATCGACCGGTCACAAGTATGAAATGTCATAAAATGAAGTCACCAGTATAAAATGTCATAAAATGCAACGTTTTTCATTTTTATGTAACTTTCTGAAATATTGAATGAAACATGTTCTTTTTAGGTATCTTGTCAATTCAATGCAAAATCAGGTGCGATCGGTCAACTGAGTCTCGGCGATCGACGTGTTGGCCACCCCTGCAGTATATCATTAAAAAATACATTTTCAAACTGTCATCAAACTTTAAAGCAAATTGCTATGGGTTCGCCACTGGGTGCCGCAAATGATAATCTCTTCCGTAGAGTGCCGCAAGTCAAAAAGTTTTGGGAAACACTGCTCCAATCCTTTCAACGACGCACATGTTCGGTCGATCACGATCATTATCACGTGATTTCTACATTTCAGTGAACCGTGACCGTAACAGCAGCAACACTGCCGCTTGCCGACAGCACAGCAACGACAAATTGCTATTGACATCATGATTTATTTAAATAAAATCAGCGAAACCCGGAAGTTGTAAACGACCAATGGTCAGCCAGCGCAGCGAATTTGACATTACCCCTCAGCACATCAGTGAGCATCTGGGACTGGGACGATGCTTAACATCTCTGGAAAACGTTGCTGGAGGTTTGGAACGTAAGAATTCTTTCAGAATGCACTTTGCGCGCTTTTAACAAACCTGATGGAACGTGTGAGTTAGGGCAAAATAAGAGATCGGTGCGAATTGTTTACGGCGACAAAGCTTACAGCACAAAAGCTAAAGAAACGCACACAACGAGTTCGTCTCGCACTGTGGCAGATCAAGTAAACATGGCTGCCAACAATCGAAGTAAGTTTAGACCAGTGGTTCTTAACCGGGTGGCACGCCTCCCCAGGAAGGCGTCAATAAATTTCCAGGGGGTCGCGAGCTTTACGCGCTCTAGAACATGGAAAGTTTCTGAATGGGAAAGTGTTCTGTCCAATTTACTTATTTAAGTCAGGGGGGGGGGCTTGAAACAAGGGGCAATTTCTTAAAGCAGGGAGATAGAGAAAAGGTAAAGAACCACTGGTTACGACACAGCAAGAAGCGCAACACCCACACGCAACGAGAGAAGAGCGAGCTGAAGCAATGCACATGAATTGTCACAGCAGCGGAATTAAGAAGTGCAAATCGCAAGCGATCACAATGCAGGATGATTTATTCGGAGTGAACGATAACTTTAACACAAAACCTTTTTAAATCACAGCGCAGCGGTTCGGCAGACTGGGTTTCCAGCAAAATAAATAAGGTGAAAAATTAAAAGCGACATCTGAAGAAGAAAGCACCGTCTCTTTCGCTCGCTAGCAGAGCAGCCATGCTTGTCCGTTCATGGCCGAGTGTAAGGCAAAATAACACTTGCAGATGATCGGACAATTCGTTGTTCTCATTTGTGAGCAAAGCGTGAAGTGGAACACTGTAGATCAAGAGGTCGTGCCAGTGTTGCAATGGCATACTTTGCACAAATCACCGGTTCTTTAGTGTTATCGGTGGTTTTTGCATCGATCAAACGGAATTAGGACTCGCTTCGAATTCGGTTTTAATTGATCAAACACTAAAATCAGTAACATGCCACTTACAGCAAATGATAGTTATTTGGAAAACAATTAAAAGATCTAGGTTTTTTGTAGGCTTTAGAGGAATCAGCCGATTGGGCTCTGCTTTCATCTTTTTGCGATGATTCAAACTTGCGCACATATTCAAGAAACTTCACTCCGCAGGTGAAATAAACAAGGAATCAATCACAACTTTTAATAGGAAATCGATTTCACGTAAAACTACGTATCATCAGTCCTTACATCTTATTCAAATAGAATCATTCTATTTGAATAAGCATTGCTTGCAGATGTAAGGACTGATGAGGCGTAGTTTTACGTGAAATCGATTTCCTATTAAAATCTGTAATTGATCCCTTGCTTATTTGGAAGAGTTGCACATTATACACTTGGGAAGATTTACCTGCCATCAACAAGCAAGTTCCTGAGCCCGGAACTCCACGAGAATCATACAATTGGAAACCCACGGTAAAAATAACACCGACCCATACTCAGCCAGGTAACAGTTCACGGCCACATCCATTCCGCAATACATCGGAGCCACAGTCCCGCGAGTTAATGCAACGCGGAGATAAGCAGAAGCGCGACCACGATTGCCAATTACTTGCCAACGGAGCAAAACTGTTTTCGACAATGTTTTTAGAACCGAACTGTCCGCCCGAGATCATGCAGTGGTTCGTATGAGACCAACATAATCCAGGAACACATGCAGTGCTATCGGGATCATATGCAGAAGGTGAATTTGCGTGCAGCGAAACCTCGACTTCTGGGCGCAGTACAAGTTTTGCTCATTGACTGCAACGAGGCAAGCAACGCCACGAGTACCTCGAAACACAGCAGTCAAATGGAATAAAATACGAACGAGCGGCATATGAATTAGGCAATGGCAAACGCGGTATCAGTAGAAAAGAGAACGAGTGCTATCGGGCGAATGTACGCGTAAAAGTGTCAGCACCAGAGAAGTAAACTGAAGATTCGCAGCACCTTGGTGGAAACCGATGCAGCCTCCACCGAGCAGCAACAGTAGATTAATCGTTCACAGTTAACCAGTGTTATGAAAAACAGTGAAGTGGCAACAGTTGAAGTTCGGCGGTGTTTGGATTAAAAGTTGCGAATAACAGTGAAGAGAACACAACAAACCGTCACAGGATGATATTGGCCCAAGTAGTGACCTTGCGCCATTTCAACCGTGACTCAATTGTCTTTCACAAATTAGGTTGGCAAAGCGCGACAACTAACACTGAAATTCGCATCGAAAAAGCTTCGACGACAAGTGGCACGCGACCTGTGAGCGTGCAATTACACGCGAAGAGCGGTTTCGACATATTGTGACACTCGCGGGCATCAGGCGACCATCCGGTCACATTCAAATAGAAATGAGTCCATTTCAACTGGCGGCGTTCAGAACTCAGTCAGGTCGGAGTCTGTCCACTTTTCTTCGGTCTCCTGCATCTTTTGTAAAGCGTTGCGAATTTTCACGCGCGGGCCAACAGTGAGGCCCATTTCGGTCAAATCGGCGTCCGAGCAAAGCTTGAGCGCTTCCATGTCGACTTCAGACGACTGAAAAAAAATGTTTTTTTTTGTTGATAAAATTAACACAAAAAAACTGGATGATACCCAGTGCCGTTTTCGTCCCGGCCGTAGAACTATAGACCCAATTCTCACTCTCCAGCAGATTTTCGAGAAAACTTGGGGAGTATGTCAAAGATGTCCACACGTATTTTGTCGACTTCGAGAAAACATTAGACCGGGTTCCTCGGGAAAAAATTATTCCTGCTCAGAGGTTTGTGTCGATGTCGGTGAAGTTGAATCACAGCGATTTACTGTGTGCTGGACTCCGACAAGGGTGTGTATACAGTTATCACTCCTCTTCATAGTCCTATATGAATTGGACAGACATTAACAGCCGAGTCGAAAAGGGTGTCACGCAGCCCTCCCAAGAAAAAAGCGGGCATGAAAATGCATGAATGAAAAACCAATTAATCGAATTACTTTTCCGATACGACATCGCTGGTAATTATCAACGTAAATGCAGTTCTGGGCATGTTTTGTTTCCTTAATAATAAGATAGGATAACAAAAGCTACGTGAAAGTCTGCACAAGACCAAAATTCCAATTGTGATAACTTGTTGCTGCCAGAGTACATTACCTGTACAACTTACCGTAAATAGCGGAGCCCAGTCAGAAAGTCCCAGGCCGCTGAGGAAAAGGTCTAGTTCGGACTGTTCCTCCTCTTCGACAGATTCCTCGGAGCTGGCGTCGCTTTCATTTTTAGGCATTTCTGGAAAGCACACGTCCGCTTGTTTTCGGCAAATTACAGCGGCACACCACGGTAAAGCGCAAAAGAGCCGTTCTGGTAAAAGCGGCGGAAGTTGCATGGCAATTTTCCATCCACTCTTGCTTCAAGAACTGCTGAGGATGAGCGAGTGGTATTTCAAAATAAACAAATTCATGACAACGAGTCGCACAATCAGCCAATTTTGTGCGTTTCCAGAAAATATCGAACAAACAACAATACACCGAATTCCTACATTGATTATTAACATAGGGTTTCCGTATTTGCCAGATCAGTAGTTCTTTCAGCTTTACATCTTCGTCTCGTCACCGCCACAAGCAACTGTCAGCGAGTAGTCGTAAAAGTAATGTTTTTACGAACGCAGGTACCTAAAATACCTGCAGTAATTCACTGCTTGCGTGTGTCCCCGGAACACGCAGGTAGATGAAGAACAAGAGTATACTGTAGATACAGTGTATGTGGCGGTAGTAAACGCACGCATAAATGGCGCTAACACGGTTGTTTTGGAAGAATGCAAGCTTTCAACTACACGTATTTTTCGCCTTGACCACTGCAGCCCAAATGACCCCAGGTCATATGCGGACATCTATTGCCGCACTTACCGTTATAACTTGTTCTACTTGGACCTTATCACAGGCAGGGTTGCGGAGTCGGGAGGCTTTTGGGCGCAGTCGGACGCCTAACAACACTGGGAGTCGGAGTCGGATTTTTTTGTCCGACTCCGACTCCATATGTCCAGTTGGATCATTTTTTACATCACACTCCTAAATTGGGAATTCCTGTTGAAATGGCACCATTTCCTTCAACACTTTTGTCGAAACAGAGATTTCTTGATGTGTACCACGAGTTCTATTGATTTTAGCAGCCAGATGTCATTCCCTTTATGTTAAGGAGTCGGAAATTTTGGAAAGGTTGGAGTCGGGTGTCGGATAGTTTACCTCCGACTCCGCAACCCCGATCACAAGAACGTACTACTTACTCCTTCAACGCCATTTGTGCGTGTGCTGGTTTTTGAGTGTTCGTTTGCGCGTGGGTGTGCGGGCATCGAATAAACTAACTTCGCACAGCGTACCTGGGCGTACGATGTCAGGAACGATGGCGTCCTCGTCTTTCTCGCTCGTCTGCCGCTCGGTGGGAAGAACGTCATACAAACTCCCCGATATGTTGAACCCTCTGCATTGCAAGAACAACCATTGCCGAGCGTCTGTTGCGACCTTCATAGTGAAGGTGCGAACCCGTAATGGCGACCAACAGACATGGGCGGAGCAGCAATAGAGATTGCCCGCTCGACCAGGATCAGTCTACCACTGTAATGCTGCTACCCCTATCTCTTCCGCGCGGCCTCGCGCTGACGTTAGGGCAATGTGACCGTTGTCGCACATCGTAACTGATGTACCAGGGTTCCTACGCGATTTTGAATGTAAATTTCGAGACTTTTTCAAGACCTTTTCCAGACTTTTTATAAACATAACTTTTCCGAATGACCTACCCAGGTCAAATACAGGCATGCATTTGACATGACGTAAGCAATATCGTCAATCTTGAATAAAATATTACGAAAATGTATGTCAAAAGATCAAAGTCTGGAAAATTATTTTCTTTTTCCATACTAACAGACCAAAAAATGATTTTTTCCAGGCTGGAAAATGACGAAATTTTTTCCATACTTTTCCAGACTACGCAGAAACCCTGCGATACACGCGCTCGACAGCGATTTCATTACTCCTTGCTCCGACCATACTGATTGACCTTCTACTAAATTAAAGCGTGACCGCGATTAGGCCCGAGAATAACAAACTGAGAATTTGTCAAATCTAAGACTTGATACATGAAAAGCTTAGGTTGTGCCAAAATTTTTCTAGTGTTTATCGAAGAAAGTGATCCACAACCAGGGTTGAGAAAAACCCGTTTTTTTAAAAAGAAACAAGATTTTATTCTTTTTTTTAAGGAAAATGGAAAAACCTTATTTTTTATTGTTTTTATTTCATCATGTAATATCATTATTTTCAGAATTACAGAATAATAACTTGTTATACCTATTATACCAGGGGTGGCCAAACCTGCTCTATGTATGAGCCGCATATTGTAAAACCCAAGTTACACGGAGCCACAGCATAAAAATTTAAATACACGAATTTATTTGCAATCTACGCTTCTGTGACATCATAATTCGTTTTGAACAACGTGCAAAAGTAATACTGTGCAGCACGCTAGCTACCACAGCACCATTTTACAATATTTCCGCACTTTGCGATAGAAATCTAAAATAAAGAACTAACATATAATTTTTCGGAAAGCTCAAAGAGCCGCATGCAACGGCTCGCGAGCCGCAGTTGGCCACGCCCATATTACGCCATTCAAATTTGAGGGTAAAGAATGTAACCCATCTTTGTTTTTGCAAATTTTTGGTCAATTCACTTCAATATGGCAAAGCTTGGCAAGAATGCGCACAGCAAACAAAGAAAAACCATTTCCACACAAACTCTGCAGTTTCATGTCAAGAACGTCTGCATGCCCTGCTAGTTCAGCATCTATAGCAGGGATCACCAACCTTACTAAAGCTGAGAGCTACTTCTTACGTGCCGATTAATGCAAAGAGCTATCAGTTTGATGCACGCTTCTGAAATAAAAATGTTGCTCAATTTACCTTTAATTATTTTAGTATTAACAATTAAGATATTCCGCAATGTGAAGACACTG
>JGI24158J21664_10014130_pt1 | contig 10508 bp, 4 predicted proteins | sample Ectturendosymbi3_FD_21664 | JGI IMG/M metagenome (IMG submission 21664)
GTCTCACCGGCTAATAAGTCTCATAAAAGCATTATATTAAAACTTGCTTCCAGAATGCATAAAAATGCGTATTTTTAGGTGTAATTTTGCAAACTTTTCCCGGGGGCATCCCCCGGACCCCCTAGAATGGTCGTGTATTCGGCACTTCCCCTAAAGGTAATTTATGACGTCACACGATTATGACGAAACTTTGCTCCCCCCTTCGGAAATTTTCTGCGCACGCCACTGCTTGCAGTGAACCTACTTCTAGTTTCTACTGCATTTTTAAAGCAATATCTTGCTTTATGCCGTCAGTTGTTTACCAGGATGTCTGTCTGAGCTATCAAATGATAATAATTATCAACCAATCAAGCACAACAAGTTAGGCGTTAACGTACTGACCAATATTGACCTTTTTGCATTCATTCCGACGCGAAGGCAGGCGTGGTTCTGTTTAGAACTGTAGGTCTAGTCTTCTAGGGATTAGGATCAGGCATGAGGCTATTACATCNCACATCTAATCGATGACGATTACTTGCCACCTGCTCGATTACGATTACGAATAAACAAAATCACAAGGTANTCGATTACNATTACATTGAAAGTAATCACGATTACATTTGTCTTGAAACATCTTCAGAACGAAAAGAAANNCATTTGCACGGTTTGATGTGACTATATTTTCACGATATGAATCAATGCAATAAGCGAAATTACTAATCTGTAACGATCAAGTACGGGAAAAACGTAAAAACACATTGATTGTTGACAGAGATGTTTGTGCAGTCAACAAACCAGTGGTGTAGGTGGAGGTTTGAGCCAGGGGGAAAACTTGGCTGAAAGATGCCCATTGTTCTCTGGGACATAGTCAGCACTTCAGAAAAAATCTTGAGAAATGGTGAATCGAGGTGTGGATGCCTATACTGAAACCTCAAATCAACGGAAAATACCTCAAAAAACGCAAAAAACGACAACCTGCTAAAATCCAATTAAAAGAATACTACAACCGAACTAAAGCTGAGTGGGGACCTGGTTTTTACATTTAGCTGGTCAGAGGAGTCAAATCGCCACTCTTCCCTCCGGTCAGTTACTCCAGTGCAACAAATCGGTAACACTTTAAATATCGATTAAACAAAAATAACAAATGTTTAAAAATTTTTACAGTTGATAAACATCAACCCTTCAAATCTTTTATCAGTCAAACGACATCCATCAGGCTTGAACATTCGCCCAGTAACGCTGAAAATTCTTTTGTTAGTAATTACAAAATTGCTGACGATTTCTTGTAACTGCGGGTTACGATTGTCTGCAAGCCAGTATAGCATTACACAGTTTTTAATTTACAATGAAGCGAACAGTGATGCCAATATAGATGCACATCTAACCATTGGACAAAAGTCAATTGTCAAAAAAACATTGGTTTCGTTGAGATTTTTACCAGTATCTAGTGGATCACGGTGGACACGCTAGTTATTAATGTTGTATACTTTCGACTTGGATTAAAGTAGCTTAATCCTCTAAAAAAAGGTAATTTACTTGTAATATAAGTATAAGTCTTACATAATTACCGTACTAATTATATACATAGCCAGCCTATTCCAGCACTTACATTCTCAAGTTCACTCTGAAAATCTAAAAATAAAACCAACACCCCTCCTCCTAATGTCCCGCTATTGTGTTGCCGAAGTGTCAACCCGTTTTTAGGAAAACCTATTTTTGTTGCTATTTCTCACCAGATTAGGCTCACTACGTTACTTTTGGCGCCCAACAGGAAGGCTAGTTGGAACAAAGCGAGAATTCGCTACAAACGCTGTGCTTGCCGCTGGACTATCTGGATTTAACGCACACAGATGGGCAAATGACTTCCCCTGAAACATAATTATAACAAACGATGATGAAGGATAAAACCCATCCACCACAACCGCAGTTCATCGCATACAGTGATATATGGGGTGAAGATTTCCTAGTTTAATCGTGAAAGTAATCGTCGATTACGATTAAATTGGCGATGTAATTGATTACATTTTATTTTTGGTCAGTTTAATCGATTACGATTACTAAAAAAATGCAATCGATTACGATTACCCAATGTCTGATTAGGATAACTGCTTTGAGAACACACATTAGTTTTAGATTAAAGTTAAAAGCTTTCGATTTATAGAACACAGTTTCAGAAGCACTTTAGACTTTTGATAAAGAAAAATCTGGATTCACAAACCTTACGCGATTGAAATTTCAGGGGCCACACATCTGCCATGACCAGGATGAATTTGCAGAGTTAAACGACAAACGTTTTCAACTTGCAACCGGCATTTCCAAAACAGTTCATGTTATTTTTGGACAAGAACCAAGAAATGAATGTCCAGTCATTTCTGATCTAGCCATTCATAAGCTCTTAGACTTTTGAAGAACCTATTTGTGTGAAGCGGTATACTCAAAATTGATAATCATCAAGTCTATAAGCCGATGCTTTTTGAACAATGTTGGGAACGTCCTTCGTCCTGCGTGTATTGTATTAATCTACGAATGGATGATCTGTGTAAAAATTATCAAATGGATCCATCCCATTAGTTGTGTTCGATAACTTGTATAAACTGAATTGTTTTTTGTTAGATTTTTTCGCCTTGTTGTTTTCATTACACGGTAGTTTCATTACTGTATAATTACTTTCGTGGAATGCGCGTATTTGCATGATTTCGCCGTGGACAAAAATGCCTCTTGAGATTTGTAATGATACGTTTGCACGGATCATTAACAACTAGGCTATCCACCAAGGGGTCGCATAAAAAAATTTTTTTGAAACGGGTCGCAGAACAAAACGTTTGAGAAGCCCTGCCGTATACAAATCGCTCCACAGCGCAACTCATTGATGAAAATTAGAATAACTCCAAGTTATGCGGTTTTACCAACACAGCGCATTCTTACGTCACAAAGCTATTTGTGCGGTGCCAAACGCAACAGTACTGTAATGGTCATAATCGCATAAAAAAAATTTTGATGAAAAAGTATGCTATTATTTTTGCCGGGTGATTCTATTATTTTGACCCTGACAAAAAGTGGTTCTGTATACGAAATATAAAATATAGAAGTACTTATGAATATTTTTATCAGAAGCTCTCGCGACCCCTGGAAAAGTGGCAAAAGACTTCCACGTGGTCGCGACCCCAAGTCACTGCGATAGAGTGATCTCGGTGAAAGACCTCTGATAATGCTTGTGAACCTGGTGAACAGTTGATTGTACTTGCGACCGGTGCCGACGAGAGTGATCTCGTCGGGTGATCTCCATTATTGCTTGCTGCCACGGTGTGAAGCTCTGCGCACGTGCCGCTCGGGCTTTCCGATCGCAACATTAGATATGTCAGAATGCCACAAAATCTATAGGCCTATGGCACAATGCAGTCACTGAGAGCCCACAGAAAAAAGGCTTTCCACGTTCAGATGGACTAAATACGCCATACCGCCCCTCAAAGCATGCCAAATACCATCAATATACGGCAAACAGGTTGAAATAAATCTAAAAGGTTAAGCTGAAAGGTGACAAGTCATTAATATATGCCAAACGACACTTTTTCTACCAACTCTAAGGTCAAAAGCATGACAAACTATGACGTAAATGCCAAGCAGCATTTTCTCTTGCCAAACCACTTTAAGAAGGCCAAATGTCTGGAATTCGGTATTAAAATGCCAACCTGGCAACCTTGGTGGCTGTATCAATGTATTCATGCAACCACTGTCTGTGCCAGTGGTTCTCGAACTTTTTTCGTTGCGACGCCTTCGGAAAAGTTTTGCTGAACTTGCGACGAACGTTTTATTTATTGATGAAATAAGAATTTATAAGAATTTATTAAAGACATGCATGAAAGTTTTATTTATTGACGAAATAGCAAAAAGAAATATGCATCATTGAATGTGATGTGTGAGCTTGCTTATTTTTAGTTTTTCACTGTTTAGTCGAATCTTGGAAAAACTTGTGAAACTGCCACCCGCATTTACCTCTCAAGGTTTATTCGTTATCGATATTTGGTTTTAATCACGGTCATGGCAGAAAATCCTGTTTCGCAAAAATACGACATGGCGAAAGGGATAACCACTGGTTCGTTATTAAACGAAATTCAAAGATGTGCCGACTTTCCTGAATTGAACTTTCTTTTCAGGAAATCTTCACCAAGGAAGGTCAGTTTAGTCTGTTTCTTGTTAGGTTAAAGGACGATGGGGTCGGTTGGGCGCAAAAAGGTCACGAATCCTTTCATAGCTTGATAAATTCTCTGGGAAGTCTCGAGTTTAGATGGACGTTGCAAAAATATACTTCGTAAATTAGAAGGCAGGATTATACATTTATTTTCAGGCAATTCATTAGATAGCGGTACCAACTTTAAATGTTGAGCAGCTTTCTTTTCATCGTACTTATAAGTTCGATTGCAGCAGGCACTATTAATTCCTCAACAATGGTGTAAGGCATTTTAGACTTTGATGATGTTAAATGACGCTCAAGCTTATTTGGTAGCAGGCTTTCACTGTCCAATACCTTGATGCAAACAACACACCGAGGTTTTTCCTCTGCGTTCCACAAGATAAAAACGTGAACCCCAAACAACTGTCGTTAATACTTGCAAGATTTCTTTTCAGACCTGTTATTTTCAATCGCGGATTTACGCTCAGGTTACAATATTAGCTCCTGTTTACATCCACTTTATAACTGACTACTGTAGTCTTCATTTATCTGATGCAAAGTAAATTAATATTTGTGCAATGCGTTCATCAGTAAACAATAGCGACAGCTGAGATAGCAAATAGGTTATCTATTGTCAGCATGATCGCACTTGAACAATAACTGTTCGTTGGTAAAGTTATGAAACTGCACTGAATTTTACGGCTATTAGCTCAATGAATAAAAACTGCACTGAATGTACTTTTGTGCGACGCCTTTGGAAAATTAAAACGACCCACCAGGGCGTCGCGACGCACAATTTGAGAACCATGGATATATGGAAACAAATCCTTTCTCAGCAAAGAATCAGACACTAAGATCTTACAGAGTATATATTACGCCATCATCAGCTCTTATTTATATAGAATCTAGCAAATATATAAATATCTTCACTAGCGAAAATATAAATATATTCATGCAACCACGTTACTAGTGAAAATATAAATAGCGAAAATATAAAGATATATTCGTATAAATATATTCGGCCCACTGGCGAAAATACAAATATATTCTTCATTCAATCACGTTATATCATTTACGCATTACTTGACTGCTATTTTCGTCTATTATGTCATTGCACACTTGGTTGTTTTACTGCTTAGTTGTTCCTGCTGTGACCTTTTCCTTTCCTGTGTATGAAGTAGCCACCTGGATTGCAATCATTATAATTTGTTTCTATTAGTTGGTAAAGCTTCACTATTAGCGCGTTTTACTTAATTCAGCTTTATATTTCATGCACTTCGCCGAGCTCATGATGGCTACCCACTAGCGAAATGTACACTGTTGATATCATCGTGTCTGATTCTAAGTTGTTGAAGGATTCCTTTCGGTGGACTATGTTAATACTGTTATTAATAAGATTCGAGTAAAATTTAATTCGGGGAGTTGACACTGCTTAGTAACAAATCAAATGAAGGCAAAAACAGTAAATTCTCATTATGTATATTTAGCAATCGATTGATTTGAACTCATAAATTTTATTTTTCTTTAGAATTTTAAAGTCTCTATATCTGCTCAAATTACACCCATTACCGGTCTAAATATTAAAAAGCAGTGAGAAACATGCTGGTCAGTGCCAATTATGTTTGGGGGTGCTGGGCGTCGTGCTTTACCCTTTAGGGCAGTGGTTCTTAACCTTTTTCTACCACCCCTCCCTTAAGAAATTGTCCTTTGCTTCAAGACCCTTCACTTTAAATAAGCTGTAAAAAACAAATGTATTCAACGGTAGACTTATTGATCAAGTTTTCTGTGTTGTAGGGTGCGTAAGGGCTCGCGCCACCTTGGAAATTTCTTGACGCCCCCTGGAGAGGCGCGCCCCCTGGTTAAGAACCACTGCTCCAGGGAAAATTTAAGCGGCCACGAAATCGATAAAAAAGTTTGCTTCAAAATCCACACATGGTGAATTAGTCGGGTGCCTTCAAACGATATTTTACTTCACATAAGTCTGTAAATCTCATTACCGCATCCTGAAATTAACGCTTAAATCAGGCGAACGAGCAACCAATATTATGGGTTGATTTGCAACAGTGGCAAACTGCAAAAGCAAGTTTTAATTGGAAAACCAGTAACTAGAAATTGAGCATAGCCCAATGGCGATTGTACGTGATATCCAGTGTAAGTCAAACAGCACTTGAGACGTTTACAATGCACAAGGTCAAATGTTCGGACTTCCACCTGATTAAAAACTGACCTATGAATATTTCCGTTTTGCCTAAAAAAAGCTACAATACTGTACAAATCAATGCGTTTGCTTAAACCAGTGGTCTTCAACCTTTTTTATAAACCGCCCCCTTACCGAAACTTTACCTGGAAATCGCACCCTACCGGTAGTTTTTGCGTTGTCTGAAAATATTATTTTGTTTAGGAAATAATTCACTGCCAATCAGATATAAATGGGCAATCTAGTTAAAACAAAACGAATGCAAATGCATTTCTAGAATAAATGTTATCATTTCCAAAATAACAGAAGGTTCCAACTAATGCGAACTTTACGGTTGGTGTTTGTTTGCAAGCTTTTCAAAGCAGGTTGCAAGTTGCTCAGTTTAAGTGGCATGACGTTTCCACGGTCTTGTTCATGTCAAGGCGATTGCGGTATTTGTTACGCATATGCAATAGGCTGCTTGGCAGAAACCTTGCTCAACAAAATACCTCGTTGGAAACGCCAGTATTTGGATAACTCTAACTGCACTTGATCCCAAAAATTTACCATCCGTGTTTATGAAATACAATGCGGGTTTCATCGTCACTTTGAATGTCAGTGAGACATTTCTGGATGGTAGAATCCATTCGCTTATGCTAGTTAGTTGGCGATAAATATTTCACACAGTAATCTTCTTCGCAATTTAATTTACGGCGTGATCTCCACAACATAATGATTTCATAGCGAGCTTCAAACAACAGGCGGCGAATAGGATTTTTTGGCTCCTTCGTTTAACCAAAATAGGGTGTTTGGATTTACTTGCCGGTCTAAGTTACTCCTTTCCTAGTACTGTTCTGTTATATTTTGTCATAAGTCAAATGAACACAGTATACCTACCGCAGTACAGAAAAACACTCGAACTGACTGAAAAACACGATAAGCACATTTTATAACCTACGGCTTACGGCTAGCAGTAATTAGTCTCACTAGCCATTAATTGCTAGGGAAAACGTCTCGCAACAGTCATATTTCTGGTACTTTTACAACAAAAAACACTTAGGTACATTGTTTTACTCAAGGTACTCAAAGATTATAATAAAACACATGATAACGAAAAGTGACATTTTTTGCCACCGAAACAATGGTTTGGCAATTCTCTACCGAAGGCCATGAGGACTTCTTTCAAGGAAGTTTTGCAAATATGACACATAGGGTTGGAGAGATTTGTGACAACTCCCGACGAAAAATAATTGCCGTAGATTAAACCTGACGGCAACTTGCAATTAATATTCGCTATCACCGCAAAAGTCGATGCGATGATTTAGTGGTAGCAGTGTTGTGATTTTAGGGCCATTTTCAGTATCTTCAAAGAAGCTGAAATTTTTTCTCTTTAACAATTGTAGTTTGGCCGATTGGGTATTTTCCGGTAGCTATATCAGTATTGGTTGCTTTCAACCAATATCAATATCAGCATAATTAAGCTAGTGAATGCATACTATACAGGAAACGTCCAACACCCCGCGTGCTGATATATATATGCTGACAAATGTTATGGCTTGCTGTGCTTTTTGTGACGTTGGTTATGCAACGATTGGGTTAACCAACCTAGCAAACCACTCAGCACAAAGATTGCTCCACTCCTTTATCTCACTTTAAATATTAGACATACCAAAATACCACACAATGCACACATTCATAATCTTCGTGAGAACCGCAATCCTTGACTCCCAAACAGTGAATCTCAGTGGTCTTGGATAGTTGGTGCAGTGAAGCGTTACACAGAACGATGTTAGTTTTGATTATTACGTCAACAGTCCGATATCATGTGTTCTACAAACTTTGATTCCAAAGTAGCAAAAATTGTTTGTTTGGAATCGATTCATATTTTTATTACGTTTTAACCTGCAGAAATCGCCCCCCTGGAAGTTGAAATCGCATTCCAAATTTCGTAAATCACAAAATCGCCACCCTAGCCCATAAAATCGCCCCCTGGGGGGAGGTTTCGCCCACGTTGAGACCACTTCCTTAAACTGAAAACTCCTTATATCATACGTTGGAAATTTCAGGGACAGGACATGCAAAAAAAATTTAACACACAACCCGAAAAAGAACAAGTTTTGTTTCAAGGTAGACGCAGAAAATTACGATGCCGTTAGTCTAAGGCTCTAACACGATCTTGACGTCGGTAACATGCCTCTCTGAGACAATTTGTGAAAAATTAAGTCGTTTTCTGAGAAAGCCAAGTTTAGACTAAATGCAACCGATACCTTTGGTACTTCGGTGTTGATGTTCACGATGACTGGGGGAACGATGCAACCTGCGGCTTCTCCGATTCCTCTTGCGACAACTTGCACAGCGACAGCCATTGCTACTTCATCCGAGGCGAACCACACAGCAGCTGTGGCGGGTGGAAGTGACCATGACAGGATGTTACTGAAGCCTTCAATTGCCTGGCCTAGCAGCACAATGCTGTACCCTTTCGAAGTTAACATGCCGGTCGATGTTAACATAAAACCGCCGGTCAAGGTTGACGTAAGAAGAAACATAGTGATGCGAAAACTCAGAGTCTTCGTCACAATTGTCATGGGCATCGAGGCGAAAAAGAAGATGACCGACTGAATCAAGACAAACCAGTCCACTTGCCACGGCTCCACACTGAAGTAGTCTGAATACAAGTTGTTGATTGTGCCAAAACACGACTGGTTGTAGCCTCGCAAGGCAACCGCAACAGAAGAAACTGTCAGCACGAACCATCTTCGTGGATATGTCCTGTGAGCTCTCGTTGTTTGGTCACCATCAACGACATCCCCCTCTTCAGAATCGCTCACGACCAGAGGCCTAACCCCTCTGGCCATCTCGGATGTTTGCTCGCTTTGCTTTGGAAACTGCTCTGAACGAAAAACGAAGACAGATGGCTAATGAACTAAAATGTATCTCGTTATCGATCGTGCGAGACGGTGAAAAGAGACTGCCTTTTATATCTTGCGGACATGGCAGTCTGCGATGAGCCTTCCGTGGCTTTACCAAAAACACTCTATCAATGTAAAGTCACTCGATTATATCGACGTCCAGTTCGATCCACTGCCAGTTTGCTGAACTTCTGCAGACGACCCTGGAATCTCGATGCCAGCTTTGCTGCACACGGTGCCTGCACTTCTTTCGCACAAGCTGAAACGTCTGGCACGCCCCAGGCGGATTTGCTTCGTTTGTACGTCGGCGCACGGCACTTCAAGAAAAAAGCACCTAGTGATGGTTGAAGCCGCATTTCGCTGCCTGCGCGTCCGATGCATGAAGCGCAAGACATGCTCTAGCTCTCCGATGTTTCTAAATCAGGGGTTCTTAACCGGTGGGATATTTCATCCATGCAGTGGGAAATTCTTTCTGATTTGGTGCAGTGAGAAATTGTTTTACTCCAATACCTATGGAAGGAAATTTGAATATTAAGTCACAAACTTATTTTTTAAAAAAGGATCTACTTGTCAACTAGTGCATTGTTTTGCAATTATTGCGTTTTTAGCGTTCAACAATGTTCAAAAGTCACAATCAAATAACGACCGTTGTTGTTTTAAAGGTAGCCACGGTTGCTATAGGTAGCTAGTTAGGTTAAGCGTACTGCGTAGCGTAAGTACGAATGGTATGTAAAAAAGCTGACTTCAATTTATCAGCACGGTTGAATTGAAATAATAGTTTGGTGAAGATCAGGTTATGTTATGTTGTAACAAGTTAGATTAAATTTTTTTGCGGTGAGACATGACAACCTGCTTCTTAACGAATCATTATTTTTCGAAGACATGCAGTGTAGTGAAAAAATGTCGGTTGCGAAGGCTAATGAGCGAAAATACAAGGAAGACTACATCAGATATGGCGTTGCTTGCGTCCAGAAAGATGGAGAATATATCCCGCAAGGGTATGTTGCACATGAAAACACTGGCTAACAACTGTTTGAAATCATTCCAACTCAAGCAGCATTTGAACAACGCTCACAAGGAGAAACCTAGCAAAATCGATTGAGCAGGCTACTTTACAGTAAGTCTGAGGAAGGTTGTCTCAAACGTGTCAGACTGGATGCAGGACGTGCATTTATACAAGTAAATTTGTCCGTTGAGGCATCCTATGTGGTTGCACTTCGCATTGCTAAAGCGAAAAAGTCATGAGACTTTGCAGAACTAGTGCAACCATGCT
>JGI24158J21664_10014131_pt1 | contig 10508 bp, 7 predicted proteins | sample Ectturendosymbi3_FD_21664 | JGI IMG/M metagenome (IMG submission 21664)
CGATTAGCTACGTGAGTAACTGTGTCCAGCTCTCTAGGTCCAGTCAACGCGTAGTTATTTACATGTTTCAGCAATCCGAAAGTATCCGAAATTTATCAACTAGCTTCCTATCCCAAAATGACGCACTTATTCCAGAGTCTAAATGATATACAGTCAGGGACGCCGGAACGGGGGTGCATTAGGGGGGATTTGCTCCCATGCCCTCTGAAAACGGGGGCAACGGGGCATAGGTCCCCTTACATAACAGTATCATAAGTAATTTCATGATTGATCAAGATCGAGTTCAAACAAATTTATTCCAGCTATTCGTACACACAAAATTCAGAATGGTTGTCTATAATTTACGTTACAGGTCAACATTGTTATTGAACATGTAAATGCTAAAAGAATGTCTATTATGGGTGCGCTTTTGCACTGAACTCAAGCAAACAGTTTTGAACTCGTGGTACGTCAAAGCCATGGGCGTCCGCAGGGTGGTCAAAATGGGCATTTTCCCCTCCCTGGAAATTGGGACTAAGAACCAAATTTTCTAGAAAACTTGACGTCAGCAGCTCAATTCCGAATAATTGATTTATTTCTTGCAATGGCAGCTTATTAGCCGGTACGACAACTCACACTGCACAACGCGGGACCTCTGAGAGATATTTTACCAAGGGGGACGAACAGGGGCGTAACGACGTTAGATGGCGCCCGGGGCAAGAAGCAAGTTTCCCGCCCCCATGTTCGAACCTGAGGTCTTTCGGAAGCAAATGTACTGTCTTGAAAAGAGTAGGCTACATGTGACAGTGTTGGGACTTATTGGCGCCCCCGCAGTCATTCGACACCCCATATTGATTCGGCGCCCGGATAATTATGCCCCCCTAGTTACGCCCCTGGGTGCGAAAACCGATATCGGGCCCCCTAGCTTGGGTCCTTGTCGAAATTTGTATAGCTTGTTTGTATAGTAATCAAAATATTGATCAAACAGCTACCATGCTAAGATTTTCAAATGTAGCTACCAGCTCTGCAGTCGAAGAAAACGACCATCAATTTTGGGTTTGATTACAGAAAAACTTAGCATGAGCACTTTCATCTTCCCGGGGCCGGGTATGATGTACCTCTTGTACCCCCTTTCGTAGGCCCTGTGCATAAGAGCCAGGTTCACTGTTCTGGTGTCATGCAGTGGTGAGCTTGTAGTTCACTCATGGCCGTTCCTTTGCCCGCAAGGGCAGCTAACTGCCAAACTTACAAGTGGATTGTTTTACTGTTGGTCTTTATTGTGTAACAATAACATGGCAACAAATCTTCAAATGTTCACTTCAAGTTATGATATTAGGCGGTTTGGTGCATGTGACTGTTGAACGCAGACATCTTGGCAGGTAATGCAGCGAGACAATGACTGCTGATAACGGAAAGCAGGGACGCTGGAGAGCGGTGGCATTGCCCCCCTGACCTTTCAAAAGAGGGACAACGGGTGCAAAGGTGTCGTTTTCATAACAGCACCATAGGTAATTTTATAGTATATCAAGGTTGAATTGAAATACATGTTCTATGGTTTCTTTTATTATTTTTGAGGCCAACGTGGTTGTTGAACAGTAGCAAGCATAATTGGTAACGATTTTTTTGTTTTTCATAAGTTTCCATTGCCCTCAATTTTTTTACTGCCCCTTCTGCCTTACCGACGTTCCGGCGTCCCTGTATACAGTACATCAGGCCTGCCCAACCTTTTTTGTGTTGGGGGCCACTTTCACATGAGAAAATTTATTGCAGGCCACAAACGTTTTTGTGACGTAACAATGAGCTATTGCGAAGTAACAAATCCCTTGATTTTGATAAGTTTTATGCGGTAACACAGTGTTTCTCAAACTTTTTTATTCCATCTCCCCCTTTTCACTCTTGACAAGTCGTTTTCGCACCCCAAGCCTCATAACGCAAACACAAGGTAGTAGATTTGAATAATTTTATTATTTTATTTATGGAAAGTATTAAATAGCTGAACCAAGCCATTAAAAACTGAACTAAGTAATTGTATTACGACGCTGATATTGCGTTCAGATTTCTTGTGAAAAACATTCAGAGCTGCGGAACCGGAGCGCCGGAGCTGGGCATTTTGCCTGGAGCCGGAGCTCAAATAAAAAATCAGAAGGAGTCGAAAGCGGAGCTCAGCTTAAACGCTAGGACCGGACCCAGGGCTATGGCCACTTGAGGGCTATGGCCTCCGGCTCCGGGCCCCTCCTTAGATACTAACGGTTTTGCCAAATAGACTTACGTGTGCTCTTTAAAGCACTCTGAACACGATCATTACGAGTTACAACACCAGAATGCAACAATGGATCTGCAAGCCGTTGATGTTTCTTTGGTTTATTAATCAATGTATATACTCTGTGAGAGCTTACTGTCTGATTCTTGTCTGGGGAAGGATTCCTTTCGATGGGCCATGTCTTTCAGCAACACGTCTAATACTTGTAACAGACTTCGTTAGTTCAATAAAGCAAACGTGGCAATTGACATGTGGAAAAAATTTTTAGTGCGGCCCTCTAGCAAAATCGTAGGTCCCTTCAGCGAAATGGTTGAAGTAGAAAAACCTTAACTACCACTGTTGTAGAAGTAAGAAAAACCTTAACTACCACAATGTCTTACTTTCTAGTCAGAATTATCAAACCAGATCTGTAGTAGTGCAGCAATCTAAAAAGAACTGAGCTGTAATGAGTAGGTGTGTAATAAAATATCCATAGCTTTTGTAGCTGTATGTAGTCATGCTGTTAGCAGGGAGTATGATTAAGATATGCTGTCATTGCAGATTCAAGCGTGAAATGCACGGCACGCCGTTGTAAAGTAGGAGTGTTCGCTAGAAAATATTACGTTTACAAGCAGGAGCATAATATGTAAGTTATAAATAATTGATAGCGAACTAGCATTACTTTGCATAACAGTACATTATCAGGAGGGTAAAAAATTCAGTGTAAACGAACGTGGACTTTTCTTGGTTTCATCTGTGAAAAAAATATGTGTTTTCAGCACGGTAACCAGTTCCCACGCTAAATAGTCCTTTACTTTGCGATTCATCACTGCTTATTATGAGTGCAAAAGATAAGAAATCAGACGTTTTCAGCTAATTTTAAAATGTCAAATATGAATTTCTTGCTAGGAGTCATACTTTTTATGCGAACAAAGGGCTTTTAAACACACCTTCGCATTTGTGTTAATGCAAATGTGTGCGTGTTTGAAAGAACACATGACAGTCCACTGTGTGTTTTGGGCCCTGTGCATGGTTTACCCTGGCAGCGCTGTTAGCTGGAATCGTCAACACTGAAACAGACAAAGCATGCAACGAGCGCAAAACGCTTGGTCAATTGTGACTGGTCTGTGTTTAAATGCTCGGACACAAATGTAGTTTCCAAAGAGCCATTTTCTTGATTCTGGTCATAAAAAATAACAAAAGGTCCTCAGGCATTGACGGTAAAACCTGCGACTGCCCTTCCAGAAATTGTTTATATTACCGTTATCTTGAGATTCATTTCTGCCAGTAACTGTTCTCTTAATCGTCTGAACCTGTGATTGTTGTTTTTTTCTCTGATTTCCTCATGGTAAGAGCCTACTTGTAAAAAACTACCAGATTAAATTACTCAAAAATGTTTGGCACATTCTCTTACTTTTGTGTACTTGATATGATTCATTTTCCATTGAGCTTGAGGAACACCGAGACAGCTAAGATATTAATGTGTGTGTGTAAACGAAGAGAAACCGGAGCCACACTCATGAAAACTAAAATCTCCGGAGCTGGAGCCATGTTCATGAAAAGAGCTCCGGATCCGGAGTTGTGTCATTTTTACGACAGCTTTGCAGCCATGAAATAATCCACACTGTAGCCGGGCACGTAGACGGTCCAGAGTAAAATTTAACAAATTCCTTTAGCAACAACCTCAAGCGATTATAGTAGTAAATTAACACCTACAAGAAACTGACAAGTCATAATAGTAGGCTACAGAAGTTAACTCAATGATCGATTAGTGATCGAGCATTTTGGCCACATTTGTGTTGCTTCGTCCCCCTATCGCCCCCTTTGTTTTTTGCCCCCTTGCCCATAAAAATCGCCCCCAAGGGGGCGATTCCGCCCACTTTGAGAACTACTGCGATAACACGGGGTGATAATGAGTCCTGTAGTTGTACGCAGTGTTGCCAGCTTGTATGGATGCAAACCAAATCTGAAAAATTGACATATTTTCGAAGCGTTTGTTATACAAGATTTTGGTTGGTAGGCCCATAACAGAAACAACAGGTATAATTTTGGTGTGTTTTGATGGCAAATATACTTGAGCCTATAAAAAATACTAAAAAATCAAAAAGTCTGCTCACGAACGTATTACATCGCGGCCACTTAAAACAACCTCGCGGGCCGCGGGTTGGGCTGCCTTGACATACATCTTCAAATCGGCGAATCCCACAATCACTGGAACCACATTTAAGTAAACATTCATGTTCGTAACTTTTTGGGCCGAGTTTGTCCGAATAACAACAGAGCATACCGTGTCCCTTGCAGCAGCCTCACCTGACGCGTGGGCGGGACGAAATGTAACATGGAGTGATGAGGCTTTTTACATCCGTCAACCGTGCGGCCAGTTTTCTCAAAACAGTCCTTCACCACAAGACCACCACTAACGCGTTGTTAACGCAAATTCGTTACACGAACGAGGTTTCACCAGGATGGGTAACTCATAGCGGTGATTTTTCTGCACTTCGTAAGACCGTGCTGGTTTGAGCAACATGCGCACTGCAAGCCACAATTCGAAGGTTTTTTAGATTGTACTTCGGGTAAGGCCACTGTCACATTATGCGCAGCAACTAAAGCACACCTGTTGTTGGTTGATTGGCGAAATTTCCCTGACTTATACAATGCTCTCGCCAATACGGAGTTTGCAAACTGGTTTTTCTCAGCTACAAATTCGTCCAGAGCAACAAAGTTAACGTCTTCCCGTTTTGCATTCAATTATCGTGGACCTCTATCCATTAATTGCGCACAAAAGAGGTAAGTTTTCGCGTATCACTTCTGTCGAATGGATATCCGAGGCATGTTTACCATTCTGGAGTGATGTCCGGCACTTGCGCATGAGCAGGTAAAACCTCATTATTCCTCCTGGTCGTTTGGTTTAACGCCAGGTATCTTTTTTAGAAATTATTTGCAGAACTGTGCAATCACATGAGGCTGGTGGTACTCATCAAACAGCGTATTTCAAGCTACACGATATCCCTCATTTGGGTCCTTTGAAGAGAAATGTACGATTCTCTGTTTGATAAGAATTTTGCAGTGTCTCAATAGAAACAACAGCCGCATTTCGTCACAACAGTGGATGCCTCGACCTGACGTTCAAACATTCGAAAGTATATAGGGTTTCCATCAAATTTGTTTATGATTGGCCGAGGCAGTATTCTATCACCAATGTCGGCACAATGAGGACTGAAGCCTTGAGCAATACACTTAGACAAATGGTCACAATCTCGTCTGTTTTCGAGACAACTGCGCACAGCTCCGAAAGCGCGATTTCCAAGCTGGGAAAACCTTTCGTTAACACAACGACCTCCTACAGACGTACATGAAAAACACAGACTTGTAGCCAGGTTTTAAATTTTGGGGGCAAAATACATTTTTAGGGAGGCAAGATTTTTGTTTTTATTATATGTTTATAACAATTTTTTTTGAGCGCAATAAAATTTGGGGGGAGCACAAATTTTGAGGGGATATGCTCCGAATGCCCCCCAGTGGCAATGGGTCTGGAAAAACACGATGGTGAGTTTTGTACAGCAACAATTGCACACCTGGAAGAGCTTTCGTCTTTTCTGGAATCAGACGAGGAATGTTTTATCAGTCAAAATGATAAATACCGCGTTCCTATTGGCTTGACAGCTTTAAAGCGGTTGATGCATGTTGAATTTCGTGTTAGTCTCCCAGGTCCCAACTGGGTGGTGGCTGATGTGCATAGCCTCATTCCATCGATATAAATAGGAATTCATATTGAATGGGATGGACTGGGAAACAAAGGAGAGCTTGGTTGCTCGGGGCCTATTTGTTAAAGACGCGTAGCAATGTTATGAACCCGAGAGACATGGCGTAACCGATCCCATGGCGCTACTTTTCCAGTGTTAAAAGTCATGGTTCATTTTATGCTAGCTTGAACCATAGCTTTATTTTACAGCATTTGACGCATGCTGCCGCCGTTCTGGCTTCAACGATTCTTTGGCCCCTCGTGTCCATTAACACAGTTTGTGACAGCGATGACCGTACGATTTGTTTTTCTGTATCTCCTCGTGCAAAACGGGCCATTAATTTGCCACTCCATCTATTTCCCGGTTATTGGCGATTTTCGGCTCTGCGTATAGTCTAGATTCTACCATTAGAAACAGCGAGCTTTCTGACAAAATTTAAAAACCGAAAATCTGAGCTATAGAATACACCTCTGGTATACGAAAAGCGGAAGTGCTGAATAGCCTTATAATGAATATCACGGCCAAAGCAAACGATACAAATGACATATTGCAAACGTTTCGATAACTCCTGTTATCATCATCAGAGCATAGCAATCCAAACTTTGTTTTTCCGAATTCAAACCTAAGATCTCTTCTGTTTCAATTTTAAAATGTTTCAATATTTAGATAATCAGCAAAGTATTTCTATTCCGCTTGCAGTCGAAAGTCATCTGCCGTGTCAATGACTGGTCACAACAAGTCGAATGACGACATGAACAGTCACTCGAACGTGACGAAACACAGCATCGTCCCAACCAATCACATCGTTCGACAAGAAGAAGTGCAACTGTGAACAGCGTTGTAGTAGCGGAAATTCAGGATTCATTTCCTCCTTGAACTTTGAAACGCTCCACTGTCACTTCTTCGCAAAACACAGGCCGCCGTGCTTGCAACTGTTTTCGCTTAACTTGCTATCATTTTTATAATGTGTAGGGAACGTCATTATTTAGATATGTCGGTGAACGAATTTCGTACTTTCGAAGTTGCTCGTGGTTGCGATCAAAAATAGGTGAGTNTAGGATCTGTTGTATATAGCANGGCAACAGCCGGTTCTGACCTTATCAGAGAAGATATAAAACGTTTTTCGCAAGGGTTTTAAAATGTGGTTGTGGATTGGTTTTAGGGTAGGCAATTTTCAGTGAAAACGTTCACAGCTCAGCACCACATAATGCGATGAAGGCAAGTAACTGCAAAGAAATAAAATAGCTACAAAATTAAAAACGAAAAATACCTCTAGATATCTCTTTATCTCAATTTATGAACAACGTCTACCTGATTTCATCGGAAACAGTAAAAAACTTGATTTACATTTGATAGAAACTCAAACAATTTGGTTAGGCGATTGTTTGAAATAAAATGCTAGTAATAATCACTAAATGCAATCAATGTTATAAATCGTTTCTCAATTTACACTCACTGCTATGAATTCTCAGCGCCAAGTCAAAATTTTCCTGATTTTTTTTGAATGGAGTAGTTTTATTTTTAAGTAGGGAGCTGCTTTTTGCAAAACGTTTTGCGTTCATTTCCTGCTGATGATCTTTTGACGATTGCAGTGTGCAAACCGGCTCTAACGATGTACCTTCGTTTTCATTAGTCAGCTGCAAAAATTCAAGAGAAAAACTCAATTCGTTCTGCTTGTTTTAACTATGAGAAGCTTTACGCTGCCAAATCGTCTAACTGAAACGTTTTACGATTTCTTTACATTTTCAGCTTTTTTTACGATCCATTTCGTGCTTATGCTACCATTTCAACTGTAAATTAACAAAGCTTGCTGCCAAATATATTTTGCAAGCATCTGCCAAAAGCCCTAGTGGTTGTCACATTATTTCACTTTTTCTTCAGGACGAGAAAGCAACAGAGGTGTCTCTGGGTAAATCTGGATACCGCCTGAATAGTAAAATGTTGGTTTAAATATTGGAACCTTGTGAAATTGAACATTTAACAGGAGAAGACGCCTTCATCTCCAGTACTTTGTTTTATCCATGAAAAAATTAGAAGCCGATGTGAAGTGCAAGTTGAAGGGCACTATTCAAAATATACACGATGTTCGGTCTTAACAGAATCACATAATAATATTAAGTTGTGGTAAGGTCAGGGTCGGATTAAATGAACGAGAGGCCCCCGGGCAAAGTCGTGACCGCGAGGCCCCTAAACGCGCTTAGCGCAATTGCGTGGTGTTTCACATGCCCTCGTTTCAACTTTGCAGAAGCACTGGTCAAGAACGTAAAAACTGATACGATTTGGCAGCCTACACTTCAGAGACAATTGGGGGTGAGCATGTACGGCGGTTCGTATGTGGTTAATTGGTTCAAAGAGAAAGTTGTATCACAAAAAACGATCGTTTTGCTACCGTGACACTATGCAAATATCTTTTTTGTCATGGACTCTCTGACCATCTTCACTGCACAAATCGTCCATTCAAATATGTACTGAGGAAAGATATGTCTACACTCTCTCGCAGATCAAAACTTACACCGTTTAGAAAAAATGTTTTCAACGAAATATCACGCAAAAGTGTTTGCCCTGCAGAAGAAAATTTGGTGTTTACGTTGTAGAAGAAAATTTGGAAAAGGAACTATAATTAAATCAGTATTCGATAATTATCGTTTCAATCAGTGCCAGCGCTACCATTAGGCGAACTAGGCGGCTGCCTACGGGCGCTGGGTCAAAGGGGACGCCAAAAAATACAATTGTGTGGTTCAGAAAGCGACGAACGTACACTAAACAAAAGGGAGTGAACATGATGAAAGTTAATGCAACACAAGATCATGCAGTTTATGAGAAGATAAAGGTACCACACTGTTTCAGGTTTGCTGCAGAAGGGTTAATATTTTTTCTAAATTTCAATTTCACATATACCAGGCAAACTATGTCGCAATTTGGTATAAATTTTATTCACGTAATAAACTTTTCTGATGTACAAAACGTCCTTTGTATTTCCGTAATGTATGTGATGAGTAGAGTAAGGATTTGCATAGGAGGAGTGGGCGCTGGAAAGGATCTTGCCCAGGGTGCTCACAAGTCTGTCAATGGTCTCTTGTCAGAACCAGCAAAGCATGACCTTACTTTATCAAGATCACTGCAAAATGTTAAGGGTACCACCTCTGTTTTTTACATTTCTTGATTCTTGTTTATTTCTTGGCTGCGCCACTTTTACCCGAGTAGGTTTATGTCGAAGCCTTCACTAAATCATGTTTCAGTCATCAAGTGTAGTCAGACCAGGAAACGCTGCTGAAACGCCAGCATTATTGTCGTTAGTAGTCTAATTCATGGCTTGTCAAACTTTTTCATTCTGCGACCCATTTAAAAAAATTTTTTTTTTATGCAACCCCCTTGATGGATAGCCTAGTTGTTAATGATTCTTATAAATGTCCCATTACATAGCTCAAGAGGCATTTTTTTCTGTGGCGAAATCATACAAATGCGCACAATCCGCGAAAGTAACTACACGGCAATAAAACTACCCCGTAATGGAAATAGTAAGGTGAACAAAATTAACAAAATACAATTCAGTTTATAGAAGTTATCAAACGCAACTAAAGGGATGGAAGCACTTAATGATTTTTACACAGATCATCCATTCGTAGACTGATAGAAGACAACGCAGGACGTAGGTGATTCTCAATATTTTTCGAAAACGATCGGGTTTTGGACTTGATGATTACACTGGTATACAAACAAAAAACATTGTTTGAGTTNTTTCAGATCTGTGAATTGATTTTGAATGTTTCGAGGCTTCNGAATTAAAAAATGAACTCAGTNTCTTTCTATCACGTCAAGATTTTTTTGCAATATCACAATTTTTGTTTAAAATATGGCAAAAATGCTATCCGAACACTATAGTTGCCCCCTAAATGATTGTCACGGCAATGAAAATAATTTTAACACTTTAAACGCCATGCCACATTCCTGAACGTGCAGTTTTTACGCAGATCGCTACACCACGTTCCAGAACGTCGCGCACTTCTTTGCGCTGATCGCCAAGTCATGTTCCAGAATGTCTAACTGCACAGGGCGGACGTGCGCTGCACACAATCGTGGCAATCAACGTGACTCGACGCGCCAGACACTGTGGCGTTGAGTGTTAACTAGTTATTCCTAATTAACACTGACATAGCCTGTTTCATCACTTAGGTTAAAAATGTCTTCAATGAAAAGAAAATACTCCAGCAATCCTGATGTATTTTGCTACATTTGTGGAAGTTTTACATCAACAGCACAAAGACAGTCTATCAACGGACTTTGTGTAAAGAACCTATTTTGCTTATTTTAAAATCAAGCTTAGGGATGAAGATAAAGCATGTGTTCCACATAGTCTGTAGGGCCTACAAACTGTGTGGAAACTTTGAGATCATGATACTGTTGCAACCTCTCCGGTGGTGTTGCGTTGATTGTGTGATTCACCACGAAAAGGATGTGCGGGAAGAATAACACCATCATATGTGTAGCGCGAGCAAGCAATAGTAAGAGAGATTGCGAGCATGATCTCTATTGTTGCTTGCTGCCAC
>JGI24158J21664_10014132_pt1 | contig 10508 bp, 5 predicted proteins | sample Ectturendosymbi3_FD_21664 | JGI IMG/M metagenome (IMG submission 21664)
CAAAAAGTAATAATTAGGTTTTGGTGGGAATCTGGGTTATCGTCTGCGTCCAGAAACCATCTCACCACTTTTTGCAGACCTTTCGTCCACTACGCATTTAAGATCAGTCGACAGTTTATTTTGTCTGCTAAGGCTGATCAGCGTAAGCCCTGACCGCATTGACTACATTACCAAATTCTGTAGCATGATAGAACTGTTGCACGAGCCCAAAAACAGCAGTTGTTAAGATACAGTAGAAGCATTTAGGCATTTGATAATGTCACAGCAGGGAAAAAGGAAAACTAAAAGTTTGTAGAACTTCTATACATAACATAAAATCGAAAGTTCTATTGTGTACTTTATGCGCATTCTCACTTCTTGCGTAGTTAATGAGAGTGTAGCAAGATTCGCTCATGCAAACCAGGGTGTACGCCAGCGAGTCCCGTCGTGCACTTTCTATGCTCGATTGCTCGTATTTGACAAGACATCAGCGCAGCCTGATTTTGCAGTTGTATTGTTCTGACGCAGTGATACTGATGAGTGTGTTTTACTACTCTATTATAACACGCAGCCCGATATTTTTGCAGTTATGAACTGCTATGTCGTAGCGTTGAGTTTTTTTCCTCCAATATCGTAACTTGGAGCGCTGATTTAAGGGGAGTGTGTGTAGAAGAATATGCCTATTATGCCTATTATGTCAAACTTCGCCAAAACGTTGCTTTGGAAACATGAATATGACGTCAAATTGTGACGTCACAAAGAGCGCACACCAAATACAAATGACCACATTTTGCCACTGAATTAAACTCCCCCATGAAAATATTCTGCGTACGCCACTGGTCCACTGGCTGCAGCTGCATGTGTCACCACCCACAAGATTGGCGATACCCTTTTGAAATCTGGACTTTTCCGTGGACAACATATTCAACTCCCGGGCCACCTTTGGCCCGCAGACCAAGGGTTGCACACCTCTTCCCTGGTCTACCTACTACAGCTTTCAGTTTTAAGATTCTCATTATGGTCTCGTTAACCGTTATAAGCCAATATAGCCTCTTACGTAGCCTAATACAGGGGTCCGCAAATAGTGGCTCGCGTCCCAAATTTGGGTCGCGAGACCCTCCACTCTGGGTCGTGTAATAATTTAAATTTACCGTAAATATTGACAAACTAATACTTTTTTTAAGTGAAAAGAAAACCATGATAAAGTACCTCATAATCTTAGAAAAATCTCAAAAAGCATCGTATGAAGTGACATATTTAATCGCAAAAGAAAAAAAACACATACCATTAGAGAAACACTCATCAAACATGCTGCTATTGCAATCAGTCAAATTGTAAATGTCGACAATCTAACTGAGGAAATCAAAGGGATACTAATGTCTGCTGATACCCTTCGCCGACGTATCAGTGAAATGGGGAAGATATTAAGTGCCAACTTAATGAGTGAAAAGTGGAAAAGATGCTTTGCAATTGGATGAATCCGCGGATGTGTCTGGTTTAGTGGAGTTGATTGTGTTCGTTAGGTATATAGCCAATGAGAAGTTTAAAGAAGAATTACTCTTCTGCGTGGCGCTTTCTTGACTACAAGAACAGGTGAAGACATATTCTCAGCAGTGGACACGAGACTACAGAATGGTGGATTATCGTGGCAGCAGTGTAACAGCATTTGTACTGATGGGGCTGTGGCTGGCAGGAAAAATAAATTATTTTTAGCATGATTCTTACATTGCGCCCCACATCAATTTCACGCTTTGCATTACTCACAGAGAAAATCTTGCTAGCAAAGCACTGGACCAACAATTAAAATGTGTTCTCGATTCAGCTGTAAAAGTTGTTAATTATATTTAATCGAGACCCCACTCAGACAAGACTTTTTAAACGAATTCGTTTACTCCTTGAAGATCTCCTAAACCTCCTTGAAGATCTCCTAAACGAATTCGTTTACTCCTTGAAGATCTCCCAAACCTCCTTGAAGATCTCCTAACCGAATTCGTTTAATCCTTGAAGATCTCCTAAACCTCTTAAACTTTCCATTGGTTGACTGTTCCAACGTTTCGACGAGGTCCAAATTACATCTTCAACTGATGACAACTCGCCTTTTCTTATCTCCTAAACTAAACCCTTTCTTATTGGCCACTGCTTTAACCAATGAGATCTCTTCTGTATATGAACCAGCTCGGTAGTATTTCCACTTCATACTGACGATATCCCTTGAAGAGTGTCAGACGAAAAGCTTTGGGATGAATCTCCTACTTCACGCCGTCTTCAAGTTCTGTACCACCAAACGTCTTTTTTAAAGATTGCCTGCGATACTAAAATAACTTTGGCTAAATTTTGGATTTCAGTTGCAGAATGACTATACACAAAGATAAGCGGCTGCAATGAATGTTGTTTCATCATTCGGAACTACTTACTTCTGTGAAAGAGCGTTTTCTGCATTATCACACATTAGAAAGAAATATAGATCAAGACTAGAGTTCCCGTCTGTCAAAGTACTGCATGTGTGTAATATATATCGTAATCAGAAACAATATTTGTTTGTTCGAGTCGTTTTTTCACCTCGAATCGATTTGTTGTAATCTAAACACAAAGCCCATAATTCTCATTAGAAAGAATACATACAATAATTTACGGTTGTATGTGGTGAGTTCATACTATTTTGTGCAAGAAAACTGTTACTGTTAAAATAGTAGTCTTATAATTTATATTTAAATGACAGTAATATATTTTCCACAAATTTATACGCTCGCGAAATGTTTGGGTCGCGCGAATTTCAGAACTATTTTTAGGGTCGCGGCAAAAAGTACTTGCGGATCCCTGGCCTAATAAACAAGGACTTATCTTAAATCGTCACTCAGGCATCACGGCAACCTTAATGGACTTTCTAAAAAGTTTGAATGACGACATACCTTCTAGGTTCAGTTGCCTTTTCTGCAAAATTGGATGAACCCAAAACCGACGTTTCGAAATGCGACGTTTCTTTGCTTTGGTCTTCATATTTCGGTACAAAGCCAGCATCAACAACAGGGTTTTCCTTCGGGGAGCCATGTTACACCAGGATTTCCTTCTAGGAACCAACTATCCTGAACTGAGCGGGAACTGGCGCACACCGTGGAAACTGGACCGGAACATGTAAACTATGACGTCACACACCTGGCAAATCCCTGCGCGTCGCGTCAGCAAGTGCAGACAGACATGCCAGTGTAGACAGAAATTACGCCGCGAAGAACGCGGCAACTCCCGCACGTCCTCAGTGCAGACTGGCCTTTAGTTTAAATCGAGCAAAATATTGCACTGCTACAATGAAGTCACACACTTTACTACCCTCTGCGTTGTATTTATCGTCTACCTCAAAATTATAGAGTCAGTCAACAGGAAAATAGAAAACAAAAATTTGGCTTAACTTTTGCCTATTCAAAGGCGTCGATCGCGTTTCAGCCAGATTAACAGCTGTTTTTCTTCAGGACAAAGATTTAGCCTAATCAAGCGCATTCGTAACATTGCTAAACGCCTTACTTACACCCCAAGAGAGAAACCGTGCTGACCTACCTGCCCTACCTTCCGCATGAGAGGAAAAACAATTATGTGAGGACGTGTGAGATTTGCCGCAATGAACCCATTTCAGTCACAGACTTATTGTGTAACCAGCCAATCAACAGTTTAACACCTCAAAAAAAAATTAAATCTAACTAGACCGAGAAGCTTAACTGAGGTATCACCTGAAAATTCGCAATGGTGGGTGCCTCGAAATAACTTCAGAGGTGAGCAAATTTCGAACAAAACATTTAACTTGCTCCTGAGGAAATTCAGCAGTCATTTTAACAATGTCTCACTTCAAAGTGTGTTGATAAAAATTTCGAAATTTTGATTAAAAGAAATTATAATTTAGCTCACAAAGCTTCAGATACGGGAAATGCAAAAATGGACCAATTTCTAAGCTAAGCAATTTCGCGGACAAAACAATTTCCTTACGAAATGAACAAATTTCTTTCATAAGATGATTCCGAAATTTATGCCACAAAATTTAATGCTGATTTTTTTTAAAGCTGTGTTTGTGAACCAAATAGTATTTTGAACGTTGTCCGACGATCAAGGAATTCTTACAGGTGCACCATGAATCTAATGATTCGATCAAGCAAGAAACATCGGTACGGTGGTTGACGGCTGTGAACACAGCAGCACATATTGATTGAAGTGCACTACACGATTGTGAATGCCCTATATTTTAAGCGAAACCGTAAATACATGAAGAGATTACGCTTCAATTTAGCATTGTGATCACTTTACGTACAGCGAGCATGAAAGTGTCAAGCAATAAACAGGCAAATGTTCTTTTATTGTCTGAACACAGAAAAATTTAATGCAGGAAACCACAATTTCCTTTAAATGAGGTTGACGTGCTTTCGACCAACTTGTTCTACAGCAGACGTCTCCAAACTACGGCGCGCGGGCCAAATCTGGCCCGCAAAGCCATTCCATCCGGCCCGCAAAGAGGGTTTGTCAGTCATGATAAAATAATATTTACGAAACATTTGTTGATTTGGTAGAATGTAGCATATCCCAAAACAATCACATTACGTAAGTCCGGCAATCGAATTGTTGTGTCGTAGCATATGTGGCCCTCTGACAAGAAAGTTTGGAGACCACTGTTCTAGAGGTCTGTTTCCCATTTGTGTATAAATGAATGTTTTTATTTCTGACCACTGAAAGGTGGGCATGTTTACGCCATTTCTATCTCTAAAAAAAGAAAGCTTTCCGCTGTCAAATTTGTGTAAATGTGATGAAGTTAAAATATACCATACACAACTTTTTACAGTACACTCGGATCACAAAAAGGCAACATATTTCGAAATCACCTATGACATTATGTTTAAAGAAACCTTACCACATATCTTCGCCGTGTACATGTTACAGACATGCCATTGCCAACTACTATTTGTAGATGGTAAGTTAAACCTAAATAACTTCACGCCTGGAGAAAATTTGCGCTTTTCAAGGTCTTCCTGATTATACATTTTTGTATGCAGTTTTGAGCAATCTGTGGGTATCCGCAGATAGCTCAACGCTGTTAAACCGGATCCCCATGTTCGTATAGCAGTAGTAGTTTACTGACAGTCCAGAGGCGACTTTGAATTCTTAGAATTTAATTCATTCACAGGGTTTCCTAAACTTATCAAAAATTTAGCAGCTTTCTTCTATTACAAAATTGAAATTCTCTTTAAGTTTTATTTCTCAGATTTAAATGCTGAAATCTCCGATAAAAGCGCGGACGTTCTGTTTCTGAGTTATTTTTTCGTTGACCTGGTATACTGATAAAAGTAAACGCAGGAAGACTGGCGCTTTAGCATCGGATTGCTAAAAAACTGCAATGTCCATTTTCTATTTACATATATCTATGTTCATTTAGAAGAAAATATCTACCATCGCAACAAACGAAAGCGTTTGGAAATATCTTCACGATATTTCCTGCTGATGCATAAACACAAAAATGAACCCTTACCGTCTCTGTTTTCACTGTCAGAGCAACTGCAAAGTTCCGCATCGAATCGTTCCACATCGTTTTGCTCGGCTTCTTTACGCGGAATATAGGACGGCATAGAGTTTTTTAACCAGGTTGTCTCACACGGATTACAAGGATGCGTTAACAAAGTATCTGCCATATCTTTGAAAAAAACTGTGAAGCTCCTTCACATAAAAAAGCTGTTAGTACAGTTTTATTTATATTTGTTTTACCTCGGCAAATTCGCAGTCGTTTAACTTCTATATATGTTTGTCATACCTCTTCGACCTTGCAGTCATTTACCTTTTATATATTTTTGTCATACCTTTGTGACCTCGCTATCACTTAGGTTTTACATATGTTTGTTATGCCTCAATGACCTTGCAGTCACTTGCTGGCATTTACAAACTGACTGGCACGGTGAATTGATTTTTTGCGACTGTTTATGACAAAATTTCCCTTTTTTCTTTGCAGACGTATAGTCCTATCTCAACCGCTTCAAAGAGATCAAAGAAAACAACTGTTTCCTGACGAGCCTGATGCTGTGCGTGCAACTGCCAGCGGGAAACCGCGAATGTCAAAGCTGCCTGCGAATGTAGGCAAGTCGAGTGGTAAAAAGTGGCGGCTGCCTGCTGCGGGCTAGTTGCGCTGATACTCCTCTGACTGAGGAGCCAAAGCAAAAGAAAACTCCGACAGCGGATACCACTGCAAAGTTTTTCGAGCGCAGTTCCCAAATTTTGCGTTTGTAACGTAAACATTATTGCAAAATATTTGGAGGGATTTAGAGGAGGAATGATTTATCTGGTGTCTTCCATTAATTAATTATTTGAGTCATTGCACGTAAACACTGTGTCGTAGCAAGTGAAACTTTTAGCTACAAATTTAGAAAGGTTTTTGATGAATGTAGTAAAAGCTTTCTTCAAGAAAAAAAAGTGAACTCAACTATTTATTAAGCTTTATTTTTCCGACAGGCATTAACTCAGTGCTGAACAAGAAAGAAAATATACGCTAACTAAATCATGATAACCATAGTATTATCTAAAAACTTCGTGACGCACACATTTATAGAGCATATATATACCACGCGATCTCAAAAACGCAACAAAGCCAATATAAACAGTGTTACGAATAAAAGAAAAAATTACTACAGACACCAACATTTCAAGTAATAAAATCAATGCTTGCGTTTATGTTTACAGCGTCAAGCTGAGTAAGATGTTTTGCAAAATCACAAATTCGTTACTGTAGTTGTGTACATTTATAGGACCGTTCCAAGGTTTGCAGAAGTATTTTTAGAGCAACCCATAGCACAAACAATAAATGGCTAGAACCTTAAATCATATTAAAAATATACGAACGGAGGTATTATTAAACATTGGTGTTAAAAACAGTTTTTCATATTAGTGACAAGCAAGTCACGTCAACCTCAGGTCTGACCTGGGATAGATGTAAAAAAATTTCATCTGATATACTTTGCGAAGAGGTCTATGTCTACAATGATGGTCCATACACTTTTCTATTTATAAACTTCGCAATTCTTCAATTAAAAAAAGAAAAAAGTTTGTAGAAAGCTGCATCTTGTCTCGTATTACGCATCTATTTAAAATCTCAGAGACCTTTTTACAGTGAAATGAAATAGCAACGAAATCTTCACAAACATTGCGCTGATGGCGTTAACACACAAATACATAAATATTTACATCTTGAGCTAGTTTTTGCATAGACACAACAAGATCTTCATAGCAAATTAATGCATATTAATTGTTATGTGCAATCAGCATACTGATTAAAATAATGTTATTTTACATACAGATGCAAAATATCATGACCCCTCCCACATGCATACTCAATAGCGGAAATTCGTTACCAGGAAGAGAACAACAAAACTTGATTTTTAACGCTGCTACAAAATCTGGGAGAATGCGCGGTGGATTGTAACGCTTGCTTGTACTTCTAATTAAAATCGGATAAAAATTGCTTCATAGGCGTTTAGTGTGGGCGGGCAGTTGTATGTTTTTTCTTATTTACCTAAAACAAAATTTACCATTATTTTACTGTAAGTGGCGAGGTGATGATTACAACAACGTTTGTCTTATATTTTTAATTTACCTGTACTTGGAATTAAGATTGCGAGGCTTGCGCAGTCGATCGGCTATAGTTTGATCCCTGCTCTAATCACCAAAGTGTATTAGAAGTACTGTGGGATTTGTAAACGAAGAAAGCCACATAAACGGACTTAATTTCCGTAGAAAATTACATTGGTTTCAACAAAATATCAAAAATATATTTGTCAGCGTAGTAAAAATGCTTTTTTGCTATAATCGAGGCAATGTTTGCCAAACGTCTTTAGCTTTCCAATATGCGTGCACATACTTTAAGATATCACGCAAAACGCACTATTAACGTTTTTTAAAGCAAAGTTTACTTAAAAGACATTCGATGGAAAAAACGATATCTTGAAAAATACTATGAATACTTTCTCATTTTGTCGAAATGAAGTATGCCCATCTGATGCAGAGAAAACCGTAATCGCATTGACTGACTGAAGGAACTTTTTATAGTTTATAAAAACGTATGTTCTGCCAGCAATTAGCAAAGTTGCCACCTCGGTGAGAGTCGTGTTTGTGTTCTCGTTCCGTCAACCCGTAAATGAACAGCTGCTTCAGTTCAAGCTGAGTTAGAAGAAGCCTCCTAATCTCGTCCTGCTCATTCCGACGAAAAGAAACAGCTGCAAAGCTCGAGCTAGCATTGGCAGTTGTTGGATGTTTCACACAATTCCTTGGGAAAATCAGGTTGTAACCCACTTTGCCGAAAGCCTGATATATATACATATAGGTTGGGCGCTGCTGTGGAGTTCACGAAATAGCAGAAAAAAGTAGATGCACTAATTTTTCATTTTTTAGTATTTTTTAATGCAGGGCTTTCTTTTGTTATCGGAGCATGTGAAGAGCGTTTGTCTGGGCTACGGTTTTTGACAGCATGACCAACAAAAGAAAAAACTGGCGGACTAAGTGAACTTACCGTTACTACTGAAAAGCACCTCAGTGTACAAACTTTCCGGGCACTAAAATGCAGCCACTGAAAATAGTCAACAGCTGATGTTTATTCGATCTAAGCGTTTCTTATATAACACTGATTTTAAGGGAGGAACGTTTCTCTTTGCTTTCGTCGAATAAAAAAAATAAAAAATAAAACGATATCATACTGCTTTGGCGATGAACTTGACCAAAGTACCGAATTCTAAAATTTTGCTCGACATTTTGCTAGCATATAGGCGTGCTACCAATATACAGAAACTTCAAAGAAAGAAAAACTCTTGTTTGAAGTTGTTTAAAATAGTTGTAACAACGACTATAAGTGCGATGCTACAAAATTGATTGCTGTAGTTCGGTATCAAACATGTTTCAAGTCAAAAAGACGATTTTCCGGTCTTTCATTTTTTCTCACGTTTTTGCAGAATCCTAAAATTATTCACCAGAGAGTTGTAAGTCGGACCGGGCTTTTTAGGTCGGCCCAGGTTTCCGGTCGGGCTTAAGTTTATCAAAATGTTTCGGCCTAATTTCGGGCCTGCATATACTTTTTTTTCGCAACGATGGACGCTTTCGTTGCCAGTTACTGTTGAAGCAATCGAGTTGATTAAATCTTCACTAAAATGAATAATAATGAATTACTTAGTCATAATTAGCTTGCTACGCCACCATTACCCCGCAGTTGCGCATATCTTACGCACTCGGTAAATTTGGCTTTCGGGCCTAAATCGGGCTTCCAAAATATTTGTCGAGCTTGGGCGGGGTTTGGGCTTCAAAATGAGGCCGGTTTACAACTCTAATCCATCAGTGTCGCTGCCTATCACATGCAATTTGTTTTGGAAGGTAGCTTTCATACCCAAAAACAAATTCTTTATATTTCATCGGATGTCTTGAAACGAAAAGGTTTTTCCCATTTCAACAGATTTCTTGATATGGGTTAATGGTGGCATGAGTAAATCAGACTAATGACCTGACAATGGCAAACGACGTGATTCATTTGGTTTCTTACAAATTTACAAGTTTTCAAATAGTTGTGTGAAAATTGGCTGTTATCAATTTCATTTTTAGATAAACTTTCCACTTTTCAGCATACTCAGCTTTTTTTCAACCTCAGCGACAAACAGTGGCGTGCGATTGCGTTGGATGCTCCTAGAAGTTCAATGCAAATTAACTATTGCCCACAACATGAATCGAGTGATCACGCTATTGTCAGTGTGTATAGAAACTTGCACCTTTGCAAACAAAAGATCCGTGATGTCGAAGGGCATCACATTTTCACACCGAGTCGTTATAAGACGCTCAACGATTGTCAGGAGCTGGCAAAATGTGAACAGACTTACCTTTAGGAACCCATTATTTCAAGCGACCTGACCGCTTTGCATCCACTTTTGCTCCTTAATCGTATGAGCATTTCTTTCAACCCACTGCTAGACAGCACTAGATTTTGGGGCAGCGATTGTCTCGTCATCCGGAACCGTCAGGCCAGGCCATGTGCTCCACGGGGAGGTTGATGGATTGGACATTGGAGGACAACATGGTCAACGGTCTGTTCTTCTGCGCCACACTCACCAGCCGCAGAGGGGGTCATACCTCAAGTGTGTAAGCAGGAGCGGAAACGTCCGACACCGGTGCGGAGGCGGCTAAGCCGGACCCACGCTGTTCTTGTCAGGGCCATTCCAGGAGGGGGGTACCGACACTTCTGCTAAAAACATTTTTATCTTTAGCGTTGTTCGGAAAGGAACTATACTAGTCACACCTGTGTAGCACTGAGTTTATCTCGACCAATTTTTAAAGGCACTTAATCTCATGCCACGCTTTCGTTGCCAGTTACTGTTGAAGCAATCGAGTTGAATAAATCTTCACTAAAAAAAAAAACGAAATGCTGGGCAACCTTCTAGCTCCATCAAAGACCCCGTTGATATAAAGTCTCGACAAGGCGTTGTTTATTCCATTCCATGCCGTGACTGCAATAAACGATACATTGGAGAAACCAAAAGAAG
>JGI24158J21664_10014133_pt1 | contig 10507 bp, 5 predicted proteins | sample Ectturendosymbi3_FD_21664 | JGI IMG/M metagenome (IMG submission 21664)
GGGAGAGCGACAATCCCATATGTTCAACCAGAGATGAAATTTCGCAGCCCTCCCGGCCAATTTCACCACGAGCCGCCACTGCTGCCCACCACTTGCCTCCCTTCAATGAATAGCCATTGCTTTNCAAATATTTGCGTTTTCCGTAAGCTCTGTCGTCTAGAGTAGACTGAAAAGTGAAAGAACGCCTCTCAATATAGAAACCATAGCATCCAAGTTAACAATTTTCGACACACCGAAATAGCCTATACCTAAAGAGAACTTGAACTTGATTGTTGGAAAAAAGCTTTAGATAGGACATTGGAAATGCAAAAACATAGGCTGTACATCAAACCCTTACCTTCCCATCGTCCATCACCAATATTTTGTCACAAGTAAGAACTGTGTTGAGGCGATGAGCGATAGTCAACATTGTGCAGTCAGAAAATGCATCTCTGATAGTCTCCTGAACCAAGCTGTCTGTTTCACTGTCAATGGCCGCTGTGGCCTCGTCAAGCATTATGATTCGTGAGTGCCGAAGAATAGCGCGAGCCATGCAGAGCAACTGCCTTTCGCCAACGCTGAAGTTTTCGCCGTTCTCAACTACTTCGCTCTCCAGCTTGTCCGGAAGGTTGCTGATCTGCGTCGGTTAAAACAATCCAATGCTCAGTTCTGGTGCGAGCTTAGAAGCTCAACTGTCTTTTTCAAATGACAGTTGAAGCGTATTTCGACAAACATTAGTCTACTGAAAATAGGGTGATGCCTTTTAATTACAAATATGTTTATAAGGAATTGGACATGAAGCTTTTGCTTAATATCAACATGTGCTTTCGACTGTTTGACAAAAAAGCTGTTATGGTTTGAACTCTTAAACCAGTTAGGAAAAGAAAAATGTTCACGAAAGCAAAAATTGATGAGAATAAATTTCGCTGGAACAAAAGTTGGAATGCCAATTTACGTGACAAAAAATGCTCTCAGTGAATTGAATCTTTTGGCCCAAAATATAAAGGTTTTCAAATCAATTTACAGTGAATAAGGCCAGGACACCGAAAAAAAAACAGTGAAGGTTAAAACAAGAGATATTTCGTTTTTGAAAGGAATTCCTGTTGCAGATAAGTTAAAGCCTGCACTGGTTTTCGATATTATGAACTATCTCAATAGTATGAGGTACTAAGGTCATAACTTTTGTGTTATTATAAATCCTTTAACCCACCTTTCAAAGTTTGTTTGCGACAAAAAAGTTAACTAGATAGCTTAAAATGAACTTATTTGTAATGAAATCATGAAGACTGGTTAGAGCAATGCACAGAATTGCACTTCTACTGCAGATATTGAAACGTCTGGAATTTTTACTTGTTGAAATCAAACCTGAAAACCTCGTCATACAGCGAACACAAATATTTTTAAATGTTCACAACAACAATTTTGAAAGACTGTTCCACAGCCTTATCAATCTGTGCAAGTTCCGAAACAAAAATTTTTCTAAATTATTTTCAGAAATTCTTTTGAAAGAAAACCTACTTTTCTGTCAGTTTGTTTATTTTTACAGTCAATTTGCCGAAAACATGCACGGTTGGTTGCATTGATTCTTACCGATTCCTTGATATGGCTTCTTTCCAGAGCTATCCATATTTCGTCGTCTGTGTACTGGTTGAATGGATCTAAATTATACCTCACAGTTCCCACAAAGAGTACTGGATCTTGTGGAATGATGGACAAATTTGACCGCAGATTTTCCAAACTAAGTTTGCTTATATCCGCTCCATCGATTACAATTTTTCCATCACTGAGTTCAACAAGTCGAAACAATGCAGTTCCTAGTGACGATTTTCCTAAACAGAAGGTTTTCGTTTGCAAATTGACTGGAAATTATTAAACGTAGATACACGAAACACTCACTTCAAAGTAAAGTTCCCATTAATAAAAAATCAAGACTATAAAAAAGGATTCCGAAGTTTAAATGAAATTATAATTTAAAAATTCAGGAAATTGTTTCAGTAAGATTCGTAACACAACATTTCACTCGAGATTTTGCACCTGATCCAGTTCTCCCAACAATGCCTATCTTTTCTTTTGGTTTGATGGTGAATGTAACCTTCCTTAGTACAAGGGGAAGATCGTTGCGATATCTCATGCAAGCGCCTTCGAATCTATGGAGCATAGAAACCACTGTCAACAATATGTTCTGCATCATGTTCGACACGTCATCCAATTAACTGAATATACTAAAAATCAGCATTGACTGTTATCCATTAAAGAGTTGTATTTTTCACTAAAAAGGTGTAACCATGAAAATGAACCATTGACACTCTTGGTCGGTATTTTTGTGAAAAAACAAGATATCGTCCATTTATTCATTTTTACACCTGTATTCCTCTGGGCAGGGTCGCGGTGGCAGTATAGCATCAGGAGGACTCGACATACCTCACGCTTTTCAACAACCTCTGATAATTCCGCCACCTCTGAAGTTTAGATATCATCCTTTTTATCAAAATGTAAAACCAATAAACCTGCATTTTTATACGGTTCAGCAAGCAGTAGGGTTTTCTTAATTCTTACCATTTAAATAATTTTCCAACAAAATTTCTGCAAAGATACAGTAATTTTCTAACTCTAATGGGATCATTAGATACGTTCGCAAAACTTTTTGAAATGATGCTTTCACACTTTTCCGCAAACGGGTTTGTATAATGGGTGTTTTAATTGCTGCTTTTCTAATTTCACCATTTTATCCTTCAAAATACTTTGCAGTGTAAAAACGCGTGACAGAAGTCCTTACTTTATTTCGCCTCTGTCTGGCCAGTTCCTTGAAGGCGGTGGCTTGAGCTGCTTGTTTGGCGGTTCTTCCGGAGTGCAACTTTTGATATATTCAGTGATTCTTTCGACGGACGTGAAGTAAGATTCAGTTTCGACGCTGAACCTCACACATATTTGAAAGAGACCAGTCATCTAACAAAAATAACTTCACAATAAAAAAAAGACTTACGAAACTTTAGAGCAGGGGTCGGGAACCTTTTTGGCTAAGGTATCCATGAAACCTACATATTTTTAATTGTATTTCCGTGAGAGCCATATGATATTTTGCAACACTGGTGTAGGAGGCGGGGGGGGCAAGCGCACCTCCAAAAATTTTGATTTGGTGAAAATCCGGGCAAAATCTGTGGGGAAATTTGGGCAAAATGTGTGAATACCTTCGCAAAATCCCTGTATGTGCTTTGATTTTTCAAAAATAGCATTTTTGGTGGTCGTGTTTATATTTAGTTTTTTTCGGGCAAGTTAGGTGAAATTTGGGCAAGTTTGGAGAAAATTTGGGCAAAAATGGTGCTTGAAGTGCTTTGATTTGAAAAAATGCGCCCAACATGAAAAGAAAGGCAGTCGTTTTTTTTTTGAGGGTCATTTTCTTTGGAGTATTTTTCGGGCAAGTTTGGGGAATTTGGGCAAAAATCCTTCGTACCCCAAATATTTGCCTGCTCCTACACCTATGTTTTTCAACACTTAATGTAACTAATTTACTAACTAACGTGTGCATTTTTAAGCAAACCAACCATTTTAAGCAATGGTAAATGTCTAATTTTTTTCTTTAATAACATGCTTCTTACTGTTAATGCGACTTCTGGTGCTGCATGATGTTGTTGATGGTTTTGTAGTCTGGTAGATGGAAAATTATAGAAAAAGTTTCATTCGTAGCAATCGTGTTAAGAAAATATCAAACGAGCCAGATGCTGTCATCAACAGAGCCACATCTGGCTCGCGAGCCATAAGTTCCCGACCCCTGCTTTAGAGCCAAATTAACATTTTTCATTCTTTTTTTGGAAATAGTCTCTGTGTCGGCTACGTAGCATATTTGCAAATACACTGACTGCTCGTTTGCAATAGTCAATGGTGTACATGACACTCCTCAACCTGCAGTTGCAAAAGGGACACCCTTTTTGAATAGATTTTTTAGATAGGCCTACACTTTTCGCAAATTACGGACTTAACATAGACCCTTGTTACAAAAATAGTATAGAAACGCCCGCTACTGCATTAAACCAGCGATTCCCAGTGTGGGTTTCGCGAAACCCTAGGGTTCCATAGACAAATCTAAAGGGTTCCACGAGCTATATTTCCCACTTTTAAGCAAAAACTGCTAATATGTCCTTTAACTCTTTGCGGATGTGGCAGCCGCTATTTCGTTTGATCTAGCTTTTCTTTTTCCCCGTTTTGCTCATTGGTGATGCGCAGTGTCGTCACAGTGAGTTGCATTTCGTTTTCCAGGCTGTTGCCGTTTGCATCAACGTACTTATGTGAATCAGGTTTTTCCCGATATGCGCAAAAGAAGACCTAGTATCGCGCCAGAATGGACGCTACATCAGATATAAGATTTCAACTATCAGCTACTGTATTAAGCCGAACTTTTCGGAAGTTTTGTAGTACAGAAAAATATACATTGCTCTCACTAAGACGTGCTTGTTGAATTTTTTATGCTTTATGGTTGCTTTCATTGTGCATAATTTTGTTTACAATACGAAACCTTAATAACGGGACTTTGGGCAAAAAAAGCGTTTATGTTTACTCGGCAGTTCTGGCGGGGGTTTCTTGTCCACTTAAAATAACCTTGCAGTGTTCCGCGGACAAAAAAGGTTGGGAAACACTGCATTAAACGACTCTTCAGACACTTCTAAAAATAGGGAAGTAGTTTTCTGGACATTCGAAAAGTGATGTATGTGCTATTATCCTAAATAAAATATGTTAAAATACTTTAATTTTTTGATCTGAATTAAACAGATAACAAATGTATAAATTTTATTAGACGAACTTTCTCATAATCAAGGTACGGTTCAAAGCGTACCTTACTGATTCGTTTATAAGCCATGACTTATCGTAATTTTTGTCATCATTTTATGCGACTTTTACACAAGGACGTCTTACAATCAAGGGCGACTTATATTTTTTCCTTGTCATTATCCCAGCAAGCCAGAAGATTGCAGAAGCTAGAAATGCCGCTATTTGTGCGTTTTGCAAAAGTTGTTCGAACGTCAGTTCCTTTGCCAGACGCCAGTGTTTCTATGTAACTTCTAAATGTATTTCTTTGCTAATTCAAAAATGCATTTGCCGCAACACGAAATTTTCGTCTATCTGGTCTTACTCCAGAATAGACTGTTACTATTTCAACCAGATATCTTCAGTCACAAGTAAATTTATTTACATCGCCAACCCAAAATCATAGCGCTGTGACATTTGTTCACATATTTATATTTTTTTCGGAAACTTTTCACATACGTATTATATTTCTCGGAAACTAGCCAAATAAACGGAAGCTTCTTAGCAACATTGAAGAACATATTAGAAAAATTAGCTCCGTAAGTTCTGAAATCTACTTGTTTCAAAAGTTGTGATTACACCTTGTTTGGTGCGCAACGCATAAAACATCTCAGCAATATTTCAAATGCACTGAAATAGAAAGGAAAGGGGTACTTTTATTACATGCTTCTGTTGTTGCCACTCAAACTTACTATCATGGCGTAGGAAAGAGCCAGACCAGCAAAAGACGCTGAGGTTTCACCCAGCACTTCGGGATAGAGGGTTGAAAAAACCACAAACAAGCCAATGACAACCGTGACGGAAATGGTCATGGCGTCCAAGCGCACTGAAAGCCACCTCATTGAAGACAGATAGGAATAAAACGGAGATGTATTTGTATCCAGTTGCCTTTTGAATCTAATTTAAAAGGAACACAGGTGTTTGAACATTATGCGGCACGAGGAACGTTTATCACCGATGTGCGCGAACTATTGCTACGCACTTTTCGACCACGTCTTCAGTTTTTTGGTATGCGTGAATTGTACTCAGCCCTTGCACGGTAGAGGACACATGAGAAAACCAAGGTGATCTGCAAAATTAAATATGCACTTAGACCAAACAGTATATAAAAAACTAATATTTCACATCTTTGAGTAAATTCAAGCTTACAGAAAGAGACATTCTCTTGAGTCAAGTATTTTGTTTTTTGCAAGAAAAACGTTTTGTTCGAAGATTGTTTAAGGTTTTCCTTAAACTACAGTGTAGGACCTGTGAAGCGAAACCCACATTTGTGGCTCGGACATTCACCGATAGATAGAGGTGGAAAGGAGAGCTAATCGAACTCTCTAAAGATGCGCAAAGACCTCTAGTTTGGATTTTTTTAAATTGGGCAGTTTGGGTTTTTTAAATTTTGTGTGGGGCAGCATGACGTGACGGTGCGATACAAATGACGTCATCATCACCTGAGGAAGACGTTCAAGTGACAATTACCTGCTTTTTTTAAAATAAAACTAAGCGACAATCCGCATGTACAGAGCTCTTGATTGGCCATCTAGCAATTGGACACTTATGGCCAAAAATCGAAAATTTTTGTTTGTTCTTATTTAAGAATCTACTTAGAATGGTCTATTTGTGTCGTCAAGCAAGTTGGCTGAACAATTTATTTTTTACTCTTTCATATGAATTTATAAACAAAATCTACAATATTTCGCATTAACAAGCCGCAATAGCAACCCAAACTTTGCGACTCTTTTTTGTCTTTGGGACGCATTGCTCAGTTGTTGCACCGAACCAGTCATGAACAGTTAGGTCTGTGCTATCGTAAGAAGCTGGTGTGTTTTTGGCTTTACAAAGATAAAAAGAAAAAATCGACAAAAACTACCGAAGAGTATCTCCAACCTGGTAATATTGTCCAGTCTTTTCAGCTCGCGTACAGCGCTTCGAAAATAGGAGTAGACGAAGCCGAAAACAATCGCCAGCACGACGATCATAATCGCAAACCATGGAAAGACAATCACCATTGTTACTATGGCGAAAAGAACCATCAACGCCTGCAAAATCCGAAAGCAAGCTTGTAGTCAAATTACTAAGAGCCACATCATGTCTACAGATGTGGTACTTTTAATGTCACACAATAGAATTTCCCAAAAGATTTTCAACGTGCTTCGACCCATCAAGAATTATGAAGTTAATTTCCAGAATTGAAAACTTGCTTTCTGTAATCAGAAAAAGAAAGAAGCAAGCTTTGGGTATACATATGGATACTGGAGTATAAAAGGCAATCATCAAAACTTAATTACCTGATCAAACGCTATAAAACGCCACCCGGCTTGTGCAAAGCAGACTGCAAACTCAAGTTTTATAATGAACACTGCCGAGGTTTTAATCGTAATTATACCACTTGCTAAAGCTTAAAAATACCAAAAGATACAGCACATGTACAGAAATGCTATTTTCAGTCAAAAAAGACCGAACAATTTCGCCTCCGACATGTGATGGACATATGGGCAGAACTGTCCATTTCAAAAAATTTTCTAGAAAATTTTGTTGCTTTAATAATTTCTGCTGGTTAATACAAAGGTTTCTTTTAGTTGCAGTAAGAAGTTTGTGGTTAGCTTGGTAGTGATATTTAACATTGTCTCTACTATTTGGCTGCAGTCCAACTTGAAATCAAAGTCACTGCAAAAACAAAATGCTGTTTCAAGCCAATTATGATAACTGGTGTTAACCCATTTATGCTTTGCCCTTTTCAGACTTTTTCTGCCTTTTTGTTTGTTCAAGACGGAATTAAATTTCACAGCTGACCTGGAAAACAACACATACGCAGCAATTAGCAAAGAACGCCTCACATTAATTGAATACGCAAAAGCCAGTGATAGTGCTGTGAAAAAACTCTGATAACTGTGTAGCTTCGGAATGCTGCTTCTCAGTTAAAACCAAAAATAAATCGTGCTGCACGTGCTTTGCAGCATCCAAAATCAAGCAACCACTTCCTAAGGTTTCGAAGTAAGACGCAAATTACGATTATACAAAGTCGCATAGCTACGAAAATATTGCTACAACTCCATAGTGAACTAACCAATGAGAAATGAAATCTTCTAAAATTAGTAGTAAGCATTGCGAACATGGCAAACTAATCCGATGCCAATAAAAGCAGACTNTAATCTCTACGGATAAAGAAAAAAGGCTTATTCCCATTTTGTAATTTTCGAAAACAAATTGAACAATTTGTTTCCGAGAATATTAATTGAAAAGCAGNGATAATTGGAATAAACTACATTACTGAACTATTTCTTACAAAAACTGGTAGGAAATACTGCCAAAAATATCTGCATTTGCCAACCTGCTGTACAAACATGTCCAAGATTAATGGCAATCTAACATCAACATCATCAAGATCTTTCGAAAATCTGAAAAAAAATCAAGTTTTAAGGTTTCTATGGAAACTTGTCATTTCTTATTTACACTTTTTCTGGCATCTCAGTGTAATACATAGGAGAACAAACATTTATGTCTGAAAATTTAATACCACTGGAAAGGTCACTAAACTGGTAACAAGCGAAAGCTAAAGTAAGTACGTACTGCCTATTGTTTAAATGTAGTTAAACAATTACTTCATGCCCATATTTAAAAAGTCATTTCTAGTGTTGCAGATCTACAAGCACAAATCTCCAATAAAGTTTCACAAAGAATACTAGCCATTTAAGCAGACATGTTGAATTACTCAGCCGCAATCGTCTGTGTGCCATGGGTGTCTGCGCAGAAACGTAAAAACGCATACGTTTGTTTGCTAGCAATTTCGAGGCACGATGGTATGCTTATTAATTCTTACCTAAAATTTCATGTGACAAAGTAAGAGAAATAGTATGTCTTTTGTCAAGCTGAACTCAACTGCTAACAAAAGATCTGGACTTCTGCATGGCACCTGTTACTTTTCTTTTAGATTTTTGTTGTCGTTTTGCCTATTTCACTCAAGAAAAGTGCAGTTTTGTTACATTGTAGAAATAGGGATTTACAGTAAAACTTCCCTTGCATGGCATTTGAAACTTGTTGCAGTATATCGGATACACTTGCGCATGTTACTTGGCCTCTTGTATGGTGTTAGCGGATAACATACAGTTTAGCTGCTTAATGCGTTTTAACAACTTTGTCCAGTCCCCCAGGGGACTAGCTGCTTAATTAATCGAAGCTGTTTTTAGCAAGTTTTACAAGTTTGTTTTTTTGATCAAGCAACAGCCAGGCAAGACACCTGTTGAGTATCCTTCCTGTAGGTGTACTGTCAAAAAAAGACATCGGGCTCGCAAAGACGACTTTGAAAACGGCGTTGTGCAGTCTGGAGGAAGCACCGATGAGTGCGTAAACGAAGAGAAACGCTTTTACCACACCGATCAACAGAGTAACCACGAATATCAAAAAGTAGACTATCTGTAACAAAAGAAATACTTTCAGGAACAAAGTACAGCAACGAACCAACAGGATATCGATAAAAAATGCACAGCTTTTAGTTATTTCCACGCAAATGATTTGCTGAGCAGTATTCCCAAGGCCTTATTTTCGCCACCAGCTCTTTCTCAATGAGATCCGAAACCAGTTAGAACTAAAAGACGCGACTGCACGGACACCGCATGTGATACATGTTATGTACGTGATGTCCCTGATGCATGTGCTTGTTGTTCACTCGTACCTCCCAGTACTTGACAAGATAGAATATTGACACTTATCAACAAGAAAAACTCCAAAGACATCCAAAGCTATTAGAGAAAATTGCAAAATGCGGCACTTTTTGCAAAACCGACCTCTTTGATGGAAACAATTGTTGAGGACATTCTATTAAAAAATTTTCTGGTTGATTCCTCGTTTATCCCTCCTGTGGAAGGCAGTTACTTGGACATGCACTTTTGTAAAAATAATAAATACGTTGTGTGTAATCTAATATTTCTGCATGGACGAAAATTGATGCACTCGACGAAAATTGATTGTTTACAATTACTAAATAAAGAGCGAAATGTATGATAGCACCTTACGTTCATTATTTGAATACCTCACTAAAAATTACAATATGTCATAGACAAGCCCATTACGAGGCAAAAAATAGACATCTGAAGCCTTTCGTGATTGGTTCAGTCTCGACATTTGCTGAGAGCTCGGTAGTCATCTATATTGGTTGACTTGATCTCATCGGGATTTCGAAGACGAGCGAACGCGATATTGAAAAATATAGGCTTATGTCACATAAAAACAAAAGTCAAGGATAGTACAAAGCTAAATGATGTCATGCAACAAGTTTTCAAGCTTTTCTCACCTGGTAAAAAGCGAGGTTATCTCCAGTTGAAATGTCAGAATCAACCCACGGTTCACAAGTTTCATTGTCAATCGAAGCGACGCTGGTGGTCTCCGGGACGGCTGTAGTTGTGTCTTAGGTATATCAAAAATTTTTCAAGACAGCACTTTACACTTTAAATACGAAGGACACCCAGGACAATTATCGAACCCACTCATTATCTAGTCACTCTCCATGAACCTGGGGAAGTTGGCTGTTTCTGAATCTTGAGACTAGCAAGCATGGTAAAATAAGGGTTACTTTTAAAAATAGGTTTAAATGTGTCCACAAAATCTTGATCATGCTCATAAATCGTGAAACATACTCTAGCGCAGTGGTCTCCAACCTGTGGGTCGCGACCCCACTTGGGGTCGCCTTAATTTTTTCCGGGGCCGCTGTAACTCGCCATATGCTTGCTGTTTTAGTACA
>JGI24158J21664_10014135_pt1 | contig 10506 bp, 7 predicted proteins | sample Ectturendosymbi3_FD_21664 | JGI IMG/M metagenome (IMG submission 21664)
TGGTAGTATTTCATGCAAGTTTTTATTAGAAACTAGGCTAAAACCGAGTTTTTTGATACTTTGATCAAATTGCTAAGGTTTCCGGTTCAAAAGTTATGATCCAAAATAAACAAAGTAATTAATCTCATAATTAGATAATTAATTAGCTTATTTATTTTAGATTATAACTTTTGAACCAGAAACACTACAAAGTCAATCAATGTCTCAAAAAATGCAGATTTTAACATAGTTTGCAATGAAAACTTGAATGGAATACTTCCATCTAGCGGTTGGGCGCAGGTCAGGTACCAGCAGCCAAAAATGGCTAAAAACCTACTTATGATGCCATCCACAAAAAAACAGAAACCCAAAACAATTTTTTTTCATTGCGGACTTCAAGATTTGCCGAGTATTTTGAGGGTTTGAACAGCTCTCTAGCGCAATCGGCTGACGAGCTATGCGCTTGGTAAGTCAACCAAAATACCCTGGTTTTTCCCCAATTTTCAAGTACGATACATTCGTAGACCAGCAGCCAAAGTGTGAAAATGATAAAAACTATATCAAATAGGTAAATAAGCAAAGGTTTCCTGAAACCAAAAAAATATTCTATTCTACTGCTTTCAAATAAAATAAGAACCAACTTTATACCAGTTAAACTTTTTCAAGTTATAAGCAATTAAAATATGGTCGTGCATGAACACACACAAAAACTATGTCTTACTTGATCTTGATTTACGTAAGTTCAATGGTCATAAGGAAAGTGTTAATGATTGATTTTTAATAAACACACCTTCCAACACATCCTTGCAAAATTCCAGCAAAGAATATTCACAGATGAAAAATATACAGGAGTTTTTATGTCAGAGCACTAAATTTACAAAAAGTATATGCAAAAATTCAATGGGAACACTGCAAATTTCAACCAGCAATAACTTTGAGAATACTGGTCCGGTTTAAAAAATTCAAAGTGTTTTGAAATCAGAATGATGAGATCTCTCTGCTTATGAAATTTCATGGATTTTGCTCACCGTCAGAGAATAGAGATATAGCTCTGCATCACTTGACATGGAATGACCCTATTACCTTCTGAGGCAGAATAACTAAGTGTTAGGCTTGTTGTTGATCAACTGCCAAACATTTCTTAGAATAAAAAAGCTTTAGTTTTTTTTAACACTTTTTTAGAAGTCCATGTTTCATAAACTAATATAAAGAAATTTATGCCATGATTTAAGCTGCAATGAAGAATTGCTACTACTGAACTAAACAACTTACGGAATTCATGATGGTATGAGCAGCTGAATTGTTTGAACAAAAAGAACCCGTCTCGTTGTTGTTCAGTTTTCTATGCTTTGCTGGAGGAGAAGCACTTGGGGATGGTTGAGCCAAATCAAAACTGTCGTTTTCCTCTGATGACATGGAACTCGTAAACTAACAAATAAGCTGAACCAGTTGTCACAGTGAGCTAAATCATTACCTACGAAACTAAGTGTCCATACAAACAATGATACAAAGCTGCGTGAGGCAGTTTAATGATTAATCACATGTCTAAACATTTGTGGGCGATGACGAACAAAAATCATGCTTCACAAGTTCACGTCACCTGTTTTACCTACACCTATTACTTACAGCCAACAAAAATCCGCTTGAATTTTGTTGGTAGGCTAACATTGGTTGACGCTAGAGGATCTGCGCGTACTTCAGAAGGTAAAACTATAAAAGCTTCTCGGCCAAACAAATGTCATTCCGATTGCGTCCGTTTTAACATGCCTCAACTTAATTTCCATAAAGGTCAAGTTTCCTGCGATAACGTCCAAACAAACGCAATATAAACGGTTGAATAATATCCACGCCCAGCAAAACTGCAACTTAGTGCCCATCCAAAGCCCATGGCTTGTCACAAAGTCTATTGTTACCGAGGCGGAACTTCTTTCACGACAAGGTCCAAAGAGCAGAACCTCCACAAAGTCGCAAACACACGTGAGACAAAAACCGATACGTGAGACAAAAACCGATAAACTCAGAAGCGTCATCAGTCAAAGGATGACGGCATTGCTAAAATCAACAACAATTTCAATTATGAAAGTTTCAGATGCAGTATTTTGAAACAAAATGAAGCCAAGCAGTCATAAAAATCTAAAACATTGTGAACTTTAATAACAACAAAAAATGCGAGTGACTTTTCAGGATTTTCCATGACCTCATTTTCTTAATAAAGTCCTTGTCTTAACATTAGATTATTGTTGTTTTGTAGGTAATTTTGTTGAGGAAATTGAGACTTTGTTACAACATCACAAAAATTAAAATAAAATGTCACATTTGTACATAACCGTATTGACAAATGCGAACAGAAAACGCAAAGCAAGAAAGTTCTTCAAGACCAGGCACTCGAGTCTGACATGACAGATAACTATTGTGGTGTTTTGCCATGTTCGCGAGTGTTTTGCAAATTAACAGTTTCGTTTCTACCTTCCAACTAACAAAGGCAATAATTCATTATACCTTCAACTCCGTCAAGAACTCATAATAAACAAATATTTTTTTTGTGGGTTTGCTGCAGACTCATGGTCCATAATCCACATCACAAAGGAAATCGAGTAACACAAGAGAATAAAAACGGTTAGTCATGGCCAGGTCTGTAACCAACTTGGGACACCAAGGCGAGTGAAGAGTTTTCTGAGAGGCGCGCAAATTTTTTAAAATATGTCCAATAGTTATAAACTGTATCCAACACATTTTTCCAGTGGAGGCCAAAAATTTTGCACGGGGGCTTCGCCCCTCCTGTTCCCCGGGTCATACCACATTACAGAGTAGGTGTTAGTACACAATCAACACAACAGGTGATCAGAGTCACTTTTATGACTCCTGCTCCTGTTCCAAAAAATTGACACCAGCTCCTGCTCCCACTCAGGGCCTCATTGCAAATTTACATTCCGAATCCTGTTTACACTTCAAAATCTTGAAGCCAATGTCTATTTTGCCTCATGCGGCAAAAGCACTGCTGGAGCTATTCTGCTTTTAGCCAAACATGATTGATTGGCTTGCGTTAACCAGATGTTAATGCCAACCTGACTAACTGCAGCTTGAAAATTCTTGTTTTTTAACGGTTTCCGAAAATTATCAAGTTCTGAATTCCTAGTTTATGGCAAATCAAATGAGGAAATTGATTAGGCAAGAGCAAATAGTTTGCTTGAGACACTATTTTGTTTCAGCGATTGGATAGTTGACATTTCCTGCTATAATGAGTTTGCGGTCATGCCTAAATTATTTACAAAGGAGTAAAAAGTAGACACCAGAGGTGGCCATGGATCCGGAGTGCCGGAGTCGACTCCGGCAGGATTCTTCCTTTTTCTTTCACACCGGGATCCGGGCTCGGAGTCAAAATTTTGTGAAAGACCGGAACCGGAGCCGGAGTCACTTTTCAATTTCGGCAGCAGCAGGTCTGCGAGGTCATTTCTTAAGTGAAAACATTGGTAAATTTTGGTTGGATCGATGGTAGCTGGAGTCTGAACAGGAGTCGGATTCTCAAATTTGAATTTCCGGACCCGGATCCAGATTGAAAAATTTTGGAACAGGGACGGAATCGGGCTCTGAAAATGTGACTCCAGCCACCTCTGGTAGACACTAAACCAGTGATTCTCGAAGTTTTTGGTTGAAGGCAAAATAACTCAAGCACTGCTTTTGCCTCATGTGTAGGGCAAGTTTTTCTTGCAGTAAAAAAGTTGCATTTATTTTCAACGAAAGTTGCATTTATGCGCAAACATTGCAAACGACAGTAATTTATTCAAGCGATTTATTTATATACAATGCTAAATATTTCCAAACATTTTTTGGGGAGAAATGACGGTCTTTTGCCAATAGTTTGCCAAGCATGCTAAAACTTCTCTCCACAGTGCATGAAGTTGCTTGGCAATTTAACAATTTGGCATGCAGTTCTGGACTGATGTTTGGCCGTGTCATTTCCACAATTGCTTTTGGGTCACTATTAGTTCGAATTGGTGATCTAAATACAATTTTATTCCAGCTGGATCGCTGCCAAACTGAAATGTGTAGCCTCTTTCATAGGCTTGAGCAATGGTATATTTTTGGGTCTCTGCTCTTTGTATTTCATCAATGAGTTTGATGTAAAATTCTTAAATTTCTCTTAGGCTTCTAGGAAGGCTTTCAACCGCGATTGCTTCCTTCNCTTTCACCACTAACTGCCCTGTACCTTAGAAAGCACAGTCTCACGAACTTGGGGAAGGTTTTTTGCATAGTATNCTGCTGCCTTCAGTCAACTTCCCCACCTAGTGACTACGGCTTGCGGGGGAAGTGTTGATTGCTGAAAACTTTGCTCTTCGATCTTTGTTTTTCACCACTGAAGCTTTCACCGCAGCAATTAGCTTGTCAACACCCTCATAGTTGGCACGGATTCGTTCAGCCGCATTATGCAAACCATTACCAGACAACAGTAAAATCTTTAGGTGTATTCCACCCAGTGGGGGGGCCAAAATGTTTGATTTTAGGCGAATAACGCTATTTTGTCTAGAAAAACGCCTCTCAAAGCACAAAATGACTATATTTTCTAAAAATTTGGGGGGGGCATGGCCCCTTTCGCCGCCCCTGGCTACGCCTATGATTCCACCATCATTACGTAATACGTGAGGTTATGTAGGCCTACACTCTCTGTGACCAAGTAAAGATGAATCTATGTGTACAGTTGCTCTCCTTCGTAATGTCATGAAAACCATCCAAGGTTTAAAGCCTCTTCTCGTAAAGAAGTGGTTAACTAACTAAGCTGTCTCAACAGAATTTGACTGCGAAAGACTTGACACAACCTATTTTAGTTTGTGCGGACTTGGCCAAAAGTCAAGATTTTCCGCGCTTCCAATCCACCTCTAATTGAGTTCCGGCACTGTCGTACTTGTCTCGGGACTGGGGTTATAAAACTTCTAGCTTGCAAACCAACTGTTTCGTCATAGATGACATTGAGACGCAGCTAATCCGTCATATAGCTCTTTTTTATGCAATCAAAGTAAACAATGCACGGAGTTGCTGCAGATTCTTATTGCAAACAAAACAGCCAGAATAATCGAAAACATTATTTTGTTCGACGTTTCGGCTTATGCGTAAGCCATCATCAGGAATAAATGAAATGATGGCTTACGCATAAGCCGAAACGTCGAATAAAATAATGTTTTCGATTATTGTGGCTGTTTTGTTTGCAATAAGTTTTTTTTTATTTCACTTCTACATTTTGCACAATACTTCACAAAAATTGCAGAAAAAGTTGCAAGTAAAAATCGAAAAAGTTGCAAAAAGTTGCAATATAAAATTCCTGGAAACAGCTCAAAACACTGAACTACATATATTTTGAGTATTTAGGAAGCTATTGGAAGCTGTAAAAAAAGGTTGCAAAAGTTGCAAAAACTTGCCCTATTCATGAGGCAAAGTAGACATTGCCTTGTTTTGCATCTCCAAAACTTGTCAAATGTGTGCATTTGCCTCATGAAGCCAGGTATAGACACTGCCTGAAAAATACATGGTTTTACATAGATGGATCAGGACTGAATCGAACTGATGCTCTTCAAAGATTTGCGGATCAGGGCTGGATCCAACGTACTTTATTCAGATCAGGACTGGACTTAGGCTAAAAGATTTCACCGTCCATTCATCTCTGGTGTCTATTGTGCCTCATGAGGTAAAAGCTGCGCTGGGGCTATTTTGCCTTTAGTTGAACGTGATTGGTTGAAGGGTCACATACAAGTATTTATACATCCTTTTATTAGAAATGGCCTGCGAGTTGTCACATTTTTGTAAAATAGCCCGTAGGTCAAAAGTAATTGGACCACGCTGCTTTAGAGCAACTTTGGACAGAACGCTTACATGCCGCTGACACCTCAACACTCTTCACAAAAAATTAACATCCCGCTTGAAACATCTGAGGCGGCTCGCTCGAACTGACTGGGTGTTAGTGCGCAAATCTGCGCTCATGCAACCACTTTCGACGTAGTCCATCCATCGACAGAACAGAGGTGATCCGAGTCACACCTTTTGGTCTCCAGCTCCGAAATTCATTGAAAATTTGCACTCCGACTCCCATTGCACTCCGAAAGCATAAAACCAAGAAAAATTTGATTCAAACATCAATGATGCACTGTGAATCAGAGTTGTAAGTCAGGCCGAGCTTTTCGGGTCGGGCCGGGTTCGGGCTTAAGTTTGTCAAAATGATGCCNGCCGATTTCGGGCCTGCACACAAAACTTTTTTATAACATCCAGAGTAACGATGGATTTCTTTCGTGACTTACATTCGTTGTGCTCACCACGGTAACTTCTGTTAGTGAAGTGATTTTTCTTCGGATAATTCTTCTTGCAAACACAGCTGCGTTCTTTTGTTCTCTGCTCGGATTAGTCTCACACTCTTTTTGAGAAGACGACAGCGGTGAGGAAATTAGCACAAGATGGCGCTGCTTTGGAAAGATAATCACTTACGCAACTCATAGCTTGTTTTAAAAACGATGGCTTACAAACCGGTTTTTCATGCCTATAGCGCCATCATGGATAGTTTTTTTCTTAGAGACATTACCAGGCCCGTAACCAGCTTGGGACAGCAGGAGGGGCGAAGAGTTTTCTGAGAGGGGCCCAAATATTTTGAACTATGTCCAGTACTTTTTAAATTTGTCCAAAACATTTTTCCAGGGGGGGAGAAAATTTTTACTAGGGGGGGCTTCGCCCCCCCTGGTTACGGGCCTGCACATTACATTTCTCAGTATTATCATTGTCTAACAAGCCAAGTTTGTGCTTTTTAAGCCAATGTTTTGGTCAAGGTGGTTGCTATTATGGGTTTGATAACACTGTATTCCTGCAGCTATACCCGTACACTATACTTTTTTGATACACACAGTTGCGCTTATCTTGACCCCCTCGGTAAATTTGGTTTTCGGGCCTACTTCGGGCTTAAAAAATATATGTCGGGGTATCGGGCCGGGTTCGGGCTTGCTATTTCGGGCCGGGTTCGAGCTTCAAAATGAGGCCATTTTAGAGCTCCGCTGTGAATTGGGACTCAATCCCTGCGTCCTACACAATCGAACAACATACCTGCCTAAGAAGGCATGCAGCCTGTTCAACTTGGCCGCAAAAGAGCTGCACACTCTCTTGCATGCCGCGATTTTTCAGCCTGTACACCTGCTTCACTCCGCAAACGTCAGCCCACCTGCTGAGAAGCAGCGGTAGCTAAAATCAAGACACCCATTTATGCCAGGTGAGCACTGAGCAGGAATTGCTCAATTCCACCTACAGCATCGCTGCACACTGGTGAACAAAATGCTGAACACGCAGAGTGGAAGGAAAGCAACGCCAGACTCCGTAATTCAGTACCCTACGACAGTACCGACCCTGTTGGCATGACCCTCCCAAGACTATATAGTGCGGGTCCTCTTTACCGCCTTCGTACTAGTGTCGAACGGTTCTGCTTCAAGATGTACGCTGCACATGGGGTCTAGCCAGGCTCGCACCCAGAGGGGGAAACCGGGCATGTTCCCCCTCCGACATTTTCAGTATTTGTTAGGTACAGCTGCAATTATGATATCATTTTGCGCCCCCCGAAAATATCAGCTGGTTGTGACCCTGGGTCTGGTTCCATCAGCAGTCCCGTCGCCACGGGGAGGCTTTAGTGGGCTTAGCACCCCCAAATAAAGTTCCAACCCCCCAAAATTTAAATATTAAACATTGTAAATCAGTGGAATTTTTGTCAAATTTGAACGTCAAGCCCCCCTGCACAAATGTAAATCCCCCCAGAACAAACGTAAAGCACCTCTATTGACGATTTTCTGGCGACGGTTCTGATCAACGGCCTGCGAGTGTGGCTCTGAGAAAGAAATCGTAAATCATATTGTTCTGGAATGTGCCAAACACCGGCTTCCTAATGTGTCACAGGGTCTGACAGTGTTAGATGATGAAATACAGAACTGGTTGTTCAGTGCATGCTCCGAGGTCTGAATTGCCTGAATGGTAGCCTATGTGAAAAACGATCGCCTTATATGACATAATCACGACGACGCTTGACAAGAGTAAGGCATGGAATGCGGAGTGGTTGGCGAACATCACGAGACTTCGTACTTTCATCCCCGACATCGGGACCCACACTCCTTGAATGACCCTGCTAAGAACCACGTGGGTCCGGCTTAACCGCCTCTGCACCGGTGGCGGGAGTTTCCGCTCCTGCTTACACAAATGGGGTATGGCTCCTTCTGTGGCTTGTGAGTGTGGCGCAGATGAACAAACTGTCTCACTGCTCGTTCCAATCACAATGCACGTTCCAAACAAGGAAAAAGCGAAATCCTTGGGTCGAAATTAAACTCCACTCACCGTTTTAAACTTCAAACTGTGGTTCGCACCAAACGGCAGTGACTGTAACTGCAGCACTAGATTTCGACTAATAAACAGTTTTTGAAAGCTTTCGAAATATCTTTTGGTTGCTTAGGAAATTTTGATTGCTTCTCGCCTGCTTCGTGTTGTCACATTCCACAGTTTCGAATCGTTTTATTTTTAGTGTAGTTTCTTTTTCGTCATGCTTGGTGAGTGTTATTCATTGTCGTAGGCTATTGTGCAGCGATGCATAACCCTAGCCCCGCCGGTGTCAAGCGAAATTTCTGACTTCACACCACGTACGTATGCACAGAGTAATATTCTACATATCAAATACGCTGAGAAAACTGATGATTAGGGCTTAAGGATTCGTGTTTAGGTAAGCGTGTCGGGTTAGGGTTTGGGTAAGGGTGAGAAAAAGAAAAATAATTGAGGTCAAAGACTAAGTCCAAAAATTTTCAATGGGTAAAGTTATTCCTGTACTATAGCTTGTTGTGGGTACCTGACATCTAACCAAAACATTTTAATTTACACAACACACATCAAAAAAGTAATTCCCAAACTTTAATTCTTTATTCTGAGAAGTAAAATAACTGACAAACAATAACAGGTCAGAAATTTCGCTTGACACCGGAAAGCGCTACAACACATTCTTGAGCCTAGAAGCCAGCTTGTCGCTGTAACAAATGATAATTTTTCAGTAAACAGGCTTGAGGTATACAGGGCAAACTTTGATTAGCTGGCAGAGGTAATTCTACGTACACCTTTCCTGGTGCTTGGAGCTGCGAGTAACTTGATCGATGGCTATTTAATTTCACTATTTCGCCAGCACAAATTAATGAGAAGGTTCTTGTTTGCTCGGTGGAAGGTGACAACACGACGTATTCAGAGCTCGTGCTTTGCGGTTAATAAGGGATGCAGGCACTTACGTTGATGCGAGACCACTTAAATTAACTTTCACATTTTCTTTTATTTTTCATCTAACACAAACTTACTTCCATATAGACTTCCTTATTTAAACCTCAATTTTCTGTGGTGTCTAAATCTACTTCCACGCTGGTTTGGTTTGGAGTTCTTGAGGGTAATTTTTAAGATTTTCAACTGCCTTACTAATGCTAGCATCGCTTCCATGACTTTCGGGCAGATTGAGACAGTTTGAGTCATGTTCTAGTTTTATATTATCATTTGTCAAACTGTATCACCCATATCACTTGTATCTGACACTTTTTTTGAGCAGTAACACAACCTGCAAATGTTAACTTCACGAGCGTCAGGTCTGAAATGACCACGCCGTGAGAAGTTTCATCAGATTGTCGACGAAATACCGATTTCTTATTGGACAAGAGCCGTGCCTGACGTACTAGTTCTATAAGCTTTCAGACTGCGACATCATTTGACATTGGGCAGTCTGAGTTAAATTGCACTGGCACATATTTTTTATATGTACTGGACATTCCCAGTGAAAAACCCGGGAACTACCTAGGTGGTTCCATTGGACGTTCAGACACTATAAAAAGACTGAGTTGTAATGTTGTATGAAATTAAATCCACGTCGCAGCGAAGGCTTTTAACGCGTGCACTGGCCACTGATGAATAGCATCATGAGACAAAACAAGCGGAAAAAACAAAAGTCGCAACAAGAACTGCTTTTGTAACACCCGGGACTTCAGGAACAGGCGTATGCAAAGCGGTAATAAACACCGAAATCAGTGCTGCCCGATTTCAAAAAGCTTCATAGCCAAATTTCACAAAAAAAATAGCCAAAAGTAGCCAAAATCGGCAAAAACCTATAGTCAAAAATAGCCAAGTTTGAAAAACAATGAAAAATATTAAAAGTCACTAAAAAGTCCAGTTTGTCTGTTCCTCAAAGCAGTGGACGGCAAAAAATCACTCTCTGGCACCATGGGCGCAATTTTGTTGTAAAATGTGGGGGGGACAGCTTGGTTTGAAACCAATATTGTCATCGGGTCGATGCAGAAGTGACGTTTTATATATACAGATTCCCAATGTTATTTCTAGAGGTGTTTTGAGAGCAACACTAATCACGCTTTCAAGTCGCTTAACATTACCAAGACGATAAATGTTTTTCTTGCACACTTTCGTTTTTAGAAAAAGCTACAAATCTTTTTAACGCAACTGGGCATCATGCATGCAGCCCCACCCCTACCAAAATCTCCATTGATA
>JGI24158J21664_10014136_pt1 | contig 10506 bp, 10 predicted proteins | sample Ectturendosymbi3_FD_21664 | JGI IMG/M metagenome (IMG submission 21664)
CCCCTGTTCTGGATGATACGCACCAGTGTTCCCTCTAAGAAAATTATTTACGCTGAGCAATTGTTTATTTAAGTGCGCATGCAATTGCGTAACCACGTGAAAACTCAACCAATTGCGCAACCACGTGGACACTCAACAAATTGTGCAACCACGTGGACACTCGACCAATTGCGCAACCACGTGGACACTCAACCAATTGCGCAACCACGTGGACACTCAACCAGCAAAGCCTTTCAAGCGTCAAAAGCGCTGTGCGATATATATACGATATTAAATTAGGATGCTGTACGTGCGCGAGAACGAACGGGGTTTCAGTGCGAAAATGGTCTGATGGCACTGCGCATTTGTGCACGTTAGAGGGAACATCGATGCACACCAATTAATTGAAAACAATCGATGATTTCAATTGACCAACAATTAATTTTGATTTGATTGTAAAGCTTCCACTATCGAATCTCTGGGGCCCAGCTGATGCCCAAATGATGAATGCAGATGCACTAATATTAGCTCGACCCAAAATATTTTACTAGACCTTAAGCATCAAAAAGTTGCTACTACACCGAAAAACAATTTTTTTAATTTGCCAAAATTGTGTCAAACGTCTATGGGAAAAAGTGATATTATAATCATATAATTACATCAGAACTATAGAAGCAAATTACCTTGCCCAAATGTTTTTTGTCCAGGAATAACAGTTTTGCAGCAGTCAAAAATGTAGCAAAAATTACTTAGATCCACAAAAAACAAGATTTCCAACGTTGAGCAACTTTACCCTTTGCCCTACCACTGTAAGGTGATGTCTGCCCATAACGACTAACAATTGCATTATGGCAAGACTAAAAATTTTGTTTTTTGAAAACGTTTCAGTGATCAAGTACTGTTACAAACATAAAGTTTCATACGTGACCTGAAAAGTAGTTCCAAACAGCAAAAAATAGAAACTGTTGATGATTTCTTTTTATAGGATGTTGCTAAATACTGCAAACCACTCTTTGGCAGCTTATGCATTTGAAATAAAACTGAAAGTGGAATGCATTAGAAAACTTTCAGTGAAATAAGTGAAGGATCGTGGCGATTACATTACAAAACACTTGAAGTGAGGAGTGTGAATCATGCACATCACTGAGATACAAAGTGTGTTATCAGCACAGAATTGCACCTATATTTTTGTGATACATACGACATTGTTATGTACTTTGGTCAGGATGCATCAATCACAACAACTTTTGCTTTTGCAACTTAACTTTTCATGAATCGTGCAACTTCAGTAGGTCAAAGAATTAGGTTCAGCTTAAGTTTAACAATGCTAGAAAAAAAAACAGTAAAAACTTCTGGTAGTTGAAAGTGTTATCAATGATGGATTCCAAAAGCTTTTATATAAGCAACTGTAAATTAAAAATAAAAGTATTCTACAAAACTATTGAGTCTGATGAAAAAAGCCAAACATAAAAAGTAACATTTTAGTTAGCCAAAACATTAAACCACTCAGATGGCTAAAAATGTAGTCATATTCTGTTAGCTTTTAACCAAGGGAAAATTTTCAGTTTTTGTTATCACAGCACAGTTTGATTGGACAGATACAACACCATGGCATTAATTAAATCAGGTGTGGGCAAACCATGGCCCAGTAGCTGAAGTTTAGTGGCCCATGGTAAGGCCCAGATTTTAAACAAGCATTACGGTTTTAAAGTGGATTGCCAATCTCCTGTGGATGGCCAGTCAGTTGTCTAACTCAGTGCTTGACACATGCAGCTGAGGCCAGTGGAAAAATCTGATGTGTATTTGGCTTGCCAGTGTTGCATTGTTGCACACCCTTGAATTCATTTGTTGATATGAAAGATCAGACGACTCATTTGAAATGCGGGCAATTTGTATTAAAAGACCTCACAAACAGGTTGGGGTCACAACATGCAGATAAGCTGAACTTTATTCTGATTTGATTTAGAAGCATAATTATTCAAACATCAACAGGCAAGATACACAAAAGTGTTAAAAATGTATTAATTCAGGTAGCAATATTTATTTACAATTATTGATCTCAGTCAGGATGGAAATTGGACCAAGATAGTTTACTAAAACAAATAAGGCAGTATATACAATGTTTGTCCACAAATAGATCGAGAAACAAAAAATCTTGAATATGAAACTATTGCTGGAAAAAAAGCAGTTCTGCAAAGTAAACAGAACTACATAAAAATTCTTTACATGTATTATTTGTCAAGTTCCAATTTTGCACAATAGAAAATATTACTTCCATTTTGAGAACATTTTTTTCTGTAATAGGCAACATGGGTTTTCAAAGTCTTACTGTTTGGAAAAAAAAGTTGGGATGTGTTAAACAACCTCAAATATTGCAAAACACAAGCTTACAGAATACACTGTATGTTTACAGGATATTTCTTGATAAATTATCTGGCATGCAAATGTTCCACAAATGAATCAAATGTTCCACAATGAATCATTATTATAACTTTGTGACATCCAATAGATGCTAATGCTCGAAAGGAAATGCAAATTTAATCCAATGAATTTAAGCATTTCTCTTCACAAGAACACTTTTAAAAAATCAGCTAATGCTCTATTAACTCAGGAGTCTTGACGGCAAAAAGAGTAAGGCTGTAGTTTGGATATCAAAAACGATTGTTATCAATTTTATAAGGAGCATATTCTTGAGAGTCCTTTAAAAAAACGTTTTGCTTGGTCATTGCTTTGGCAATGTTAACATATGGTTTAGGTTCAGATCACAAATGCATGCTACGCAATGTTGGTCAAAATCAAACAAAAATCTCCATTTCAAAGAAAGCTTACCTCATCAAAGTCTACACCTTGATGCAATCTTCTTAATCGTGCTGCATCATGTTCGTCATCAGAATTGTGACCGCTCACACTTTTCTCCTCCTTACCATCTGGTTTTGGTCTTGTTCTTCGTCTGGTCCCACGGGGTGTGGGTGACAAGTTTTGGGGTATTTCTGCTGCAGAAAGTGTTCTTTCTTCAGGATAATGTCGCCTAGGTGGGTGCTGATGCGATGCACCTGCAGAGCTGCATTCACCAGCACCATCAGTTCTGGACGTCTTACCCCTTGCGTATGGCTGCAGGGCAGCATGAGGTGATGTTCGCCCGTGACGACGCTTTGCCACAGTGTGGGCTGATCTATCACAGTTTACTTTTGCTTCAGGGGCACTTTTGGATGAACCAGCAGCCTCCACAACTGACTGGGAAGGAGGTTGGTAATTAACTTCTCCTGAAATGGGGACAGGATTAAGCGTTGCATTGAACTCAGGGTGACAATCAACAACAGGATCACCATCAACAGAATGTTGCAGTGGCACATGTCCAACTCTGCTTGTAGCTAGCACATTGCTAGCATGTGCACTTGAGCGCAATGGATTGGTTTGATGTCGTGCCCGAACAGCATGAGAGTCAGCACCCTACAAATGACAAGTAAGTTTATTTCCAAATGTGGCATGAAACACTTGGACGAAACAACTACAACCAATGCTAAATACTTTAAATAACTAATTAGCTTGCAATAAGAATTGAACCACTTCACAATTTAAGGTTATGTAGGTCATAGTAAATATTACTTCAACTTCAGGCTTGGTTAACATCTGAACAACTTACTTATACACAGTATAACACTTTCAGTACCAGATGCTATTCCAGAAACAATATGCTGGGAACCAGTCAGTTTTGAAGGGTTTACCATGTTTACACGAGTTTCACAAAAGACTACATAATCAAAACCTTGCTAATCTGCTATATCTCTTCATATTTCATATGTAAATGTTTCAAATTTCAAAAGAACATGACCACAGCTGGTATCCAATACATGCCAGATCTGTAGTGGTACATAGCACAGCATTACATATTTCAGGATTCAACAAAACAAATTTTGAAATGATTTGACAAACTTACAGAATGCTGGTTACTGTTATGATGTTCATGACTTGATGGCTCACATCCTTTGTCTTTACCAGTTTTTTTCTTTGGCAGGATAGTCATAACAGCAACAATTATTAATTGAAGTATTTCACACTGATTTACAAGGCAAGCTGTGGAGCAAAACAAAGAAGCTTTTAACAACAATTTAAAGAAAAATGCACGAGGGAAAAAAAGCATTAAAACACTGCAATGAAAAAACTGTTTGAGGTCATGTTTTTGCTTAGCTGTGCAAATTGCCTGATAAACTAAACTGAATTTATCAAGAATGACTTGTTCAATGCAAACAAACCAATGAGTTGGAAAAGTATTGGAAATGGCCAAAGTTATTCAAAAACTCCTTACAAAGTATACTCCACCCAAAAAGTTTTTAGGCATGCAGGTTTGTTATAGATCTCTACATTCAGTCAAAAGATATCATATCGCAACAATAAAGACCAATTTTCTCATCAGATACCTTATATTAGGGCTAACTTCAAAGAAGAGCCAACAATAATACTGGGGCAACATTAATGTGCATAAAAAAATTATTTCCAAAGTATATTATTTGTTTTTATTTACTGTTGAAGTAGTNTTCTTCAAAAGAAACCAATTGCTTTCTGCCTTCTCTTAAACATTAACTTTCTCAATTACGAAACCAAAGAAATACTTTTATTTTTTTTATTATCCTTGTTGCTGCTGGTGGCATAAGCAAAAATGCTTTCCTTTTTTCCAAAAATTCAGTGCTGAAATCAAAAAGTCAATTTGCATACAAGAGATTTTTTAACTTTTTTTAATTTGCTTTTTAGCTGTTATTGAGAGTTTAGGCATATGAGAGCAGACACTGAACAGTTTGCTTTTGTTTGAAACAAGTCAGCACAGTGTGACAGGACCTTCATGAGAGAAAATGATTGTTTTGGGAAGAACAGGGAGTCAAGGATAGCTACTGTAGCTCCAGCATGAGTTGGTGAAAGAGTGCAACTCAGGTCAGATGAGTTTATGTATGTTACCTACTGGGAAGATGGGGTTTTGAGCACATATCTTTTTTACAACATCTATGAAACTAAGAAGCAGTCAGCCAGCACTTGAGCACCTGAGATAAAATCCACAATACAAAAAGATTTTTGGAAATCAACACTCAGAAAAATGGTAAACATGACCATGCCAGTGCATGCATTTTTTTGGTATTATTAAACTAGGAGCTACAGATTGTGCACTACAAAAAAAATTCATTTCTGATCTTGTCCTTCCACATGGCACCATAAATATAGTTAGAAGCATCACATGTGGAAACTGTTGTATTCTTTTTGGTGCATGTGCATGTATGTTGGCCAGTGGTTGTTGCCTTTAGTGCACAATACAAGTTGCAGACTGCACCATGCTTTGGTGCTGTATTGACAAAATGCAGCTAAATCTAGACTATATTTCTTTCTCAAAAGTGCTGTGTTTGGACATAGGAAGAAAAAATAGTTTAATTTCTAAGCTTAGCCTTAGTCACAATGATATCCGCATTGCTCTGTACACATCAGCTAGTGCAGGCGTCACCAACCTTTATGCAACTAAGAGCTACTTCTTGGGTACCAATTAACGCTAAGGTCTACTGGTTTGTTACACACTTCTGAAATAAAAAATTAGTTGTTTTCCCATTTTGTTATCATTAATGATGCTAATATATGTGATAATACTCATCATCTTAGTCCTATTTTTAAAAACTGGCCCGCAGGTGACCAGCATGGTCCTTGCGGGCGACCTGGTGCCCGCGGGCACCATGTTGGTGATCCCTGAGCTAGTGCATTGTTCAGTATTTTTTTGCTAGTGTTTGGCTGTTGCATATGAGCAAAGGCCTCACAAGCATCAGCAGAAGAGGTACATGCATCAACACCTTTGGTGTGGAGTGACATATATATGCTGTTACTTCAAATGTGCCGGGTGCGGAATGACATATATCATTCACTTTGCGACTTGTCCATCAGCGAAAATGACAATACAATAACTTTTTTCATACTCCTTTTTTGCAACAAAAATTGCCACAAATGTTCTTCATATCTAGACACATCAACCCTGAAAATTTCATGCAAATTAACCACAAATTTTTAGTTTGGTTCAAGTTTGGCATCAAACCATCATGCTAAGCCTAGGCTACAACACTTTAAAAAAAGTTTGGTGCTGACAGTTGTTTCATAAAACACAATAATGTTTTTCATGTTCATTTGTTTGCAATGAAAATTTACAATAATGGTCTCTATACCTACCTACATAACCTTTGAAAGTCTCAGGTAGTATGAACAAGAAAATTTTTAGTTATGCAGTTTGTCATCCAGCAACATTGTGCTAGGCCTTGGTTACAACACTTTTTACAAAACACTTAAAGGTCCTGATAGTTATTGCATACACTACGATAACTTATTCGTACTCATGTTTTTGCAAAGAAAATTTTGACGAATGTTCTTCATACCTATGCGCATCAACCTTGAAGTAATTCTGACAGCAACCTTCAGAGAAACGTACTTTCAAAATCATTACTAAATCTACTAGTAGGCTACAAAACTTTATTCTGTTCAGCAAGGTTGAGCAGTTGTTCTGTGAAGCACCATAACTTTTTCAAAACAATATTTCTTGCAACCAAAATTTACAAGATTTTTCTTCCGATCGTTATGTACTTTTCCTTAAAATTTGAGTTAAATCCATTGAGAATGAACATTGCGAGGTATTGATTTTTAATCAAGCAACCGGACTCTGTTCCCAGCGCATCGGACTAACTGTTGCCGTGCATTGCTAGCAACGCGTTTATCTATGAAATTTGGGTTCAGTGGATTGTTGCGTAGGATGGAATAACTTTTCTTATACTTGGTCTTTGCAACCAAATTTTACACAAATGTTCTATTTGTGAAAATCAATCTTACCTGAAAATTTGAGGTCAACCGGACAAGTACTTATAATTTTGAGTTTAGCTGTTGGGTAAAAACCACCCAAAAACCATCCCACACTGGCTGAATAATCAAGTGGCTTTCACACTGCACCGAAGGTGTTAAAGATCCAAATCAACAAAAAATTTTTTAATATTTTCAGAAACACTTTTTCTAATTTCATTTAGGGGTCATTCCATGTCAAATGAACCAAAAAAATGGAGAAGTCAACCTACCATCTCAGGTTTTTCTCAGATTTAATAAGCAGATAGAGCTGTTCATGGACAATTCCAAATGTGACTAAATGGGACAATCTGACTACTTTTTCATTTCTACTAAAACTAGCAGCACTTGTTTTTGGTGACCCATACTTACTGTCTACTTGTTTAGAAAAATTCACCTGTCTTTGAATTTTTTATCCAACCTTCCAATAGGTGGACACTCTACCGCATGGTTATTGCCACCCCAGTAACACTTAGCTTAATCTTACAATCACTGTTGTCAATATGTTGGCAAATAGCATATAAAAAAACTCTACACAACAAAAAATTTCAAAACAAAAAACTGAGATTATGCCTACCAGGACATAGGAAGCTTGAAAGTTATGAATTTTATTTATTCATTCAATGTTACACCTGCTTTTCCTCTGTGGGAAGTCACAGGTGCAACAGCCCTAAGAGGACTTGAAATACCTGACTGTTTTAAGCTCCAATAGTTCTACTAACCCCACACTAGTTTCCAACAGTAACACCACTTGGGTAATCACTTGGACGCTTGTTTTTTGCTCTATACATCAATGATTTGCCAACAGCATCTGCATTCAGTTGTACTCTTTTCGCTGATGGTACTGCTTTTGTCTATTTCAAACACAAATTATGTATAATTACAAATAGTTAATACTGAGCTACAAAAAGTAGATGAATGGATGCGCTTTGTAACAAAATCTCTTTAAATTATTCAAAATCTTCACATTTGCTTAAAGATCCCAGTGGCAACTGACATAAATGACTTCAATGTAAAAATTAATGACAACACTATATCCCAAAAACGTTCCATATAATATCTGGGGGTGCACATCAATGACAAGCTTACTTGGTCAGACCACATTCCCAAACATGAGAAAACTATCTCGCATAGTGTTGAAATTATCTATAGAATGAGACACTATCCAAATCAGTGGTTCCCAACTTTTTTACGCTATCAACCCTTTGCTCATTTTGGAAATTTTCATTCCTCCCCTGTGGAACTTTCATTCCTCTCCTGTTCAGGTTCATAAGCTAGTATTAACTACAATTGGAACAATGGTCTTTGTTGACCACAATAACTTGATTAATAAAAGTTGGACAAAAAACATTTGTTGTCAAATAATGGGACTGAAGTTCATCAACAAAAATGTGTGATAGTCTGCTGTTGCAGCCACTCCGCTGACGTTGCACTGAATGCAGTTCACCACAAACGGGATGTGCACAATGAACAACACCCATATTTATGTGGCGCAAACAAGCAATAATAGAGAGATTGCAACATGTGAACTCTATTGTTGCTTGCTGCCACAGTGTGAAGTTTTGCGCACTTGCAGCTCAGGCTTTCCAATCGCAACACTACTAAACAACGTACAAGAATAGTAACAACTAATTTAAAGAGCCAATGTCAACTTAAAAAAGAAGTACAACACTTACAATGAATTTAAGTAACTTAACTGTTAAATGGAAATTCTTCCCCTGAATTTGTGAAATTCCTCCACCGTTGGGAACCACTGATCCAAATGAAAGTGCACCCAAATCCTTGTATTTTTACACTGTCTAGAATCATTTGCAATATGCAATAGGAGCTTGGGGTCAAGTTGACAAGACAGGCCTTNGACNGTTGGATGTATTGCACAAGACAATTAGAGATGTGACGTATAGATCCTTTAGGCTTAAATTAGCCCCACTACACAAAAAGCTTAAGGTCCTTAAACTTGAAGATAGGAAAGATTATAATGCACTAAATTCACTCCAGCAACCCACCTGACAATTTTAGGGGACTGTTTACTCCCTTAATCCAAATTCATTGCCATGCCTCACACACTGGTATATGAGGGGCATATTTCTGGCAAGCAGCATCAAGTAACTACAGAAAAATATTAAAGCATGATGTCCCAAAAATCTAGGACAAGGTTGGTGATCCTCTTTATGGACTTTCCTCATTTACTTTGAACAACACTTAGAGATATCCTAATCATATTCGTAACATATTAAGTTTGAGTTTTATGGTGCTGATGGACTACACTGCACATTTGCCACAATTATTTTCTTTAACAACCAACTCAGTTTTTTTGTACATATTGCTATTGACTTCTACACTTGGAAATGTTTTTGCTTGTGGGTGTATTTGTTATTGTGTGATTTTTTTCTGTTGTTGTTATTGGTGTTTTTTGTTTTGCAAGCTCAGTGTGTTAGACTCTGCAGATCACTTCTGTTGGTAGATGAACGTGGAATTTTCAGAATACCTGACTTTAGGAGCTCCCAGCCACTCCATTCCAACAATATGATTGCTGCATTGGATGACTCATCCAACGGCTCATCCTCATGTTTTAACCACTGCAAACAATTTCAGAGCTTGCTTGATGCGAAAGGGCCATGACAACCCAGGCAGAGATTCATTTTAGCTGGGTTTGTACTTTCTCTGCCATGCCCAGATTCTTGTAGATCTGAGAACCTGATCCACTGAGAAATCAGCACTCTCTGTTGATAATCTGGTAGCTCTTTCCCATGTATATGCAACACTTTGATCTGAACCTTGTTTGTGATAGATATCATTTACCAGTCAAGGGTTAACAACTCAATGACCACCCAGTTTTTTAAGAGCGTCTGTGGTGGTCTTGCAATATTTTCTTTTTCATGTTATAAATTCCCAATTATCGCCAAACAGGCTCAACTTAATTCCACACCAAGAAATGAGATCATACAAAGTTAATCCAACTTTGTGTCATTACCAGATACACTTACACCACCTGATGCTAAGTCCACCTCTGGGCTACTTTTCGATGGATGCGGTTAGGTCTTTCCTTTTCAATCCTTCGTGGGACATTCTGGTCACAAAACATCACAGATGAGATTTTCTATTAGAATAGGTGGCTGAACAATTCCAGAATACAGCAGTTATGTACTTTTAGTGGTGCATCATGCTATTAACTCTTAACAAAATCCTCATTGGTGTACTTAGTTAGTACGTCTCATCCTCTGTGCTTGTACTTAGCACATCTTTCAGTCATTACTAAAGCTGTTATTTTTGGTAATAGACCTAACTGTTTTTATAATTACCGAAAAAATTGAGTGAATTTGGCCGTAATGTCTGAAAAGGTAGGCTAGTGAATATTGTTACGGTGAGTTTTAACCCTTATATGGGACAAATGACCAAAATGTCTCAGTGAAAAAAGAAACCCAGCACCCAAGATTCATGAACATAGATGATGATCATAACAAATTGAAAAGTAACAGTTGGACAGTATTTGGATTGGAAGCTATTGCCTTGCAACCACAAAGTGATGAAGCTCATACGTAACTAAATATGCTTGTTAATCCATGTATCAATCTCCTTGTTCCAGCTTCCATCACACATGTGCATCATGCAAGGTAATTTAACTTCTCTACCTGCTGTCGGGTTTCAACACATATTTACAATACACACTCAGGGGTT
>JGI24158J21664_10014140_pt1 | contig 10505 bp, 6 predicted proteins | sample Ectturendosymbi3_FD_21664 | JGI IMG/M metagenome (IMG submission 21664)
CGCGCGCTTCGGTGAGTTGTATTCTATTTATCTTATTCAGTTTTTTTTCTTCCGGCTTTCTTGTTAGTTCTGCGGATCCGGTGTGTTTTTGTTCAATGCTGACCAATGTTGCTGAAGTGGATTTTCAGGTTTTTGCTGATGATTATTTCCAGAATCCTGGGTCTGCAAAGCCTGTTGTGTGACGGCGCATTGCATCGCATGCGCATTGCATCGCATTGTGTGACGGCGCATGCCCAGAGCGCGCAATCGCGAAGTAATGCAAGAATGCGGCGGTGCACAAGCAACAATAGTGTGGACCTGGTCGAGCTGGGAATATTGTTGCTTGCCCGTTGCACTTGCAGACTTGGTGTCTTTCCGTTGCGTGTTTGAACCTCCCGTGAGCACCCACAACAAAACCGGTGCCCAGTATGGGGCGGTTCATCGTTGCGACTTGCTGGGTTGTGCAAGCAACTGTATTTATTTCTTTTGTGGATGTGAGGCACGTTCACGCGTTTGACTTCAGTTCAAATAAACCGGATAGCGTTTTTAATCAATTTTAACCTCGGCCTACCGAGATACCTTGACAAGACTTTTGCATGCGCAATGCCTAACCTTTATTGTGTATCGGTAAATGAATAACCGCAGTCGGCATTGATCATATGCAGAATGTAGCGTAAATCTGACATTTCACAGAAATTTCAATGAATCCCTTGCCCATTATAGTTAAAAAGTGCGTTGTTAATCGCAGTTTCATCGATTTATTAGAAGTTTTACAGGCTGTAACAATGTTTTCAAGGTACCGTTGTCTGCCGTGGACCTTATTTGCTGTTGTACTGGCGAATATTTTTGTTGTATTGGCGAATATTTTTTGCTTAAACATCCGAACTCACACAGAAAAACGGACCGAAAACACTCAAAAACAGTAGAACCTCGATTCACGAACTTCCTGCTCGCGAAAAAGATTTTTGAAAGTATCTTGCCTCTGATCGCGAACAAACCAACAGTCAACCTACTGCGTCGTAACGTCTGCGCGGGAATATTCAGCTGGACTCCTCCCGCACACGTACCTTGCACATTGTCTGGCACTGTCCATCACGTGTTTTGGGTTTGGTCCACAGTACGGCTCCAGAGAAAGTGATAATTCAAAACATTGATCTGAGGTTCTATTGTTTATTAAAGAATGATTGATTTTTTAGGTTGCTTTTGTTGTTTAATAAGTTTCTCAAAGAACATCTTGCAATAGATCGGTAGACCCTAGTTTGCGGAGTAGAACTTTTATATAATTTCACGTGCACAACCACTCTCCTTCGCTACATTCGCGGTGGCAGCTTCATTGGAATTTACAGAGCAAAAAACATTGGATCTTTGACCGCATTTTGCTAAACACAATTGAGGTGTGTGCTTCATTAAAGGGACTGATTTTCTAATTCAATGAAACAATGATTTTAGAAAGCTGGTTTGTATCTTTTCTTAATCTTTTTAACAGAAACTGTCGCTAAGTTCTTTTGCCGACAAGCGCTCGTGGCAGAGGGTTATCAAGATTGAAGAGCCCTTTGATTTGACCAATGTTGCTCGCGCCTGCCAAGACCATAAAGCTTATTTAATAAAAGAGGAATTTCGGTAAGTTTGTCGGCTGTGTCTTCTGTGATGTGCTTATCTGAAAGCTTTGTTGGATTTTCGTGTACATAATGGTTTTGAAATGTAACAAACACTATTCTAAAATTTGCGTATATGTGTTTTCACAAAACTGTTTCAAGTAGTAAACAGTTGATACTAAGTTTATTGGATGTAAGAACAAGAAGTACGATTCGAGCTTGAAGAGTTGTTTCTTTTTAAACGCAACCGTTGGTTTAAAACAGTGGTTCTCAAAGTGGTCGGAATTCGCCCCCTTGGGGCAATTTTGTGAGGCAAGGGGGCGACAGGAAGAAAAACAACACAAAGGGAGCGAAAATGCTCAACCACTGCCACTAATCGATCATTGAGTTAACTTAAGTAGCCAACTATTATGACTTATTAGTTTCATGCAAATTTCACCTTATTATGGTAGTTAAAATTGTTGGAGGTTGGTGCTAAAGTTATTTATACGTTAAATTTGCCCGACTACAGTGTGGGTTACACAAGAACTCGCATTATTAGCGTCGTAATATCATTGCGTGGTTCCAGCTATTATAACGTGGGGCAGTGACTTAAATGACAGCTACGGTCGTCGCTTCCTGTCCCTGTATTCCTGATAAAGTATTCTGTGCTTGGTCGGGATGCAGAAATAAACTGAACTGAAATATTATAACGTAACAGATTGGATTGTAGCGCTGTAATGTACCGCTTCCGTCCAAAAATACTACCTTGTGTTTGCTTCATCAGGCTTGGGAGGTGACAGCGATATGTCCAGAGTGAAAAGGGGCGATGGAACAAAAAGATTGAGAAACAATGGTTTAAAAGATCTCGCACCTACTTATAGACAAACTATTCACATATCGGTTTGTCGAATTAAAGCTGGATTGCAAGCAGTCAGTTCGTCAAGGGCGTGCCAAGTTGAACGAATGAATGCAGGAAAAACCGACTCTAGACTCGTTTTGATCTCGAATCTCTAAATTCTGGCTTGGTTCGCCGCCGGTTACCGTCACCACTCCCAACTAAACAAAAGCTAAAAACTTCCAGCACCAACCTTTCTGAATCTCTTAACTTTTTGAAGATAAGTTCTACTTAGTTCGGTGCTTATGAGGCTGACACTTGGATTGCCTTCTACTGAACTACCCATACCGGCTGTGTTGACTTACTACTTTAAAGGCCCGTAGCCACGGGGGGCAGTCGGGACAAGTAACCACAAATTTTCTTATGCCCAGAAAAATTTGTTTTCAACAAAAATAAAAACAAAAACCTTGCCCCCGTAAAATCATATTTCCCCCCAAAAAAAACTTGAAGCCTGGCTACGGACCTACTGCTTCAGATAAAAGAGGCCGTGTCCGGTTCCCCCAACTTTCCTGCAAGACCCATTCCTGCTGGTTTTAAATAACTTCAATTCGGTTCAGCCAGTGACGTTGAATCCTACTCCACATAGCTGTTTGTGGACACGAACCCGTATCTCGGCCTGATGTGGTAGATCAGAAATCTGTGGTTGAAAAATAAATATGGGGCTCATGTGTTCACAGTTCGGTGAAGTGCGGTACAATAGTGATTTTGGCATTAATGCTTTTTATCGCCTGTTTCCAGGAGCCTGGTGCGAGCCAACACTTACTGCTTTTCAGTTAATTCGAGTAACAAAGATATAATTTTGTCTTACGCAACAAAAGGGGAGAAAATACAAATCAACTGAGTGAAAATTTCAACTCCAGACCTCAAATCTCACACCCGAGGACAGTGAATGCGCACTTCGTCTCGTTGCTATAAACTGTCAGTTTTGTTGCTGAACCTACTGACATTCGTTTTTCCATCACGCACTACTTGGTGACGATTATGCGTTGTGACTGCTGTTTTGTTTTCAGCAAGTTGTGCTGAAACGATATAATTTATGAATTACAACTGTTTGCCCTTTTTCAGGTACGCATCATTGTTATGTCCATGCGAATTTTTTGCTATGGCCTTTCAGAGCATTACCGATAATCTTTTACGAAAAATCTGCAGGTTTTTCCGCAATCGTCGGCATTTTTTACCACAATTAGTCAACGACAAGCATTTCGTAAAAATGTGTGGTGACTAAAATGATTACCATAGTGAGGTTTGCCTCAATTTAAGATTGTAGGACTGACGATGCGTAGTTTTACGTGAAAAAGAATTACTATTAAAACTTTTCTGATTGATCCAAACTCTTCACTTCTGTGGAGACTAGTTACTTGGTGCATTTAATTAATTCTTATTTTGCATTTCAGAAAAGCTTTCAGAATCTTGCGCAATTCCAATTCCCTTCGTGCACTTATACGAGGTGCTCCATCAGGCAGTTTTGATCGTTACTTCAACTCCGCGCAAGTTATCGACGACTGATCAGCGTTCGCAGCAAGTGCCACAAAATGGATGCTGTACTTTTAGTTTATGTTTTCTCTCTTTTCTCTCCTTCGTTTAAGTAAATAATTGTGATGATGTAATCAATGCTGATCATTGAGGGTTAGGACCAGGCATAGGCGCTTTTTCCAGGGTTGTGGTATTTGTCGTTTTGTTTTGAATTTTTGTAACTGCCCCAATATCGTATACAGGCTGCTGTGACTAAGGATTTTCGTGCATACTTCAAGGTAAATTTCTCTGAAATGTCTCGTAATTGCCAGATTTTCCGAAATTTTTACCAAAAAATAAATTAAAGAGCAAGAAAAGTTATCCTCATTTTTCGAAACAGTATCACGCGAGAACATTATTCCTACCTATTTTCTACGATACCATCTCCACCCTGTCTGAAGTTATTGAAATCAATCAATTCCACAACTCTCGCTTTCAGCCCTGATTCTATGTGCTTTGACGTGAAAATCCTAACTTGAATTTCACAAATTTTGCAGTGATGTGGACGGGCGACCCTGTCTTGTATGGCTGTGGCGCCAGAAAATCATCGCGTTCGAAACACTAACACCGAATTATTATTGAAGCTGCGCAAGCTTTTGCAAACAGGTGGGGATTCGGCAAACGTCGAAAAGTCACACGAATAAGGTGTCATTCACGTTTGCGAAAATTAACAATTTTCTCTTAGTATCTTTGAGATTTCGAGAAAACTTATGTACTTGTACTCTAAAACTGCCTGGAGTTTGGGTTTTGTTAATTTCGTCATTCGGTTCGTTGCGTGTTCGCGCCAAGGAAAAGCGGGGTATCAATGCTAGCGACGAGACAGGCAACTTTCCATGACGTCATGTGTGTGTGCACCCAATCCTCAACATCCGTTTATCTTTCAAAAACTAGTCACGATCAGAGGCTAGCACTGTTCGTTTGCGTGCTAGTTTTAACACAAAGTAGCGCACTACGCAACAAAAACTTGGCAATATGAAGTATTTTGACCATACTCAGTCTGTTAAACACGGTAGTCACGCATTCATACCGGGGACCGTCTGTAATGCTTGGCTCGGGAGGATTTGTTGCTTGAAGTTGTAGCACTTGAAACCGCGAACGCGGTTACGCACTGGGAAGATATCACAAGCACTATCAGAACGGAAGAGTATGCAAAAACGGTTTGCGTCATGATGTTCAGTTATACTGGCAGAAGGAATATGCACACGATTTCGTTTGAACTGCGAGCAAACATTGAGTTTAAGCAATGTACGTATGAGGGTCAGCACACTTCACAACAGTTTCTATAGTACATCCTTTCTCTTTTGAATCTCGAAAAATAAATAAATGTGCTCACGTACGATACATGTACTTTACTTCAGTGGCTTGTTTTCATCATAGCACTATTTACTTGAGCGTTGCCCCTTGCGACACGAAAATCGCGTTCAGTACACGGTTTCAAAATCACAGGGAAGACAGCGAACAATTCGACCTACAACAATTTTCGCAGTCTTGCGATTCACATCGGTTAGAGTGGTCAAGGGAATTAGGCTACGTTTTAACATATTTCTGACACTTTCACAGCAGATTCAGCTTTTCCATTTGCTAATTGATGACATGGCGACAAGTATGCACAGTACTCCAAAGATCGAGTAAATTTTGCAAAATTCGTCTCAAATTGTTTACAACCATCCAGTGGCGTAACGAGATAGATGGCGCCAGGGGCAAGAAGCAAGTTTGGCGCCCCCATGTTCGAACCTGAGGTCTTTCGGAAGCAGAAGTACCGTGTTGAAGAATGTATATGTGACATTGTTGGGACTTGGCGCCCGGAGAATTTTGTCCCCTTTCCCCCCTCGTTACGCCCCTGCAACCATCTGAATGTCAATAACGAGAAGTACCGTTTCAGGCGAAATGACGCTTCAAACAGCGTATCACTTGTTTTGAACACAAGTTTGTGCGCATGTTAACCTCAATGCGATTTGAAAAATAATCATCACTGGTAAGATAGGATTTCCAATTTCATTCACAAATGTCAATACCAACTTTTCTCCGTGTGTCCTTCATCCCTACAAGGGTTCTTCTTTGTTGTTGGGATTGGTCTCCTGATAGATTTGCAGTTTTCAGCCACTTGCTTTGCGAAGGCAAGCCAATACATCAACCAAAGTAAAAGCATTACGCTCATGAATGGAAACCAACTATCATTCTGATGCAAGCCAAGAACTGCAGAATTGGACAACTACAAGCATGCATGATGTTTCGTGGTGGATCAAGACCAGGCGTTCGGGGGGCAGTCATATAGGCAAGGATGACGGAACAGTGGTAGGGCAGAGGGGCAGTACAAGAGTTAAAGGTAAGGCAAACTTACAAAAATAAAAAAAAACATATGCTTAATTCTGTTCAGCAATATGTTGACCTCTAAATGAACAGAAAACCATTCTGAAGTTTCTGGTTGCACGAATAGCTGCAAAAAATCTGTTTCAATTCGGTCTTGATAAACCTATGATTCTTTTATAAAAAGGCACCTTCGCCCTGTTGCCCCCTTTGTGAAAGGGCAGAGGGGCCAATGCACCCGCTCTCGGCGTCCCTACGTATAGGGAGTGCCAATAAATACCGCAGATTCGCTATGATAGTTGTCGGGTATCACACAAAAGTGGTTACCTTTTGCAGGCCAAGATATTGTCTGTATTTTTGTTGGTTGATCTACTCAAATATTTCAGTAAATCACCACAGTTACGCGCCTCGTATCATTAATTCATAAAACTTTTGAAGTGGGTCAAAACAGATAGGCCCCGTAAATAAGAACACTGTTGGTGACCTAAACAATTTTTTACATCTACAAAATGTAGCCTATTTAAAAGATCCTATAGTATGTTACGCGCTAGTGTTCGACAGTGTTTTGGTTATCCATAGCGAGATCAGAAAAAAGAATGTCTAAAATGTAGCCTACTGACCTGGTTAGAAGTTGAACGGTTCTTCTTACACTCATTGGCGTAGCCAGGAGGGCCATTTGGCCCAAATTTTTAGCATATCTAGTCATTTTGTGCTTTGAGAAGCGGTGTCGCAAACAAAATACTGTTGCTCGCCTGAAGTCAAACATTTTGTCTCCCCAAATTTTGGGCTGGCTACGCCACTGCTTCTACTAACAAGTGACCAATGGCGATTCTAAGGGGGGCCTGGGTGGGCTATTGTTAAGGTTCTTTGCTCTCATATGAGAGGATAAGTAACCTCTTCGGATACAGTAGTAATCTACAGTGGGTTCGCTTCATTACTGTACCCAGGCCCTTTATCACAGAAGCAAGTCTGCTTAAAAGACCTTGTCTCTGATACTTCTCTACTCATTCTACAGACAACACTCGTAGGCAATCTTTATTTTATAAGTTTTATTGTTTCATAAAAGAGCCATAATAATAAACAGACAATGGTATTCACCAAAAATAAAACTTTGATCTTGTACACTTCTCGAACAAGAACCCTCATGCAACATTCTTCTATTAAATTTGATGTTCTTAATAAAACAAATTAATTCTAAGTTATATCTTAACTGTATCCTAACTCACAATGAATTGCCCAGGATTCTTTCTGCTATCACGCTTCGACTCTCAGTATTAAACTCTGGTCGCTCAGAGTGTTGCTAGAAACTTCTCAACGGAAGTTTATCATTAGTCAAAGCGAGTCGCACTTTCTTTCATGACTGAAGGTTTTCAACTATTCAATATGGGTCACAAAATACATGTTGGAATGACTATAATTTTAACTTTGAGCTTTCTCGTAACTTCAGGACTTATTGTAAGTATCCAACATTTTGGCCTGACAGAGTGTCACTCAGAAAAGGTATATTTTGTCATTTAAAATGGCAGGGATTAACCCAGGCAAGCCAATTCTTGCCGTCCATTCTGGCAGGGGTTATCCAGGACAAGCCATTTTAAGTCTGACGAAATCCTGCTAGGACTTAACCAGTCCTGAAACTCTTAAATGACATAGTGTGTGGTTACGCCTTGAATCACTAGTCAACCTTCTTAATTCGGTGTCATCAGGAAGGAACGCCTACAATTCCCTAACCGAACCGTATTTAACCTGTGGGGGCGGTAACACAGGCCGAAGGTAAGCATTTTCTACTTCTTTATTCGGTGTCAACAGGAAGGAACGCATACAATTCCCTAACCGAACCGTTTTTAAACCTGCGGGGGTGGTAACACAGGCCGAAGTAGTTGTTTTACTTCTGAAGCCAAACCTTAAAGGCTTGAGAGACAGAAGGAGAGAAACTGCTTTCCAGTGAAATCAATTTCAACTGATTTTTAGGTGCGAATTCGAGGCTTTTTATACCCGAATTCCTGGGCATTCCCCTTTCATTTGAGCGTCTTGATTGGTTCTTAATTATATCTCATTAAGTAATTACTTTATGATTGGTTAAACCGGATATTTGAATGAGACTAAACCGCCTTCGGTTGCCTAGCATCATTAACGGTTTTATCGAGACTTATTACGTGTTTGCGTCACGATTTTCGTGACTGGCTTCAGGATCCGTTGATCGCATGGGGCGTTCTGATCGGGGTTAAAATCGTTTTGAATCTCGTTTGACTGGATTCGAGGTGAGGGCGTATTTCCAGGTTTGGCTTCTGTACAGCAATACTTGTTACAGGTAAAACTTGCCTGTAACACCATGGCCCCCTCAGATTTTTGCTTGGCTCCCCCAGTTTTTTCTTAACTTCCCGTTTAAGTTCGTTTGGTCGACATATGCAGGATTGCCAATGCATTTTGTAAAAATACCGGCCATTTTGTCAACAGCGCCAGATGTGAGCTGTGTCGAAATTCGTAAGCAGCACAGGGAAAACAGAGACAATCAAATCAGTTAAGCCACAATTAATAACTTGCCCTATTTTGGCTGATTCGGTGCGTGTGTGTTTGACGTGACAATCGCACCAAGGACTGCGTCAACAGCAGCAAATAAACTTCGCTGAAGAAACTGTCCTGACAAGATTCACTACAAGAGGCATTATGATTTGAGAAATTTCTGCGTTAGTTATTTTTGAAGTTACGGCAAATTATTTTCACAATGCCGGCTTCAGACACTGATTTTCAAAGTACCGGCCTTTTACCAGCCTTTGCTAAATTAGCAGTAAAATACCGGCAAGGCTGGTGAAATACCAGCCATCTGACAACCCTAGACATATGCAGCAGATAACTTTCGGTCAGCAATATTTTAAACGACAATTTAGAAACCCTCTAGCCTGCATTCAGTATTTACCAAATGCATGACAAGCTGTTTTGTTGTTTTTGACGGTCAGTATAGCTAGAGTTGTTTGTGACGACACACACTAGTACTGTGGAAGATGCTCGCATCCTGCGTGAAATTTAGTCAGACCGCAATCGTGGTGTGGAAAAATTTATTTCGAAACTAAGCAACAGGCGTAGAAATGGGAAGACTGATCTTTCCTGCATTTCAGTGTGAGATGGAACTGGATTATGTAACTGTTAGCAGATTGTTGCTTGTCCCAGCAGTAAATGTTTGTGAAAGCATAAAGAGTTGGTTTCAGTTAATTTATCAGAATTTATCCTGGCTGCAATATTGCGTTCTGCTGCCTTGTGTATACGACTTCGAAACATTTTACGTAATTGGTTCGTAACTACAGTTTTAACTCTACCCACGCATGTCCTGCAACCTCAGAATTTTGTGCGGATTTTCTGTAATGATTCAGAAGCAATTTTTCGCGTATTTCAGCTCTTTTCCCTAGAGGTCAAATATTTCTATCAGAAAAACGCTTGAAAACATTCGCAAATCATATTCATTTAGTGAAAATGATTTTAAACGTGAAATAACATTGGCAAAGAATTTGCTTCGAAAGGCGTTGAAGCTGCTTACATCTCTTGAACAATTTTTATCTACTTAAAAAGCTGCGTTTGTTTGTTACTAGTAGCTGTAACTCTTCCCGCAAACAGCGCTTCATGCGATTTCAAAAATGAAATTACTGAAAAAATTTCCCAGAAATTCCATGACCAGTGAAAGATTGGGTAACGTTGATCTCAGTGGCATATCTAGGGTATGGCACATGCCATGGGCGCCACTTTGACAGTGGGCACAAAAACTGCTTGGCAAAATTAAAATCTTTATCTGCAGTTTCATGAACCTCTATTTTGCGCCCCATGCATTCATAAACTGCAAAGCTGTATGGGGCGCCGTTCGTAAAAACATTATATCTGACAGATTTAGCACAAAAACTGCTATCTCTGCGCATATATAGCTATCTCTGCGCATATATAGCTATCTCTGTGCAGATTTAGCTATCTCTGGCCAGATTTAATTATCTCTGCGCAAAGATAGCTAAATCTGCTATCTCTGCGCAGATTTAGCTATATATAGCTATCTCTGTGCAGATTTAGCTATCTCTGCGCAGATCTAGCTATCTCTGCGCAGATTTAGCTATCTCTGCGCAGATTTAGCTATCTCTGCGCAGATTTAATTATCTCTGTGCAGAGATAGCTATCTCTGCATGCATATATAGCGCTGAAGCGTGATGGAGGAAAGCATGGTATCCTGTCTGAAGAAAAACTTGGTGTTCTGTTTCAGT
>JGI24158J21664_10014144_pt1 | contig 10503 bp, 7 predicted proteins | sample Ectturendosymbi3_FD_21664 | JGI IMG/M metagenome (IMG submission 21664)
TTTATGTCAACTGTATACCATTTCATCTTACCTATAGCCCACTTCAATTTCAAATTGTATATTTCCCTTTGAACATATTCCCTCCTCCCATAGCCATCTTCATTCCATACTTTTAACCCCATTGTACATACTCCCATTATTAACACAACTAGGTTGTGTCTGCTTACCTAGGTTTTGATTGTTTCGTTTGTGTATTTATGATTTGGTTTTCTTGTTTTGTTGTTTGTTTGTGTATCTTTGTGATTTGGTTTTCTCGTTGCTGCTGTTTTTTTTTGTTTTGCAGGAACACCGCGTCTTTCCCAGTATTCCCACATATCACTTCTGGCAAACAAATAAATTCGAAGGCAACACCTCTACAGATTGGATCCCAAGAGTATCAAATCAACCATCATCCAAATTCAAAAAACACTGCAAACACTTTGTAGAGCTTGATAGTTGCGAAAGGGTTATGACAACCCAGGCAGAATTTCATTTTACCTGGGTTTATACTTTCTCTGCCACGCCCAATTTCTTGCGGATCTGAGCAACCCATCCACCGAGAGAGACCGGTTACGACCCAGCACCCCCTGTGCAACTGTGTTGATCATCTAGCAGCTCCTTCCCACATATATGCACCACCACGAGTTGTAACTGGACAGTATCAAAACTAATTTAACTGCTGAAGGGCATCGACTCGACAACCTTCCGGTTCCTTCAATGCCCTGGCGTCCTTGCACTAATTTGCGTTTTTTTCTAGCTGAATATTAATTATCGCCAAATAAAATCAACTCAACTTCAGCACAGTTTCTGCAAACTTTGCCAAACAGTAGGTAAGGAAAAACGAAAAAGGCAAAACCAATTGTTGAGAAGAATTTTTGTGCATAATTTGCCGAAACGCCTGAACGTGCTTTGTAAGAAAAGAGTGAAACTTATAGACACAGAAATAGTGTTTAATTGTCACAGGGTCAACGATGAATGACAGCATAAACCCATCTGGTTTGCATGTTATTGATCAAATTTAAATGTAAACGCTGTTAGCTTGCAGGTTTCGGTTTTGGGTCAGATCTTTGGTTTACGGGGCTTGCTGTACATTCGACACAGAAGAAGAATATCTCTTCAATAAAAACCTACAAGTATCAGTAGCAAGGCAAGGAACTGGGATCTATGTGAAGATACCGCGGACACGGCGATTTTTGTCAAATGTTTAGTGCATCATTATTAAACGCTAAATACCCGATCGATATATTCCTGCGATGAGTTGCTTTGAGAATTGGACTCTTCTTCACCGGGAATGTCTTTTCCAGACCCTTCAACTTCCTGTGGATTAAATTTCTTTCTTAATTCTTCAGGTTGCGTGCTTCTGGTTTGGATTGAAGATGATTGGTCGCCTTTTTTTTCCTGTGTGCCATCATCTGAATTGTTTGTATTTGCTTCTGCTTGTTTGCTACGACTGTCAAAGATACTGTCCAATCGATTAACATCGGGCTGGTAGGAAGAAGTTGAAGTCATTGTCATGGAACCATTTCTACCAAACAAAGACACAACCAGTTTCGTAGAAACAAGCAGTTTAGCTCCATTTCAACCTAGCTTTGAAATAGGTAAATATATACGTTCTTCATTTTGGTGCAGGAATTTGTAAGATTCCCTTAGAAAAATATAACCTAAGATTATAAAAGTGCTGTTGTTTTACCAGGAACACAAAAGCTCCCACTCATAAAATTTAATAATGAGGGTCGATTTTTAATTTTTCACGTTCAATGCAAGGCTTTATTTAACTGCTTTTTCTCCATCCAGCAGATATCCGAACCAACCCAGCGTATCATGACTTTTCTTTTTCAAATTATGAAATGAAATACGAGTTGGTTCCAGAGGTTTGTTGAGATCGATCCACGTGGAGGGGATTTTTCAAAAAAAAGTTATGCCATGAAGAGCGGACGTGTGGATTTGAAAATGCACCAGGGCAGCATGCACGTCTGCGAGCACAACCACATACATAAAAGGATGACTTTAAACCATCAGAATGAGTGACAATGATGTTCAAAAATTACAGCACTTCAAGGTGCTGGTCTGACGTTTCTTGGGCAATGAGCAGTATTGTATAAGAACAAAACTGTGCTCTGAAATGAGGCACTTTTCGAAAAGGTTATGAACATGTCAACAGGTTTTTCAAAAGATCTTTTTCTGATGAAATTTTGTCGAAACACCCTTACAAATCACGACAGCTTCATTTGATGCTTTTGCTTACTGAAAATTCCTAATGTTTCTCTACTATGACGTAGGACTGGCTAACATAGTTTCACAAAAATTACCAAATATTGAATTTCATAACCGTAAAAATAACAATAACAAGCTCAAGGTTTGCTGCAAGCTTTCAAGGAGTCATCCTACTGGGATCTACTTTTATGACTTCGGTGATTCAGACTTGCCCATATCGGTTTCCAAGTAACTAGTCTCTACAAAAGCGACAAAGTCAAATCAATCAGCAGATTTTTAACAGGAAATCGATTTCACGCAACTACACACTTCCTCAGTCCTAAAATCTTATTCAAATAGAATCAAAATGAACGTTAATTCACATAAATCACAGTAAATAAGATTTTAGGACTGACGATATGTAGTGTTACTTGAAATCAGTTTCAAATTAAAACAAATTTTCTGGTTGATTCGACTACGTTGCCTTCGTGCAGACTAGTTGCTTGAAAACCGTGAAAAGAAATTGCTTTCTGCGCGACCTACAGCAGCATTTGTTGAATTCGAACTTGCTTGTTGCCCTCTTACCGATGTTTTCACCTTCGTGTTAATCTCCATTTGAAGCAACTGCAACTACTCTGTTTTTATATAACATTGCCGCGTGTGTTCTGAAGAAGCTTTCTTTGCTTGAAATAATTTCTGAAACGTTATTAAGCTTATGCATATATGCTGCGATTTTCCTCCTGAGCAGAACATACTTCGATTGCTCATTTTTTCAGCAATACAGTGCAATTTGAAAGGAAGCAAGAAAGTTTGCACAACAAAGACACAATGGTGTTTTCCCCGATTGTCAGCTTTTGGTCATAATTCAATTGTGTTGTCACAATTGTCAACCATTGTTGAATTGTTGAAGGGAATCTCAGAAAGGCTGACCCATTGTGCAATTCCAGTGATCATTGCTACGTAGCCTACAGGTAGAAACAAAAACAATAGTGGTGATCTTTGACTCAGAGAGCTTCGAATGTCGCGTAGGCGTATTCCATACTGTTTGAACATAACACTCACCTATATTTAACGTGTTTAATAATCTTCTCAAAGGTACCTCATCACACGCAAAGACTCTGATGTTCAGCAAAGTTATCTACACAGCTGATCAACACTTTATGGGCAGCAGCGAACCATCCATCTAGCATTCCTTTCTCGTTTTTTTTTCACAAAACATCATCACATGGATAGTGAAGGTGTAAGTGGGTAACAGAAATATCAAAAGGAAAGGATCTATTATATACGTAGCAAGATATATGCATGAGCATCCTTGATCAAAATTTTAATTTCTAGTTCCATCGCTTTCAGTTCAAGGCGAATCACGTTTACATGATCTAAAAATAGAAACCATATCAGGAAAATAATGCAGTATAGCGAAAACTATATCATATGGGCAATAGATTGAAAATATGGACAATGCCAACTGTACCACATGTTTCTTCAAGCAAAGAAAGCAACCCAAAAGGCATTGCTTCAGAAGAAAGTCGAATTTCCTTTCATTCACGGCGCGCTGCGGCGCGAAAATCCGCAGCCGTTGTGATAAATATATCAAAAATACAGTCATGGGAGAATTTCGGCATGAACTAACTTCTACGTACTCGAAACAAACTAAATCATAACAAAGTAAATCATCCGGCATCTTCGCTGCAAACAATCTAATATTGCTATATCCTTCAAAGGAACAAAGCTGTCTCAATTAGAAATGAGGAGGACATCCATGGCAAAGATACAGAGAGTGTGCCGAAGACCTCTTGAACCCGGTCACGTTAACACCACCGGGCACACAGGAGGTGCAGTCATGGGAAGAAAATACCATCACTGCGTCCTAGCTGTCGAGACACACAAAGCTGGGAAGACTGCAGACTCTGGTGAAATCCGACTTGAAATGCTCAAAGCTTAATTAATCCTCTGTCTACCAGCAAAAACTGTGCATTTTGTACCAGTGGGGTCAAATTGACCCCAGTCAGGATCCTTGTTTTGGAATTGTTTTCGTTGTAGTTTTTCAAACGTCTGCTTACTTAGCACATAATAAATAAAGAAATCGATCATTCCTAGTAATAACAAAACTTTTAAAACCAATAAAAAACAAAAACTATAGTTGTACAAGTTGCTGTTGTACCAAGCGAACACAAGATTTGCAGTTTGTTTGAAGGTTGATTTGAATAGTAATATTTTTAATTCACATCCAATAATTATGTTTTCATCGTACACAAAAAGAACAGCAATGAAAGACGAAACTAATAGTAGCCAATGATAATAGTCCTGCAGCGTAGCCTACTCATTTCATCTGTGCATCTCTCATAAATATCTCTCTACACAAACCATCAAACCACTTGCAAATAAACAGGAAGTAGAATAGAATATTGCCTGGTTTCTGATCCTAAGTGCTTTCGATTTCTGGCTGACTATGCATCGTTGAAATCATATTGACTACACGTTTTTTTTAGGACAGTATGATGCAATCATTGCATCTTGTTGAAAGCCAAAGACTGTGCTCTTCACATTCCATCCTTTGGCCACTGTAAATTCCATTGGGCACTACGACTTGTTCTTCCCCATGATTCCTACCAGTGTGAGATTTTTATTCCGTATTTGCCTTACTTTGAAGGAATGTATTGTTTGAAAGGGCAGCGTCCTGCAAAGCATACCAACTGTTCGTCCACTGTCATGCTTGGTCCACAGGTGCAGGAATCACGCAAGTAAGAGTCCCAAGTTTCAAACACTTCTCTGATCGGTTGCAGCTTGTCAGGGAACCGATGATGTCTTCTTGACTGTGCATTGTCAAATTGGAGAACGCAAAACAATTGTTGATACCTTCCTCTACTGATAGTGAGATTGAAAATGGGCCAGCCATCAAGTGTGCTCCATAGCTGTGCAACGCTTTCGTTATTGGACTTGTATACGCCAATCAAAATAACTGCACCAACTTCTTCATCATCCACGGCTCTCCATGAGCTACCATATATTATGGCTCCTTCGTGATTAGTCCACTGACATATGGTTTTTCGAAGAGAAGACTGCAAAAACAAAGTGAAAGTGTCACTTATTTCTGAGCACTGAGATTTTGCAAGCGTTGTCGGTCCTAGGCTTTGTTGAATAACATTATGTGCAGCTGCTTTACCAGCATTATTTGCAAAAGATGTTGTTTGCCACGTTTCGGTTTTGGAAACGAAGTAGTATGCAGAAGCAGAGGAGCGCGGTTGGTCATCCGTTTCTTCTTCAGAAGATGAATCACATTAAGATATTTCTTCCCTGTCTTCTTCGCCATCATCAGTAAAAATCCATTCTGAGTCATTTATTTCATCGCTGTCGTCACTTGCCACAAAACCCAAAACTTCACCTGAAGAAAGATATCTTGACTTGTTGCTTGTTTGCATTTAACTCTTCTGTATTCAATTTCGGACGTGTTTTCAGTTTGAATTTATTTATTATGAAGAAAAAATCAACTTTTTATTTGTGGTGTGTGCACAAATTAGGTTTTCGTTTATCTATTTGCATGTTTCATTGGGTCACTTATTCGTANAACTGATTGGGGTCAATTTGACCCCACTGGTATATGATGCTGCTTTTTTTATTAGCTCATGATAAAGATGTCCAACGCTGAAAATGTTTTAGGTCAACAAACCTCTTCAATATAAAATAAAAGTCATGAAGTTTCATAGCGCTGCTGCCAACGATTTAGCAACAGGAACTTTTCAAAATGCAATTGGGGTCAAATTGACCCCATGGTAGACAGAGGGTTTGACTAACTCGTGTGTCTCCAGTACCTAGTGTTCTGAAAAGGTACCAAAAGATAACTGTGGTGATCATCCCCACACAAAGAGAGAAACGAGCTATTGTACTATGTATTGTCACATTTCCCTTCATAAACACCCTGGAAAAGTGCATGACATTAGTCACTCAAACGAGGATGCCACAAGATAATTGAACCAAATCTGGCGGATGTTTAGTGCAGATTTCGACTCGGTTGAAGTGCTATAGATCACATTTTAAATCTCCAACAAATGTTCGGGAAATCTTGGGATATACCAATAATGTTTGCGCACGTTTTTCTAACACAAAAAAGCATTCAACCGTGTCCCTTCGGAAAATCTTGGGGGAGAGTTTCGGGAGTAGGGCGTTTATTTCCGGAAATGTTTTTTTCTTCTTCACTTTACTGATGTTCGGTAAATTTTTGGAAAGGAATGTTTGTGATGCAAACGCGATTCTTGGCATTGATTAATCTAAGCACTGCGTCATACCAACTAATACCTGTTACTGAAACTGAGGATGCTTGTAAAGTAAATTGACTAGCTAGCATGACTTCATATATTAAAGAGGAGTAAATCAAATAATCAATTCTGCTACAGCAACAAAGAAAACTAAATGGCATGAAGTATTGTCTGAAGTCTTATTACTCTTGTTTGATACATGATGAAATTAATCGAAGGTTTACGGCCCGCGGCACTAGTTGGAGTTATGATGTGGTCCACTTGACCTTCAAAGTTGAGTGCCCCTGCTTTAGAGCACAGACACCAGCTAACCATCCATCTATCAAGGCTTTTCAGCGTTTTTTTACATATCCAGGTAATGTTTTTTGCGAATGACAGAAATTAAATGAAAGAATCTATTATGTGTCTGCGTTGTATCAAGATTTGTTTGAAATCCAAATAAAGTTTTCTGTTTCTACCGCTTTTAACTGAAGAAGGATCATCTTGATTTGTATTTCGGAGATAGCGAAGTAGCATAGTGTGCACCTTTCATCAGAAAGGTTAAGTGGTCGATCTACCACTACTGCGTGATTCGCCGTAGCCCTCTTTGGGTAATCCTCAAGGGCATTCACACATTCTCCCATACAAAACAAAATTTTTATGGTTGTGCATGCTGCCATGTGTTACTCAGAAAGAATCAAGAAATAGAGTTCCCCATGCAAATGAAAAGATATATTTGGCGTTTAGATTCATTGCAACGGCTTGTAGTGAAGAATTGCTCAAAAATAAAAAGACAATTAGCATGCTTTTCAAACTTTCACGACCTTTGCATTCGAAGCAGAGCAAACAATCAAGATTAAGTCATCGACATGCTTTGAAAGACTACTCAGACAGATGAAACGTCAACAAATTCAATAAAAATCAAAACCACTGAAAACTTTTTTCTTGGGGTATCGTGCGTGATTGCCCCTCAAATATGAACAACCTATTCGTGATTGGTAAATACCTTGTAATACGCTGCATTCTAGCTTCCACCAAAGAAAATTCAGGTTCTCATTCAGCTCGAAAACTTCGGACAACAGTACCTTCAAGCGGCACGGTTTAGAGGAGAATTACAAAAACGGAAAGGAAGTTAACAAGCAGGTTGTAGTTAAAGTAAAGAGCTCGAAATACTTCGCAAACAACTCGACTGTTAAACTGACGCAATTAACCGAGTTATCTTTTACTGCAGGGTCCGTTACAACGAAGAAGGGAGTTTTAAAAATAAATTTCGTTTTTGTCTTCAAAACCTGGTCGGAGTCCACTGTTCACAGATACTGTATTTCCGCTTCTTAGAGAGTATTTTCATGAACAACACTTAGACTAGGAAGAATGATTTTTCATTTCCTTGACTACGAAAGTAACCGAAGTGGCGTACACAGCATGCTGTTTACCCTTTCCACGTTCCACCAGCTCATTTAACCGCGAAGTAACAAAATTCTGAAATAAGGAACGTGACGCTCGGTGACGATCAATAATAGTCAGTGATGATCGTAAATCAAATTCGCAGTCCAAACTCCAGGTTGCTATCTTAATAAAGGTGGCCAGCGGCGAGTTGCTATCTTAATAAAGGTGGCCAGCATCAGCGTCTCCTATTCCAGGCAAATATGGGATCGCTTTCAAGGGATAGTGTGCTCGTCCGTCTGAACTTCTGGAAGAAACGAAGTTGTTTTGCGAGAAACACAGTTTTCGCTGTCAAATGTCTGGCCGATGAAACGCGGACTCTTTAGGGATATTTTGTAATTTGAAGCAGGCCCGTAGCCACGGGGGAGCATTCAGGAGCTGTACCCCTCCAAATTGTTTTGTGCCCGCCACATTTTGTGAAGCCCAGAAAAGTTTGTTTCAAACATATAATAAAAACAAAAGTCTTGCCCCGCTAAAAATTCATTTTGCCTCCTTTAAGCCTTAAAACCTGGCCACTATCCTCACTTGAACAATGATAATATTTTGCATTATGCAACAACATCTTTATACTGAGAAAGAAAGCAAATACATTCAAAAAGAAGCTGACGTTCTGGTACAGTCGTGCGCATTGTGCAGACGCAGAACCGCCTCCAGACAATCTTCAGCAGGGAGGCTTTTGGTTTGTGCAGGGGGGCTGGACATTCTAAAATTTGACAAAACTCAATTGGTTTACAGTGTTCCTATTTCAATTTGGGAGCTTGGAACTCTGTTTGGGGGCGCTATGCCCACCAAAGCCCACCCCCGTGGCGACCGGACTGTGCAGATGGTGATGCAAAGATATTTCCAGGTTTGCACGACGGTTTGGCAAGTGTTGATGTCTATACTCAAGACATATTTATTATTGCAAGTCTAAAAAAGGAAATAGCTACAAACTTTAACAATTATATTCGTCAAAATGAGAATAATCTGAAAGGAAACCACTGGATCAGCAACATAGCGAATAACGTCGACGGAGGCGATCTTTAAATCGCTATGGAAAATAGTTTTCGATGTCTTACGACAGCATTCCATTCTGCAATGCGTACAATGCATTCAATGCCTCTTTTCTAGACATCACTTAAAAACGAATATCTGTCACTAAGCCACACACAGCAATCAAATTGCTGCTGATATTTTCCACGAGTTACTGTACTTGTGAAGAAAGCGCTTTAGCTCTATCTTAGCTGAAATAGCGGATAAATCTACTGGATGCCAATGCAGTGATTCATATCTCTGAAACTTCAATGCAGCTTTGATCCTGCTTTTTGTATGTGAACAGCCAGCAAACTTGCCCCTAGCCTTAAATTGAATAAGAAAACTTTGAATTGCACTGATGTGTTGGTTACAAACCACGAATCTGTACCATGTAGACTAGAATAAGTTTTTTAAGGATCACCACAAAGTTTTATTGGTAAACAGGTAATTGGACAACGTCAGAATGAAATATATCGCCCAAGCTACTTCTAAACCGATCATTCTATTATGCAAATAAATTTCGTGTACACTTTTATTTTGAAAAAAACGCTCGGAAGTCACTTGTATATTTACACTTCTCAAAATTTTGGCCAAAACTCAGCTTCCTCATTGAGGTCTGATGTTTTAAAAGACATACTCCTTCCATTGTTTGAGAGGTCAGGTTCATTCGTCTCTGTGACGCCATGAGAGGTCGGCAATTTATGATCAAAACTTGTTTGCTTCTTTCGCTTCTTAGTCTTTTTTTGTTTCCACTACAGAAAACAAATATTTGTATGATGGTCATACTCGTAAGTTCCAATTTAAGGCAGAAGAAATATTCTTGTCAGAAAGTAATTGGAGATTGAAACTAACGGCCTCACGAACCAGTTTTGACATTTTAAAGATGAATTCAGGAAATCTTTTGACCAAAGGCAGTTTTTGTTACTATGAGACAAAACATCTTGTGCTCACTTTTCTTGTGAATCTTGAAGGTTTCAAAGAATATAAATTGGCCTTGAAAAACGCAAGCAAGCATACGTTCATCAAAGCTGTCCTACAGCATTGGTTGCTCTTCAACCACAAGGGCAAAAAATACAACTTAAACGTTAGATTTCCAGCAAGACACTAGCATCAGCCTGTGGCATTTTTCAGTCATGCAAGAAGTTGTTTCACGACTGGAGCTTAGATTTCTCTCGAGAGTTGAAAGAGCGCTGTGGGAAGCATTTTTTCAAAACTTATAGTGCTGTGATTGCAGATGCAGATTACTTCACAATGGTGGTTTATCTCTTTCACCATCTCCACAGCAGGCATTTTAACCTTAATTTACGTGACCGCCCACATCAGCTGTATTTCCTTTTAAGTTTATTATCATATTTCGAAGAATAAACAAAAATAAAAGATCGGGCAATATAATGTCAAGAAGATGTCGTCCGATAAATCACACTCGCTAAAAAATGAAACTACCCGCTGCCAAACGCAGATTTTCTTAGCAGTGACTGGTTTGTGAGGCTCTGGGAACGTCAGCCTTTTAGCTTCAAAAACATTTTTAGTAATGTCGTTGCAACTAGCCACAGTTCGTGTGTTTTTCTTTACTTGTTTTCAAGTGCCAACATTTCCCCTGTAAGATTTGTCTTACATTTACAGGACTGATGATGCATTGGAA
>JGI24158J21664_10014146_pt1 | contig 10502 bp, 7 predicted proteins | sample Ectturendosymbi3_FD_21664 | JGI IMG/M metagenome (IMG submission 21664)
GGTGGGCACGCCGGATGAAACTCAAAGCGTAATGATTGCTTTTGGCGCCAATGTCGATAAGGCCTTTGGGCCAGAAATCCAATAATAAATACATGCACATTTACCTTTTCAACGTCAGACTCCGCTCATTGCAACGGCCGCAGGGTTGCGAGTTCTTAATCCCCATCAAAATTGTCATCAATAGGCGCAGCTCAAGATTGTTGAAGCGGTCGTTGCAATGAGCGGCACACTCTGTCAAAATGTCCCTTCTAGCCACATATGTGGCAGACGCAATTATTTGCCGGACAATTTCGTCGGGGGTGTCGACGGGCACCGCAAAAGAAACACTGCTGTGTTTTTGTTCCTAGGCATTCCGGTTGGTTAACAAATGTATGTTGATCGGAACTGGTTGGGTTAACGGCCAGAGAATGGTTAGCAGAGATAGCAACAGATGACCAAGTATACGATTGCGCATTTCTCTGCGCATAATCAAGCGAACGAGCATTGTCAAACGCAGCCTGAAGTTCAGTAACGTTATCTTCTAAAAAGTCTTTGCCGGATGTAAGAAGAACAAATCCCGGCGATAAACGCATCCCGTATTGATGCATTCCTACTTTGAACCGCAGAGACTACCGTGAAGTTACAATCGGCGCTGAGCTTTTTAAGCAACTGAAAAAATTCAAGTGATTCACCAATTTCTTGACGGCATGTACTTAGTTTATGCCTCGCAAACACTTCGTGGGTTTCACATACGCTTCGTCGAGTCAAGCGATAGCAGCTTCAAATGTAGGGGAATCAGGAAGGTAAATGTAGACCGAAGTATCCAGACGACTCGCAAAGATGTCGAGCTTGACCTCATCTGTAACATCTTCGATTCTCCGCAAGTAACTCTGCAAGGTGCACTTCCAATGCAACCACATTTTTGAGCTTTCAGACGAGTCGACTTTGACACTGGATACCTGTGGTCTTAGGTATTTATCCATGGTTTGTTTTAGCTGAATAAATTGGTATGAAAAGAAATTTGCATAACCTCAACTTAGGCTTTATTCAGCTAAAATGTAACGTGCACTTCGACAGCACAGATTACGACTGTCCTAAAGAACCACCACGATCAGAATGGGCACCAAATCACACAAGGGCACCAATCGCGCAAGATTCCTCGAAGGGTAATCAATGCACACGCTGAAGTATTCCACGAACAAAATGTGTCGCACGCGCTCATCAGCTATCACAAGGAAATTATCGCAGAACAGTAGTACTTTTGGGAGCACGCTACGGAGAAAAGTACACTACCCCATCTGTAAACACCCACCTAGCCAAATGATTTGGGGAGCAATGACCTTCATGAGTACAGCTGAACTTTATATACAGCTGGACGTGGTGGTTCCTGCCAGCAAGAGTCACCATGAATAGTTAAAATATGAGAATTTTGTTAAACAGCAAGCTTGAGCTCCACGTGAGAGTCTATAACTGCGCGGTTTGTCATGTGTGATGGTGCACCATGTCATCGAAGCAAGGTGGTAAAAGTTCTTGGAACAAAATTGTATCTAAATATTAGAGTTGCCAAGAAACAGTCTGGATTTGAATCTTATAGAAAACGTATGGAACTTTGTGAAGAGTAATGTTTCCGAAAAACACTTCAAATAGCAAATAAAGAAGCTTAGGTGAGAAAAATCTCTTCAGATTATTGATGAAAACTTCTTGCCAGCATGCCACCTAGCCAGCAAGAAGTCATCAAAAATAAGGGTAGTCAAACAAAATTTTAATTGCAATTTTTTTGAAATCTGTAAGATGTTACGTTTCTAATGATGCTACGTAACTATTAAATCATCAAAAAACTGTGTGAAAGTAGTGGATGAAACAGAAGTGTGTCGGTTTGCATACAGATCTGATGAAAAACCCGAAGTGTTCTTAATATATGTCACAAGCTTTAGATGAGCTAGAAGAAAGACAGTGGCGTATCTATGCAAAATGGTGCCCGTGCAAAGTTAAATATGCTCCCTTTATAATAATTTAAAAGATTGTGCTGGTGCAAAGGGATTTAACGAGTGTGGGTAAAATTCCCCGGGCGCCGAATGACTGCAGAGGGCGCAAAAAAGTCCCAACAGTGTCACAAGTACCTTCTTCAATCCAGTACATTTGCTTCCGACAGATATCAGGTTAGATTAGAACATGGGGAAGCTGAACTTGCTTCTTGCCCCGGGCGCTATCTAACCTCGTTACACCCCTGCTACAGTCTCAATGAAGCTTANACCACTACAACTGCCTTATGNTCATCATAATTCCTCCTGTGATGGATGTGCACGTGATGCTGAAGAGAATCGAATGCGAAATAACAGTTTGCTCAACAAAACGTAGCCAAGGAAAGACTGACCGTCGCCTATACCTGGCGAAAAAGTAAAGAAATAACAATGTAAGCTGCCCTTGATTATAAGTCGGAGGAAATGATGGCATTACAGATTACGGCATCGCGCAAGCTAAACACAGCTAGCTAAATAGCAAAAGCTAGTCTTGCTATTCAAAAGTGGCGACTATGGCACGAGCCATACCTGTCATATATTAGATACGTCACTGGAAGGAGACCTTTGAAAATATCTGTATTTCTAAACAGTGAAACACACTTGCTTGCCAACAAAGAGGTAATACGTTGTCAAGTCGCGTTTGAAAATTAATTACCCTAGTAGTTAAGTCAAAACAATATTTAAACACATAAAATACAAGGTTAGCAATTTATACAGTATTATCGACGGCTAGCAAAACAAGCAAGGTAGTCTGAAGTGTATGAATGTGCTCATGAAATTTAGACATTATAGCAGTGTTGTTGCATTGAGCAGAAGTTTGGAACCTACTATAAAAAATTACAAATACAGTACATCTGTTTAATACAAAAACACTATCTTGATTAAGATAAAGGCATGTGTTATCATATGGGGCTTTGAAATATTCAACTTGTATTTAAGCTGACACCATTTTCTTACATAAAAGTAAGGTCAAAATTTTTGACTTAAAAGGAAGGTTTGATATTTATTGTTTACTAGGTTTCTAAAGCACAACGACCGTTAACAAAAGGTCAAGTATGGCCGGCAGGAATAGGAGCCTGCCGCGACTATTCACTGACCATAACATTATGTTTACTTTGAGCAGAACGTTGGCAGCTGCAATGATGTTTGTCAAGCATCCGCTTAACTACAAAGCTTTAGCGAATATCTGAGAAAGCGATAAAAGCCGCATGAAGTGTTATGGAAAAGTGTAGTGATTTGAGCCAATTAATGCTTGTGATTTTATCCTGATAACACTGAACTTTCCGATGGCTTTTGTCCTAAGTGGCTCGTATTCGTTGACCTGCAATTTCCAACAAGATCCGCAACAATGCGATACTTCAAAGTGAATGGCTGGAAATGTCCTGGCAAAGGATGTGACCGTAGGGTCACGTCGCATACGAAAAGAAAGGTGTTTGTACAGCAAGTTTCAATTGAGTGGCAACTGAAAACACTTTTTCCCTGCTTCCATAAGAATTTCAGTATTTGGCTTTTCATATTTCCACATAAACACTATTTACCTGTCTAAAATCTTTATTGAAACACCATGACTATTTTAAAGATAAAATGGAAATTTTGTATTTATAAACAAAGATGATGAAAAGTCACAAAAGCTTCATCCTCCTCTTGCTTTACGTAGTTTCAGTTTGGACGTTGGCGGATCAGATAAGGGATTCAGAGGATTCTGCAAAGGAAGTTTAACAAGCCGTAAACGCTATGCTTGTAACCCATTGGTACGTCAAAGCTAATTTTACGACACCTTCAGCGCTGGTACTGAACATATTCGTTCGTGCGCACCATATACTCGGTCATGTGAACCAGGCCTTTGAGAGAAATTTTACCTGGGGGTACGAAGACCTATACTGGGCCCCCTAACTTCTGGGCTTCTCGTTGAAACTTGTACAACTTGTTTCTGTAGTAAATATAATAGATAAAAAGCTACCATGCCAAGGTTTAGAGATATATCAATAGTGATACTGTCAACTAGTTTGTTGACCAGTAAGTTCGGGCTTGGTTACAGAAAAACTCACCGTGCGACGTGCGTACTTTCATCCTCCCAGGTGTCAGCACCAAACGGTCCCGGTTACGATGCAGCTCTCGTATCCATAAGCGTAGCCAGGGGGGGCAAAGGGGCCATGCCCCAAAGATTTATACAAAATAGAGTCATTTCGTGCTTTGAGAGGCGTTTTTCCAAACAAAATAGTGCTATTCGCTTAAAATCATGCATTTTGTCCCCCCAAAATTTTGGGGCTGGCTACGCTACTGCTCGTACCCCTCTCTCGTAAGCCCTGCATGTGAACCATGTATTCGTTCACGCTTGGGCGCCGGTCCACGAACGTGTTCGTGGCTGATGGGCGTCCAAGCATACCTACCCTTTCGAGACTGTTGGGTTATTTTTATCCCAAGCATTGGTTTCTTCTGCACTGATGCCTAAATTTTGCGTTCAAATGACGTTGGGATGGGATAAATCAGTCTTTTGAACGTTGTGGTTGTTGCTACCGATATATATCCATCCGCCAAACTCCGTTACACTTGTCTGCACACGGTCTGCTACCTTCACTGTGGACTACATGGTTCAGATCTTTGGCAAAACAGAGCTATTTTTGTAACTTTTTGGGGTAAAATTGTCAAGCTGTTTTTTGTTGTGGCAGTGGAGGTCTTCCTTGCTTGCACTAAAAGCCAGTAAGAGTNATTTATGCACGTTTGTGATAACACTTGCACAACTCACATGTTTTGTTGCAGTTTGGGATATATTTGTCCCTGCAGTCTTTGACACTGGGATAAATTTGTCCCAACAGTATAGGTTGCACTACATTATAAAATTATTTTATTTTGATTATGCACAGTAATGTTTCAAGTGAACTACCCAGAAAGATGATGAAAATAATAAATGCAAGTAAAATACAACCTGAAGTTAGCTTGAATGACTGTGATGAACATATCAGTCATGAAAGCAGTGAATATTACCCCACATTATCAGATCGTTAGAGTGAAATCAGCTTGACCGACTCAAATAAAATCTTGCGTGATGCAGAGTTATAAAAAATTACCTTCTGCACACTTGTACTAGTCAACAGTGAAGTCAGTGTTCAACACATCCATCCGAAATGCAATTGCTAGGGGCGGTTTCAAACTTTTGTTTTCAAAGTTTTCATTTCAATGACCCCCACAAGCCATAAGTTACTCCAAAATTTTACTATGGAGAAAAAGTAATGAACTGCATTAAAAAACATTCGTTGAAGCATGATTTGAGTTGGCAGACGTTCAAATGATGCTTGCGAAAAAGCACATGTGGGAGAGCACTTGTCAGTAAAAAGGAAACGAAGAAGACGGTATGCTTGATATGCCACAAGGAAAATAGGAAAATGAAGTAGATATTGTGCCAAAATCCCAATGTGGACCTGTGCATGGACTGGCAGGACTGCGTTATCCACACCACACATAACTGGGTGAAACAAATGAGTTTGCTTTGGAATACAAAATTTTTTATTTCTAAAAATTGTCTAGTAACATTTGTCGATGTTTGTGCAATTTAGACTGTAGGGATATTTTTGTCCCAATGGTTAGTGCTCTGTCAGTACTGTTGGGACAAATATATCCCATTTCCGGTTTACGTATATTAGGCAAAAAAATGCAAAACAAAAATAAATTTCAGATTTTGTTCATAAAAATGAAGCTTTTCACATAAAAACTGGGTTCAAAATCGAAATGTTTAAAATCATTCTCGAAAGCGTAAGTCAAGATAGCCTAAATATGTAGCCTACATAGATGTCTTTCTGAAGGAGAAAACTGCTTTTCTCACGTGATTCCACTTACGGCATGGTCTGAGAATTTGGCAAACCTTCAGTTGGTTCCCCGCTGACAAGCCAGTCAATCCAGTCAATTGACAATCTTGGTTAGCTGCTGTTGTTGGTAAAACGTTTTGCTATGTTCTTGGCCGATTGCAGGCTTGAATTTTACGTCGTGGTGTTTGATGTTTTTGCATTTTACTGGGAATTATACTGTAGGTAGCCTTATGTTTTACTGCATTATGTCTTAGAATTTTGGAAAACCGCATTGAAAGCTGCAAGTTTGCATCTGGCAAGTGGCAAGTTTGCACTTAGCTTGTTTATGTAGGGTTTTGCGACTAAAATTTATAAAACGTTAGCAAAGGTGTTTATTTAGAGCTTAAGGTCATAGGACACAGATGATTTCGAAAGGTTTTAGATCTAGGCCAGGGGGCTAACCATAAAATTTTGGCAGACTGCGATTGGAAGTAGTGAGTTTGTTTTTGGCAAATGAAAGACGTCAGTCATTGCATTTAAAGCTATGTTCCCACTAGGGCGCGGCAGTAACACCAGACCATTTGCGCAGCCAAATCTCATTCTCGCGCACTTGTAGCATTCCAGCTACCAATCAAGATTCAGCAATAAAGCTGGACAATGTGTATAAACATTAGGAAAGCAAGGGACGCTATTTGAAGTAAATGCGTACTTTGCTCGTGTTTTGACAAAATTTTATACTTATTCTAATATTCACAAAGTTTGTAAATCATTGAGAACTCAGCTAGCTTAGTCTTGAATTGTTCTTGCTCACCGAAACAAACATTCGCTCAGTGTAAAAATGTCTTAAAGGAAACACTGATCTTAACACGTGCAAACAACTCATTACTTACTGCATTTGCTCGAAGTTGGAACTTTCAAAGAGAGCTCTTAGTGTTCGGGCAACATCCAGTTTTTCGATCTTTACACGCGCATTTCGGATTGCATCTACATTGATTCCAAGAAGCTCTGCAGTTGCACGTTCCGTTGTCTACCTCAGCAACATGTTTCAAGGAAGTTATTTTGAATTAAATTTTAAAATGTCACTTACCTGAAAATCGTTTCTAATGCCTGTCACTTGTTATATGACTGTGCAAAGCAAAACCGATAAATCACGTGCGACCAAAAGACCTTATTAGGCGTTTAACAACTGGAAAACACTAAGTCAACGTATTGCAAGGTTCGCTAGTATGTTAAAGCTGTGTGTATGTGAAACACCATATACATAGCGAAACAGCTCTTCAACATTCCATCTGTTGCAACAGTAGGTTTTCATTTTGATTAAACTTTCCACAAAATTATGCACTGTACTTTAACATGCATTCTTCTGTTGAATCATCAGTAAAAATACAAAGCAGTGAAATTATGAATTCAACCGACATTCAAGGTGATAAATACAAACTTAATTCAAAGTGACATGTATCATTTTCAATTTCATTCAAAGGACATTCAAATTTCATAAGAAATAACAAAATTATATGTTTTGTGATGCGATATGGACAAGATACACACAAACAACAAAGAAATGCATTCACTGTTAGAGTTGACAGATTTGGACAGCTTGTGCTCAAATAAATATTTAAAACTGAGCTTTCTCTGGGATCAAATCATTAAGCATCTTNAATCCCTCTTGNCAAGACCCGCTTTAGTTCTGAACCGTGTATATATCCTGCCCATTCTGGATTATNGTGGCGCGTTATTCAATAACTGATCTAGTGCAAATGANACAGCAGTGTCCGAGAAAATATTCAGACGTTTTCAGCAAAAGGTTATTCTCGGCTGCCTCTGAATAATAATTTCGCACTGAAAGCAAAATGTGATCTTTCGCATTTCTACTGATGATGATTTATTTTGTTTCATGTCTCCACGTGTGCTCGTTTTAACCAGCTGTTCAGGTACGGGCTAATGATATTTTGAAAACTTCTACGGCTAATAAAAATTTCACGTTTCGGTCTGCAACTGCTCGCAGTGGAACGGAATAAATAAAAGAAATAAGACAAATATAATTTGCACAAAAGTGGCTAATCTTTATGTTGAAGGATGGATTTTAAAAAAGCTTGACACAAAATTAGTCAAAGGACTTAAGTGTAAACCAAGACTACAAATCAAAGTTCTTTTCCACTCACCTGTGTATTTGCAGGGATCCATGCCTTATTTCAAAAACTCAATAAACTTTTAGCAGATAAAAAGCTTTTTTAGGCTAGAGCACTACCAGCAGGCATTCTGAAACGTGACTTTCGAAACGAGGCGGTTATATTTGCTTCGTGGATTTGCTTAAAGGAACGCGATCAGATCCTGTCCAAATAACTTTTGATCCAGACTTTTTCGAATGTCTGCTTCAATATGCCTTAAGCTCTTTCCTTCGAATGATTTCATACGTCATGTTAAACAGAGAATCTCGAAAATCTAATAGCGGATTAATTTTCTCAATGCAAGCCAGTGCTTCTTAATTTCAAGTAAGTGGTAACCTGCAATGCTCAACAATGTTTCAGTTCAATCTTGCTACCATGCAGTCCTGCACTTTAAACTAGAGAAGTGGTGAAACAATATTGTTTTAGTGACAACTGCCAACAACAGACAGGCTTGAGAGAGGCCCCCTATTGTGCAAGGTAAGGAACCTCATCGCGACTTGGCAAAGTTAGCTATCTAACAGTTAAATATTAACTTAGCAAACAATGATAATAACAGCCTTAAGTTGACCACTTTTCTAGAGATGTATTACAATGGTTTTACCTAACTTCCCACTCTATGGTGTATGCAGGACATAAAAAGGGACAGAAGTTGACTTTGCATGGAATATCGTTGGTTGGCAATATCACTTCAATCCTATGAAAAAAACGAAAACATCGCGTCAATCAAAGTCAGTTGCAAACTTGGAATCAGTTGCAGGCATCAATGGAATGCGGAGTGGGCGAACAACCCCACAAAACTCCGAACTTTCATTCCAGACACCGGTACCCACCCTCCCGGAATGACCCTCCCAAGAAGAGTCTGGGTCCGGATCAACCGCCTCCGCACCGGTGTCGGGCGTTTCCGATCCTGCTTGTACAAATGGGATATGGCCTCCTCTGCGGCCTGTGAGTGTGGCGCAGAAAAACAAACCGTCGGCCATGTTGTCCTCCAATGTCCAATCCATCGGCCACCCCAAGGACTGCACGACCTGACGGTTCTGGACGATGAGACAACCGAATGGCTTTGCAACGCCCGTCCCGAAATCTAGCGCGGCCAAACAGTGGATAGAAGAACTCGCTCAAAAGAAGTTGCAAACTGACTAGTTTCAAACAGGAGCGTAACGAGGTTAGATGGTGCACGGGCAGGAAGCAAGTTTGGTTCCCCCATGTTTGACCTGAGGTCTTTCGGAAGCAAATGTGCTGTGTTGACGAAAGTACTCGTGACATTGTTGGGACTTTATGGTGCCCCCACAGTCATTCAGCGCCCCGATAGTGATTTGGTGCACGGGGAATTTTGCCCCTCTTCCCCCTCCTGGTCTCAGTAACACTTTTGATCAAAAAATCACATTTTTTAAATTATCGGCTGGTGTGCACGATATTCCCGCTGTTTGAAAAAAACAAGTGGTCATTAAAAATGCAGACATAAAAAAGAAATTTATAACTCCTTTTATGACAGGAGAAACTTTTACAACCGCTAAATATATTTACAAAATCGCAAACTGTATGTTCATCTTGTGTATTTTTTCCGGAGACGACCAAACGCACACATTCCAATGTACCCACTACGGCTATTATGCCACGTAGCGCCATCAAAATGTACAGTGTAAGTTTCATGTACGTTTTAAACAATCGTATTCAGTTCGAGAGATTTTGAGACAGAATTGGCTCAAAAACGTCGTCCACTCTTTCCTGTTATAAAGTGATAGCGCAAAACAGATCCCCTTGTTTTCAAGTGTAATGATTGCCACATGACTGCGCTTGCGTAGAACCAATCCAAGCACTCTCCCCTGCACAAATGTACCCGCAGCAACGTCTATCCGCTGCAACACCTGATATCGCAAACCTTGTTGTGCAAATGGGGCGACCGGTCTGTCCAACGGCCTATTTTGAGCAACAACTCCCAAGAAATGAACTAACTAGCACATTACGTCCGCTACGCATATTGAGAGGCAAATGGGGACAGCTGAGAATAGTTCCTTTCGGCTTCAAAACCATGCGCATATAGCAATCTAACAATAAGCTAGTGATTGGAAACTGCCAACTGGAATATCATTTCACTCACAGGAAAAGAGCACAAACTGGTTGAGAAAACCAAACGACAATTCTTGGATATTGTTAGCAGGGCCGCAAGCAGGAATTTTGTAAGGGGAGGGCTGAAATTTTGAGAAAAATATTTTGCTGTCACTAAAGTACAGGCTGCCTTATTTACTATAACATTTATGTCATATATGCTATTTCTAATTTAACACATCAATACTTTTCTTGACCAGGTCCAGCCGCGACGTCTGTTTTTCTTTGCCCGTTTTCCCCCGTTACCGTGATTTTGTTGAACTGTTAAAGTACGATGCGATGTAGTGTGGCACTTCTCTGCAAAATTTTGACATTCTTTATGGAAGTTTGTAACATGCTCAGTATTCCGAGATATTGTTTCTAAAAGCACTCTTATGTTATATAGTAGCATTACTTCATACCACTTCCAGCAAATTCTGGTGTCTCAGTCGGCTATTATTTGT
>JGI24158J21664_10014147_pt1 | contig 10502 bp, 9 predicted proteins | sample Ectturendosymbi3_FD_21664 | JGI IMG/M metagenome (IMG submission 21664)
TGCACATAAATGCAACTTACAGCGCATAAATGCAACTTTCGCTGAAAATAAATGCAACTTTCTCGCTTTGTTACTGCAACAAAAACTTGCCCTCTAATTAGTGTAAAAAAACTCATTGCGCAATGCTGCAAGTACCCCAACATGCAGATAAAACTCTAATAGGAACATGTTGATAGACTATTTTCCTTTCCAGTAAAGAAATACAAGCTACATACAAGCCAAAGCGTACTCCAAATCTTTATTTTTATGCACAATAATAAATGTACTCAAAATGACTACCCTTGGGAATTTTATTGTAAGTAGTAAAGAACCACGGGTATTTTAGTGTTAACCTCTTAGTAAAAGTAAGCAAGAGGTCACAAAAACAAAAACCTGTGAGTGGCAGGTGCAAATCTGCCAAAAAGGGAACCGATGTTCCTGAAAGTAAAGTTGCTGCAAATTTCAGTGGACGTTGCTCTGTTTATTTCTTCCGTCAGCAACGAACATGCCAGAACTGCTAGGCTGAATGCGTTGCTTTCCGTTCCACTTCACTGAGCTACAGGTATATTTCACAATTCCTTTGAGCATCACTTAGGTTGAAGTTGTTAAATAATTACCTCACAACTCTTCTCCCCACAGTTTATCCTGAACATTTTTTGAAACAATGAATTATTTTCGCATATGTAATATCAATTGAGCCTATTCGCTACTCATCCCCTCAAGCAGCAAGTCATTCCCACAACGCATGCTTTTGCAATTCGCTTTTAAGCAACGATTGAACCAGATGTTGACCATGGTACACTACTTTTACTACGAGCAAGCACGTGAAAATACTTTCTTATGCACAGCCACTTGCAAGTACTCCTTGCTTTGCACCTTCGTCACATAAGCCAGCTCAAAACTATCCGTCTGTATTAACCAACAGAAATCATAGCATTTCAACACACAACATCCCGTTGTACTTTTTCTCAATGACAACATTGTTTCAATGGAATCATTCGCCGTGCTCATCGGAAGCATTTTCTATATTTTCATAAAAACAAGTACAAATAACAGGCTAAAGTGTGCACTTTCAGAGACATTACACCAGTGGTTCCCAAACTTTTTCGAGCCGTTACCCAAATCGAGGTAGCGATTAGGTCTTATTACCCACAATATTTCGCAGTGATCGCTCATAATATAGAACAAAATTGTGATTTTGGTTCCACATTACCCCCCGAAGAATCGCATATTACCCCTGGGGGGTAATTTACCCCATGTTTGGGAACCACTGCATTACACACTAAGTTGCTAGCAGCTTCATCACAATTATTTAACTCCACGTGAACCTAAGGATTTTACCGGAGGGTACAGTTTATTAAAGTAAAATCTGCTACTCTGAGTACAAAGTTTAATAAGCGCAATGCGTTTATATGATTAATGAAAGCAAATGCGTTGCAGGCAACATCAAGCCGCCAGAAAAAAATTGGTTTAACTTCACCACATAAAACATTTGCGTTTTTAAGAGATATATATATTGGTAATGTTCGTGATAGCTAAAGAGGAAATGCGTCACGACATTGGGTCTAGTGCAGCCCTGCAATGGTGTCACAAAATTTAAGCAGGCTGAAAAAAGGCGTTTAATCAAGTGTACAGGAAATGCATTTTCAGTCGATGTGATAATATTCACGCATGGAAACAGAAATTCGTTTGGTTCTCGGTAGACACATGATTCGCCCACTACTTTATACAAGAGTTTAATGCGACCAGTTAGCGAAGGCAACAAAAATCAAATTGAGTTAGGTACACCAGCGATACCTGATGCATGATCCAGCTATTTTTATAGTAACAGCTTCAAACAAATAAATCAATGCACTTGGTTAACGCACATTAACAAAAAGGAATACCAACAATGCTTCTAGCACTCGAGCAACACATTTTTTATATTCTGCTGTAAAAAATGTCAAACACTGTTTATTTTATTTGTAAAGGACATGTTCAAACGCGGTTTTTGGTAAAGCAACTTACCTGTTTGTAGTTTGTCTCGCATTATGCGGATGAAAATTTGGAATGATTTAAAATAATTCTTAATTGTAGCCGGTTGCTGAGATTTATTGTATTTATACAAGAAAATGCTTACTTTAAGACTGCAAATATATTTTAGTTGTAGAATTTTCTGCGTTTTATAAGTTAAAGAACTTTACTAGTCGCAATTTCACAAACGTTCAAACATCTGAGCACGACTTGAAACAACAGATACTGGCTGTAGTTGACATTAAGCTTCTCTTCCCCATGCAAATAATCTTGCACTTTAATAATGCAATTAAAGCAATGTGCATTTCTATACAATTTCGTGCGCATATTTTATATTCGCCAAATCCTTTCAGTCCCTAAAAAGATATCGTTTGCCCATTTTGACCAAGTCTTTATTCAGCCATAACTCGGCATCAGATTGGGCTAGAGAGCTGTCCAAACCCTCTAAAGATGCAGAACGTCTTGTAGTTTCGATTACAGGAATTAGAAAGTTTTGGATTTTTATGTCTTGTAGATGGCGTCATAATGAGCGTCGGACTACGCATTTTGGATGACGTCATGGGGCCCCGGGCGCCAACACTAAGAGACAATTTTTTGACTCAATTATTTAGTGAAAACTAAGTTACAATACCAGTCTTTAGAGGATTTGATTGGCTTTCTAGCGTTTGGTTCAAAGGTTATGGCCAAAAAATAATTGTTTTATTAATCCTCAAGGGAATCAATTAATTGATTTGCGTTTTTTTGGCCATAACCTTCTAACCACAAACGGGTGTTTTTGCGTTTTTATGGCCAACTTTACCAGGCCCTGGGCGCCAATCCAATGAGCCAATTTTTTGGCTCAAAGCTTTTGTGAAACTAAATTATCATCCGAGTCTTTAGAGCTCTTGATTGGCTTTCTAGCATATCTGGAGCCAAAATCATAGCCCCAAAACCAAAAGTTGGTCAAAATATCTACCCCCACAAACGCTAACCTGGGGTACATTACACCCACATTACCTACGGCCTTTACTCGCCGCCAGAATATGCTAGATAGCTGGTCAAGCCCTCTAAAGTTTTGTGAAGGCTTGCAGTTTAGACAGTGTTTCTTAACATTCTTTCTGTCACGCCACCTTTGAGTAATTGTCCTTTGTGTCAAGCCCCCCTGACAATAAACAAGTTGTTTAAGCAAATCTATTCATTGGTTAATTTCTTTACCAAACTTTCCATGTTACAGAGCGCATAAGGGTTCGCGCCCTCTTTGAAATCCATTGACGCCCCCCTGGGGAGGCGCGCTCCATCGGTTAAGAACCACTGGTTTAGATTGAAAAAAATTTTAAGTTTGGGATGTCGGGCCGTTTGTTGATGTTTACATAATGAGAGGATGTTTATGCATATTTGTTTACATTTGGATGACCTCATCATCTCCTGGTAGTCGACCAATCGAGCCGATTTCGTGTCTCACAGTTTGTTTGGATTGTAGGCTATAATACGTGTCTTTAGAGGGTTTGATGGACGTTCTACCGTTTCTAGTTCAAAAGTTATGGCAAAATAACCAGAAATTAATTAGGGAAATCCCCACTAATCTCCTAGGGAATTCTAAAAAAAATAGGGTCTTTTCGCCACAACTTTGGCACCAGAAACACTAGGAAGTCGATAAAGGGTTATAAAGACTCGTATTACAGCCTAGAATCCAAACAAAGCTTGAGCCACTAAATCGGCTCATTGCCTTGGCGATGACGTCATAAAAGAAAAACAAAAAAAAGCAAAACATACCCCAATCCTGACGACATCCACCAAAAACTCAAAACCCAAATCTTGAAAGTTTTTTTTTCGGTCTAAACTACAAGACTGCACGAATCTGTAGAGGATTTGAATAGCACTCTAGCATAAGCTGCTGGCGAGTTATGACTGGTGAGCTAGCCGTTAGAGAGCAAATCACACATTTCCTGCAATTTTTTTATTTTTGTGAAATTTGGGTTTTTTGAGCCATAATTCTGGTTCCAGATATGTTAGAAGGTCAATCAAGGGCTCTAAAGACGCGGATGATCGCCTAGCTTCCAAGAAAATTTTGATCCAAACAATGGCTCATTGGAATGGTGCCCAGGCCCAGGTAAAGTTGGTCAAAGATGCAAAAACATGCCTTCATTGTTACGTCACCAACAGAAAACCCCAAACCCAAATCATATAATTTGTCTTTAAATTGAAAATAGACAACTTGCGGAATCCGTAGATGGTTTGAACACCTTTCTAGCTCTATTGACTGGCGAGTTATGGCTGGAATAGTAAGAGACGACAATATCGGTTTCTGCAGTCCTTAAACAGGTTTTAAAAAGAATCGAAAAACTGCCCCTTGTGGTTGGCGCCCAGGGTCCGATAACAACATCCAAACAACCTAAACCTACCCTAATTATGACGTCACATACAAAAAACATAAATCCAAATCTTCCCACTTTTTTACGTACAAGACTTTCCACAGAGGGTTTGAACAGCTCTTCAGCTCAATCGGCTGGCGAGTTACAGTCTTCAGCCAATATGGCCAAGGTTACTTTTTGCAGGCCTTGCTTTTTTAATCAAAATTTGGGTTTGGGTCATAATTTTGTATCCAGAAACGCTAGAAAGCTAATCAAAGGTTCTAAAGGCTCAGATTACAGCCTAGTTTCTAACAAAAGTTTGAGTCAAAAAACTGGCTCGTTGGGTTGGCGCCCCGGGCCCATGCGTAAACCTGTTCCTCTTATGACTTCACCCACAAAAAGCCCAAAATCCCAAACTTTCCAATAAAAAAATCTAAACTACAAGACTTGCCACACCTTTAGAGGGTTTGAACAGCTCTCTGGCTCAATGGGCTGGCGAGGTATGGTTGTGCAAATTTCTACAAGAAAAGTGACGCACACGGGACTTATTAAAACTCTTCTTTCAGTGCTTGATCACTTCTAAATAAAAGTTATCCATACAGAAAATTTCATGCTAAAGACAGGTAAGAGAGATAAAACCGGAAAGGGTCTCGGAATTGGGCAAGAATAAGAAGTTAAAACATTAGGATCAATGGAGGATGCCGGATGTGATTCATAAAGGAAGAATTGACACCGTTTTACATCAGCCGTGGAACTTTAAACATGTAAAACACATACCAAAAATTGGTGCTACGTGTTGCTTTCAGAAAATAACCGCAACATTAGAACAATGAGGCGCGCTACAGGAGGGCTGCAGGTTGTGATGAAATCCACCCTTAAATTCTCGAAGACAGAAAAAGAAATTCGTTGGCAAACTTGTGTCATCAATTAGCCTGGCGACCTGGAAAAGCACAAAAAGTTTGGAAAAAAATTGCTTTTAGCGGACAATGGTTTGGTGTTGTTTGCATCATTTGAACGGGGCTTCCAACAACTTAGCTTCCTAAAGATCGAGGAATTATGTCTCTCCAGAAACCCAAGCCCGTGAGCCTGCAAATAAGTGGAAAATACACTGCAGCTAGCCGTGAAGTTGAAGTACCTCAGTTTTCACGAGTGACCAAAGGCATACCAAAAAGACTGATGAACGGATTGGTGAATCAAACGTTGTACTGCGTGAACTGCATCGTTTCATTGTAAAAAATGATAACTTACAAATACCAAAAGGCCCACAACCAATGGGGACAAACCGGGAAATTCCCTCCCCTTAAATTTTCCAAAAGATTTTGAAAGCGTCGATAACTTTTTTGTTGTTAAGTGGTACAACAACAAGTTACAATTATTTTCCACCCCCGAAAATTTCAGCTAGTTGCGGCCCTGAATAGTACAAAGCTGTTTGCCTTTAAATCAGTCTTTGTTTCGATCCTCACCTATGGTCATTAATCTTGGGTAATGATTGGAAAAGTTATAATTTAAGTACAAGCGTCAACGACGGGGAATTTGCGGATAGTTTGCGGCATGACGCTTAGCAACTAAGCGTGCAGCTGTGAGGTTCGTAGAGCCCTTATTGTCGAGCCACTTATCCAGATAGATAGATCTCAGCTAAGTTGTATCAGTCACGTGACCAGAACCCCCTGGAAAGATTTGCCACGTGAATCTTGTTGCTTGCGGACCTATCAGAATTCAGTGAGACACTTGATGACCTTCTAGAGCGGCTGTCCGTCGTGACCCTCCCGAGAGAGGTGGGAGGACAAGTGAAGTTTTTAACACAAACAGAAAGTTAGGTCAAGATACTTTTCAATTCTTGAAACGGTGTGATTTACTGAGTGATGCTCAGGAAAAAAGTTATTTCCACGCTTAAAACCGAAACCACATAAAAAATGCTTCGTGAATATGGAGTTCTAACACATTACAGTCTTCACCAGTAGTCATCAAAGCTTTTGAAACTGAGTGCCGGGGACGCCGGAGCAGCGGGTGGGGGGCAGTAAAGAAGTTGAAGGCAATGGGTACTTATAATAAAAACGAAAAAATTGCTAACAATGTGCTCGTTTCTCTTCAGCAGCAGTGTTGACCTCAAATAATAACAAAAAAATTGGAAAACAATTCTTAATTTTCTGGGCGCTGGAATAGCTGCAATAAACTTTTTCCCAGTCGATCTTCATAAACCATGAAATTTCCTATAATGTTGTTATGAAAAGGCATGTCTGCTCCCGTTGTTCCACTTTTTAAACGGCAGGGGGCATTTCCCTCGTCATGCCCCCGCTGTCCGGCCAAGGGCGTACGCAAGAGGGGGTTGGAGTTGAAACCCCCCCTTAAGCTTGACATTTTACAAAAACTTTATGATCTGCGCAAAGAAGTTTAATTGTTTTCGCGTTCTTTTTGCTTGTTAATTTGTCAACTTAATGTAAATACCACGCAATGAATTTGCATGCAATTTTCAAAGAACACTGTAAATGGGACAAAAACTAATAATTAGGTTTTGGTGGGAATCTGGGTTATAGTTTGCATCCAGAAAGCATCTCACCACTTTTTGCAGACTTTAGTCTGCTACGCATGTTTAAGATTGTGTTCCGCGATTGTTCACTTCATCCAAAACAATCGTCTTTATTTTGTCTGCAATAGCTGATCAGCGCAAGCGCTGACCGCATTGGCTACATTACCAAATTCTGTAGCATGATAGAACTGTTGCACGAGCCAGTCTGTTCAGCCGCACACTTTCTATGGTCGACTGCTCGTATTCGACAAGACATTAGCGCAACCTCATTTTGCAGTTGTAAATTGGTCTGACGCAATGATGAGTGTGTTTTACTCCCCTGTTTCAACGCGCAGTCTGATACTACTGCAGTTTTGAACTGTTGTGTCGTAGCGTTGAGTTTATGTTCCTCCAATATCCTAACTTGGACCGCTGATTGTTTATAATCAGTGCAATGGCACATAAAATAAGAGTGCGTGTAGAAGAATATGCATATTATGTCAACAGACTTCGCCAAAACATTGGTTTGAAAACATGAATATGACGCCGAATTGTGACGTCACAAACAACGCACACCAAATACGAATGACCCCCATATGCCACTGAAAGAAACTCCCCCCATGGAAGTTTTCTGCGTACGCCACTGTGTTCGGCATCCCTTCTGAGAGCTACTACTTGGGTACTGATTAATGCGAGGATCTGCCAGTTTAATACACACTTCTGAAATACAAAATATTCTCAGTTTACGTTCAATTATGTTTGTGAAGACTGATCTTGTGATGCTATTATAGAATAGACCCGCGGGCAGCCGTGTGCCTCTTTTAGAACAGGCATGTGGTCCTTGCGGGCGATCTGGTGCCCGCAAGCGCCATGTTGGTGACCCCTAACACCATGTTGCAATTCGCAGCTCAGATCACGAATACCAGATTAAATTTCTATAGTAATAGAATTGTGCACTGTTATTACGCACGGATGACAGCTGTTGGGTTCTTCAGCGTGCACATTTCAAGGGGATTCCGTACATGTTGTTAATGTCTCGAATAGCGGTTGAAGAGGATTCCCCACAGAAGGTTTATGAAGCCTTGTTTGTTTCGACAAGGTGCAAGACTTGAAAAGACAAGGCAAGGATAGATAATATTGTCGCGAAAACAAAAATCAATAAAGAGTTCTCAAAGCTTTTATTGTTCAAAGGATCTCACCAGAATGAAGAAAACTTGAAACTGCAGGCTTAGCTTGCCAATCACATTCTATATCAGCTTGCAAAGGACAAAAGCTGTGAAAAGTCGGAAATGCACTGTAGTTGAAACGGTACTAAATAAGATAATCGTTTTTTCCATTTCTTTTANGCGGGCGATTTTATTGTCTGTATGCATTGCAAACAAAATAAGTTTCCAGCCGCCTCGTTAAAGCCTTTTATTTTTTGAATTGATGTCACGTGCCCTGCGACAGGTCGTTCGCTGACGCAGAACGTTGCCTTGCGCGCTGTTGAAGATGTGGGGTTGTTTGCTTGGTAAAGGGCAGCAATTCGAGTTAATCATTGATGGCAGACGGACCATCGCTTTGTCCGCTCGCTGACAAACAGGGCGAGCGTTTTACACAGCATTCACCAGCTTGGAAGTGTGTTTACGTACAGCTGAGTTCTGAAGAGTGACATGAATCCGGCGCTGCGGGACGGCTTGTTGGTGTTCGGCTTCCCTTTCCAGTGAAAAGCAGAGTGTACTTCAATATCGCATGTCTTTATATCGTTCCATGTGACATCGCTCTGTGGGTGTTACAGCAGAACTGTTAAAGTCCAAATTGGGGCACATGCACTGCTCTTGCAGGAGGCCGCTGGTACATCACAAAAAAAAGGTTTAGGATCTTTGCGTTCGTAGATAACCTACTGGGCTCGTCCATGCATCAAAGAAAGTTGTAAGAGCAGTATATATAACAAAAGAGATTGTTGATCTTTTTATTGAATTAAAGGTTGAGCGAAGGTGAGTCAGGATATAAATAGTAAGAATACGCAACTCAAGAATAAACTTGGAAACAGCAACGTTTGTGGAGTCAAACTGTTCGTTTGTCTGGTCAAACCACTGGGCAGCAGGTACGCCTTCTTTGCGATTTTCCACAGCGTTGTTTTTCTGAAATGTGGTTTCCGTTCATCTTTCTGCGTATTGTTATCGCGCAGAACGTGGTAGCGTCCGATTAACCCACGGTGGAGCAGGTCCGCGGGCGGTATACCGCCGACGGCAATTCACCATCAAACGACAGTTTGCGATCAGCGAAGTGGAACAGTCGTATGGTATCCTACGCCTGCGAACATTAGTTGTAGCCATAAGCGGCTTATTGTGTTTTCAAAGCACGCTGTTTTTGTAACACACAGCGATAACCGCCATGAAAGGCTTTGATCGTTAATTTGTACGGCTGGGAATGCATTCGACTAGGTTCAGGGCAATAACTTCTAAGCAGAGGATTGTGTAGCTGTGGTAGGAGGTAAGCGTTAAGGCTGAGATAAGAAACAGCATCGAGCATGGGTCTTNCGTGATGATAAAATCGCCTTAGTCAAATTTGTTTTAAGTACCAAGTTGTTTGTTTGATGAATAAACTTTCAATGGGTGTGGTGAAACTCACGTAACTTGGATTTTTCAAAAAATTCGAATTCCTTTTCGACACCTACAGAAACGAACAAACGAATAACATCATTAAAAAAAGCAAGTTGTCAGTGTTCGTGTTTTAGTACTGCAGTCGTTCATTGATTAAAGTCACCTTTCAGGGTTCAGTGCGATCTAGTGCAGATTTTAGAAGAGATTTTTTGGTGATTCTGCTGCTCTTTCCCAAATGTGTTGTGAAAGTNTGGTGGGATTGGTCATAGGTTGGGTACGTCTTTTTTCTTNGATTACGTAGACCTTATCAACATTTTTTGCTCAGGGCTTAACCTTCATTTGTTCTTCTNCGCGCATTATCTGCTTTCATTCCTAATTCATATTATTAGTGACGAATTGGAATAAAAGTTAATTGGGTTGCAGCTCTGCTTTTTGCGCCGAGGTTGCAAGCCAAATAAATGAGCTCAAAGCCATAGGCGGAGGACTGTGGGGGCTTGGGCTCCATGAGGGCTGTGGGGGCTTGGGCTCCATGAGGGCTGTGGGGCTCAAGTCCCTGTAAATGTTCGGTTACATTTAAATCGATAATTCCCGGCGCACACGTATGCATTGAGATGCCTTTTTGGGCTTGTCGAAATAAATCCTTTTCTGCACATTAGGAATTGACGAAAATATTAATACAAAGCATATGTTACTGATTTTTGGCAGTGCGAATGTGTATATTTCACTGGAAATCATGCAATGTTTTCAGCAAAAAATACCATTTCACTGTCTCATAAATCTTATGCAAGCATTAAAACTCTTGTTTCGTTTCGATAAGATTGGGTTGTTTAATGGACAAAAGTTAAATAAGCAGCACGTTTGTCCCTTAGGCTAACGCAGACTATATCAATTTTCCTACAATCTTTCTTGGATGTGGTAGCTCATTTCGTTAGTAAAAGGAAGACAGCAAAATACGTTACGTCTAACTTACACTACATACAAATTGTCGTTACAGAGCGCTCAGTGGCAGCGGAAACACCAAACAGCAAATCTAACGGTAAAACGTAACCTGCATGTCAGGTAGGCTAAAGCTGAATTACGTTAAATTAG
>JGI24158J21664_10014148_pt1 | contig 10502 bp, 8 predicted proteins | sample Ectturendosymbi3_FD_21664 | JGI IMG/M metagenome (IMG submission 21664)
TTATCCAACTCCAAGAAGTATTTGACAAATGACAAAGCGATCACACATGTGTTGCTTTCTGATCATATTTCACAAATTTTTGATTGGCCATCCTTTGGCTGTTGACTTGTACTGCGCAACCCACTAAACTTTGTTTCCTTTTACACTCGCCAGTACTGCTGCAGATTTCCTTGCCTCCCGTACTGTGGATTCACAGAACAATGAAAATAAAGTTATTTTTACTTTATGTGAGCAATGAGATTTACTTTGCTGCAGCAAAATAAACACACAATCATGCTATTACGAGTTTCAACATCAATTTGATCTTCGTGGAGAAATCAATAAATATTTGGCAACACTGGTCGAGCCCGTAGCGGAAACGTCGACCCTCTGCATGGACACAAACAAAAGTGACGAAAATATCGACGACAAAGAGACATTCAAACTACACGACTTGGTTACGATTCAAATAATGAATCGGGTGACAAAACAGAGTCGCAATAAGGTGACCAAATTCTGACCCAAAATAAACAGAACATAATCGCGTAATTAAGTGTGTGTGAGTAAACATGTGGCGAACGTTGAACGTCGTGTATCCAAAATGCATTCGCCGCTCACGGATATGCGAAGTATTTGCGTGTGTGTGTATAGGTTGTTAAGGAATAGGAATGTGATCGCTAGTTTAGCAGACTTGTGTGGAGCTTACCTTCGTCAAGAGAAGGTTTTAGAAGCAACAAGTGACTTTGTATTGACTTCCGAGGGTACCGCGACATTAATTACAATCAAAATTGAGGTACAAACAATGAAAATAATCAAGTGGCGATTTATTTAACTCCGTCATTTTAGGTTATAGATATGGAGTTTACAGCGTTACAAAAAAATGGCAACGAATTGGTACGAACGGACGATTGAACAAGCGTCATCTACGAGTATCGCAAGCAGAAGGATGGACTAAACAACTGGAAACACAAAACTGCGAAGGTGTTGCCAAAATCTTACTGATGTAGGCTTGTGGAAAAACAGATGTTTAACCTTTTACGTTTCAAATACGAATAGAAGATACCCAGAAGAATGCCATGTGGGAGTGAAAACAGGTCGAAGACAGAAACTCACCATTGAATATGTATATGCGATACCTTACAACACCCAAGTGTTTCATGTCTGGAAACTCTTAACATGTTACAAGGGATTGACATTCCGAGACGTATGGGACATAGCGTCATTAGATCAGACGAACTGCATTAATTTCCACCCAAGCCAGGCGCAAGTGCAAAAAAAATTAGGAACTCATCGAACAGTGGTTAAATGAAGGCTGAGACGAGGCTACGTGATACAACAAAACAAACAAACATAAATACGGCAGCAAGATTAAAACAGCAGCCAACGAATATGGATGAACGAAATTATGAAATTATTACACTGACTGCGTTATAAAATAATGCATACGATAGATTTAGTTAAAAGACGACGCAAAAACTCATTAAGATGGTTTTGCGTGGCGCCGTCAACAACGAAATTACAAAAACCACGACATCATACATTACAAAGTAATGAGACGATCATATAGGATAACACCAAACATTATCGGGTAACCCATTATAAGCACTATAAGAAGTACGACTTAATTACACGAATTTTGAAATTAAGGTAAACATAGAGGACGCTAGTCAAAAATACCACATTAGGAGAACAAGTTGTGACGGACTAAACTGGCAAAAAATACGACGCTGAGCGAAACGGCGCAAATTTGCTTAATATAAGATAAAATATCGAAAAGTCATTCAAGGACGCAGTGAGCAGTAGACTTACGTAGGAAAATCGTTGTGAAAATGTCGTATATTCGTTCTATTTAATGTGATGCCGTAAAAATCTTCAAGTGCAAACTAAGTTTAAGATAACCAAATACGTAGGTAAGACACTTCCGGCAGAGGGTTCCCTTTAAGTACCGCGCCCGTTAAAATTTTGGCGCAGGAAGCTATCATCAACGATAACTTCTGAAAGGATTGGGCTAGAGAGTCACTGAAGGTATCAACGATTTCGTAAGACTGCCGCGCATATTTTGAGGTAGGTTGCGCCCACCTTTAAAGTCATTGTGACGTCATTTCAGGGATAAAACTATTTTTACGTAGGCTACAGAACCTAAGTTGTGTCCGTTCAGTAGGCTACAGAGCCTAAACCAAACATGTTGGAAATAAACTTTCTACATATAAATTTTTGTGAAGACCTTACCTTTGCAATGATGATCAAAAAATTTCACACTTGTATTGGTGAGGGGCCTGAGGAGGCAAAAAACATGGATTTCGGGGGTATTCTGAGGCTCAAGCCACTTTATTGCCAGTAGGTAGCCACCAAACTCCCAAACGTGCTGAAAAAGTGGATTTCAGTGTTTGGTACCATCCCACCAAATTTCATTCCAAACTTTGGACAGGAAAATTTTATTTGAGCAAAAAAGCAAATTCTCCACTAGGTGGCTGAACACTTTTCAGGCTCTATTTATGGCCAAAACTTGCCATACTGTTAGGCTAGCAGCCTTCCCAAGGTCTCTATGGCTTTAGTTCAGCTTCCTGAATATTTTAAGCCATTCAACACCTCACTAACGTCACCGTGGGGTTCTCTACCAAGACGGAAGTTTTCTCCAATTAATATTCGAATATTGCTGGATTGCTTTGGCTTATATTTGAGTATTGTTTGTTTCGAGACGCTGGGACAAACTGCGGATAATTCAAAATGCCTGTTCGTGTTCAAATGCGATTTTTCTTTTGCATACTTTGGAAGGTACTGAGAACATAGAACACATTGGAATGGGCTGCTGCAGCTCTACACGATACTTCAGTGATATAAATAGTTTCGTTCATAGAAATTTGTGTTAAAAAATTGGCACACATTTTTTCTCATATAAACACATTTTGTTTGCCTAAACTTTTGTATGATCACTCTAATAGCTAGCTGTTACATTTCTCTAATCTATCCAATTTTTTGACTATACTTTTGTGTGATCAGTCGAAATAGTTAGCTGTTACATTTCTCTAAACTATGCAATAATTCATTGTGTACAATGCGGTCTGATCCATACTCACAGCACCAACCAGCAGAGCAGCATTAGGAAATGATCGAGTTCACAAACTGGTTTGAAATTGCTCTTGCATTGTGTCTAAAAGACTACAATCGAGCACGTAATTTAGTAGGCAAATAGATGCGTTGAAGAGCAAAATATTAAATGCTTTTGTGGCATATGACTTTGCTCCTTCATGCTTTCGATTCAAGCTTCTGTACCCAAAAAATGGTAGTGATATGCTGAGCTTTTTTTGCGATTGCAACTATTTTGCTGCTCGCCGTAATCAACAAGAAATGCACAATCTGAAAGTCAGAGTAGCGACTTATTCACAGCACCGAAAATTGTCACGTGGGAACGTTTCGCGGGTTTCGTGCGCAGTGGAGTGGAACCATGCAGGCCATTCATTCGAGGTCGGTTCATTTCACATGCTTGATTTGGTGGTCAGCTGTAAAAAAAGCTGGTTTGGAAAAGACGCTCAACGAACACACAGCGAAGGCAATGTGACCTTTTATTCGCGCGGAGACCCTTTAATAGAAAAGTAGGTATCCGATGAGATTTCAAAATTGCAAGGAGTGATGTCTGACGCCTCGGCATGAGGAAAATTGAATGTTTTCTCCTTTCACTGAAAAAAATTTTGATTCACTTTTGGCTTAAACTTCAACCATCTGAAATCAGGCAAGCCATAACATGCTTTTGGTCAGCACAAGTTTACTTATGTTTTAGGAATTCGTTGATACCACACCGCTAATTCCCATCCAACCCCACGCGAAACTAACACAAATAGCCAACAACAGTGTCGCGACACCTGGCTTAAAATTGGCCTTTGAGGTCGCTGTCAATGAATGAATGTAATCTGCAATTAGACACGAAGTCCATAGCACAAGCACACACAGTCTGCACAACGCAGGTTGATAAAAACAGACAAAACAGAAAATTTTGCAAAGGCGTTGGAGGCAAAGACACAGGGCTACAGATACCTTCCTAACACTATTATTCGCTACCCTGTAACACATGGTTTAATACTACGGCAGAGTAGAACTGCTACAGAGTGTAAAAACAATTCCTTGATTGTGTGAGGGCGTAATCCAGATTGCAAAAAATTGCAATGTTTCTAAAGGTAAGAACAACGCGGTGGTCAGTGGTGGAGTTTGCTGCCCGTCACAAGATGTCGCGGGCGGGTAGTTTGCTGTTCACTGCCATCAAGAAAAAATTATGTTTAGACGTGAGAGAAGCGAACCATTGACAGCACCGAAATATCATGTCGTAAGGTTCCGTGGTTTCCGTGCACAGTGGACCAAAACCGTGCAGGCATTTCAGTCGAGGACGGTTCGCTTCACATGCTTGATTTGATAGTCAGCTTTTGAGGCTGGTTGAAAAAAGACACGATGCGAACGAAGGCGAAACGACCTTTTTCGCGCGGAGACCCGTTAGGTTGAATGCAAATGTTCTATTCTAAAGAAAGCATCCATTTAAGATTAGTAGTGGCGTTTGGTGGTCATTCATTGTTAACGGGTGTGCGCTGTTTATGATGTGACAATCTGCTGACGTTATATTCACTTTTCCAAACCAACCTTTTGGCAAAGTTTGTTGATCTAAGCTACATATTATTCTACACCTACCCTCTTTATTTAATATCATTATTTTGCCTGTATAGGTAATAACAGCACTCCAAGTTAGGATTCCAGAGAAAAATACACTCAACCCAAGGGTTGCCAGATGTTTGACAAAGAATATAAGCGTTGGTCCAGTTTATGGCAAATTTTTGTAAACAGTTTTTCGACAATGGCACTGGTATTGGGAATATTGATTTTTCCACACTTAATGGTTCTTACAATTCATATTTCTTCATACTTTTCCATTTTTAAGTTTGACAATTAAAAAATATTTGTTTTAATGGGAATCCAGGCACCTACTCTGTAGGCAAAATATATCCTATCTTTAGATCAAGTATCTGATTCTTGGCTACGAAATGATTTATTTTATTCATAGTTAGAAACCAGAAGTGATATTTCAGTGTCATTATTTACAGAATCATTACGTTAAATGCACACAAGCCTCAGCAAAGCAAGACCTGAAACAGAGTATCAACAAATCAATTTTAACCTGAAAGCACTTGATCCGTTGTGAAAAAATGTTAGACGACAGTGATTACAGCCATTCTTAAAGAAATAACCATATTCAAACATGCTGCATGACACAATTGCAAAAGATTCACAAAGATTAATGTTGAGCTCTATTTTCTCTGTGAGGTTTGGGACTCCTATAATAAGTAATCCAAAATGGATTGTTTTGTCAGTATTGACAATTGGCATTCTAAAAATGGCTACATTTTGGCACAAAAAATATTGCTTTAAAAACTTGACAATTTATTTGGAAAACAGTGATTTTTGGCACTCTCTGGCGACCCTGCTCAACCCTTCCACAGAGCAGTCCATAACTGGAAAAATATGAGACTGCGCAGTGAAACAGGGGAGTAAAACACAAGCATTCAGAGCAGTCCACAGCTGCAGAAAGAGGCAGACGTAAGAGAGGGGTTATAAGAGGTACATAGAACCCAGGCCGGTACTGCGTTTTTTAATGAAAATTTGCCCACCCTTTTTGCTGCTTTAGACAAAGTTCGTTTTGTTGTCATCTTTCTGCACTTTCCAATATTTTGTGACTGATACGTCATGCACAACAAATAATGCTGGAACTACGTTGCAGCAGATTTTATTCACGTAGCGTAATAGATTCCACGCATTAAACTTGTGATAAGACCATGGCGTTGGAAGAATTTTTTCCAGGGGGAGCCGCTAGTGGATATTTCCAAACATTTTTCTTGGAGGAGGCCAAAAGTGGTGAAATATGTTTTTTTTCTCACTCGAACCTGAGAAAACAACCTTTCTGCTTAAAATTTCAAACTCCAGGGGTATCCAAGGCCGTCCTTCCGACGCCCATGAAGAAGCCCTTGTAAGAAGCGCTGTCGCTTGTCACAGAATCTCGGGTAAGATCAGGCGCCGCATTTTGGTTCCGGGTGATGCATCGTACCGTAGGCCAGTCAAATTTTAGAAAAGTGCAGTCCTTGCCAAAGTTTCCCCAGGCAAGTCTGTGTGATACACGACAGTCAGCCATGGTTTCCATACGGTGCCAAATTTGTCAAATATTGCCAATAACGATTGTTTTGTAAAATCTTTGCCAACGTTTGGAGCAATATTTTATGCCAAAATTTTTCCATTTTTTAAAATACCACTTGTCAGTTGACGAAACAATCCGTTTTGTATTATTTATGAAATGAATACCGAAACCTTAGAGAAAAACACAGCTCAACATTATTAGTTGTGAGTCTTATACAAATGCTACTGAGAATATGTCTGAACACGACGTTGCTTGATGAATTGCTGCAATCATTGCAGTGCTACATTTCATTCGAAGCGGATCTTTGCGTTTTTATTTTGAAAGTGACTTGCTGTTACAGTGTTTCAAGTATTGTTATGCTTAGGTGTTCGTGAAATTTAAGCAAGCCCGCACAACATACGGTACGGGAGCCGCATGCTCCCCTTCGAGCATTTCTTGCGGCCTGAGAGAGCTTTTTCGATTGCAGAACATGTTGCAAAAGCCTGTTCTTCAGATAATCAATTATCGTTCCAGATTTTCTTCCAAACTACAACGAAATTAAACAGAATGGACTTTTACGGCCGGCGGAAAATTTTTGTTCATCAATTTGTCACTTCGATCTTTCTGCGTTTTGCAGGCCTGATTTGAAACAACGCTTCTGCAAATAGTGATTAAACCAACATTACTTCCAGTTTCGAACCATGTTACGTCCAAACAATTCCTCCGGCCGAGTTTCGCGCATTCCTCACGCGTTGATTAGTGCAGCGCCTGCGAGCCGAAGAAAACTGTTGGTAGCAGCTCGTCGCGTGGTCCTTTGCTTTCGAAATGTGATGCGCGTTGTCGTGCAGTCAAATTTCTTTTGGCTTGTAATATTGCGCTGTTTCTGATCGAATTTGTTTTCGCCAGGAATTTATTCATAACTGCTTGGTCCTGGTACAGACATTTTTCTAAAAGCTTGTTTTTCTTAAATCTGTGACTAGTTGTATACCGACTGGCCGAGCTTTATCGGCATCTATCCGTAAACGTATCGCCGCAAGGTAATACAACAGCTTTCTCTTAGTAGAAACCAGGATCTCCTCCTGGGTGCTACAAACGATGAATCGAAAAGAATAATTTCGCAGCCAAAAATCAGAGGCTAGGATCTGAACAGAGGATACACTGTGCCACATGACTGGGCATCATGATTCCCATCAAAATAAATTTTTTTTAGTGTCAAACTTAAAAATCGAAAAGTGTGGAAAAACTATTAATTGCCAAAACATGAAATGTTGGAAAATCAGTATTGCCAATAACATTTTGCAGATTTTTTGTCAAGAAGTTGCCATAAATTGGACGAACACTTGCCATATTCTTTTGTTAAACATCTGGCAACCGTTCAGTTAGCAGTATCAGTTAAATTTGGCGCACTACCGCTTTGCGATGTACGTTTACTCGACAGTTCACACGTTTTCGTAATAATTGCACAAATATAAGCAGGGTTGTTTCAATGGAATTGTGACTATCGATCACTTCTATTGTAACCAGGGTTGCAAGGTCCTGATGAATCAAATTCCAAATCACTCATGAAAATATGCCAGATAGCTTCTCAGAAGTCCAAACAAACGGATCAGGCCGATGGCTGTCGGTTGTGAATTATCCGAATGAGCAATGGCAAAAATGCACTGCTGCTATGGAAACAATTACGAATTATTTCATGTATGTGAATTTTATAACAACTAGGAATATTTCATGTAGGTGAATATTTGTTGATGTCCAAGGTATCATCTCATTTTATAGAAAATTCTTATAAAGTCACCTACAAATGTTTGTAACATAAAATACAAGCTGAATGCTATCACCCACCATTCCCTAATTTTCAGTAGCCACACAAGCAATATCAGGCTTTGCAGCTTAATATTCGCGAAATACGTCTAATCGATACGCAAAATATCCCGCACAATTTAAACAAGTGCTGAACATGGCTCAAATTATTAACGTTAAGGCTCAAACCAGACAGGTTTTTAAAAAATCTTAACGTTTTTTCTACCAACACCACTAGAAAGCAGTGGCGTAACTAGGGGTGAAAACTTAGCTGAAGGGGGCCCACTGGCCACTGTAGGGGGCCACTAGCCAACACTCAGAAAAAAGTTAAGGAATGACAGTAAATGCGGATGTCGTGGATGTCTGCACTAGATACAAATTTGAAAAAGCCCCGAAAAACGCAAAAAAGCACATCCTGCTGAAAACCAAAAGAGTATTAAATATCAAAATGTCAGCTGAAGCGGGCCCGTTCTTACATTTGGCTTGCCAGGGGTGCCGGTCTTCCCTTGCCTCCCGTCAGTTACGTCACTGCTAGAAAGGTCAAAAACATGCCGAACTCTGACGTACATACCAAATAGCATTGTGTCATGCCAAACCACTTCAAAATAAGGCTGGAATTTGGTATAAATGTCAACTTGGCAACCCTGATTGTAACTTGTATTTGCTACAGCAATTGATACAGTACATATGACTTATTTTAAATTGGAATGTCCTACCACCGTCCACCACAATGTGATGTAACCAAGCGGTTTATATCGGGTTGACTGTATTAGTACGCTTGCGACCAGATTTACGATCAACAAGCTCGAACTCAGCTATGTTGTATAAAAGTTTGGTCTGTGTGATAGGATGAATAGAAAGCGGAGCCGTAAATGTGGTGCGCTAATTGCACCATCTTGACAGCGAATGACGAAGCTCTGGTAACGTTGCTGTGCAAGAAATGCATTCGTTAAAATGGTATAGCCACTGTGTATTGCTCAGCAGAGGGTTTTATTTAACTACCGCAGTTAAGTTGTGACTGCAAAACACCGCTCAGCAGCATCAAGGAGCCGGTTAAGGCACCCTTTCATTAGAGGCCAATTTCTCATTCCCAGGACATAAATACACAATTCCATATTCTTCTGAACTCTGTCAATTACTTCATTATTCGTAATTTAAACTGCAAGTGCAACGTAATGAAAGTGTGGAACGAATAGTTCATATCATTCACTTACGCGACTCTTGAGTTGTTTTATGAAACAATTTCACTAGATTTAGCAGGTACAAAATGAAGTTCGGCGCTTTTTCCTTTGTAACAACATATGACCGGAATAATGTAACAAACTGTTAGGTTAAGGCAGGGTTGTTTTTAAAGAAAATGTTAGGAATCCGGTTTGGATCTGTTGGGACCCGATTTTCTGATTCTAGGAACCCGATTGTCTCTGAGTTTAGCGACCCGATGATATTTTTTTCTGATTCTAGGGACCCGATTTGAAATTCTAGGGACCCGAATAGGGTCCCTAAAACGCCTTGCAAAACCCTGGGTTAAGGTGAATTGAGATACTTTCAATAATTGTAGGCTAGGGACTTCTGCAATCCCGATCTTATGCTAACTACGTTGAATTGTAGTAGCCTACTCCATTATCGCAACAGGATTATCGATCGATTGCGGCTCACATCTAAGCAGCATCTCTTCGCTCAACCGTACGCAGTTTTGCAAGTCTATTTTTCAAGCGTCAACTCACTCTCAACTTTCTTGGTCGGGTCCCAGAAAATCAAGAAAACGGAACAAAACATCAATCAAAGATCATGTCATCTATTCAATCTTTGGGAGTAACTGAACTACACTAGTGCAAGTTTCATTTTTATATTTCGCGTCTACGGCGCAGTACTGCACAATTTCGGTATGCAAACGAAGAGAGGCAGGCTGTGTCCATTCGAACATAGCTTACTTAACGTGTCACAGTGTTCACTTTTTTGTATGAAATTGCATGGCAAAGATATTCTCAGTAGTCTCAATGCATGGAAGACTGTCACAGGTTTGCATGCAAAGTGGGGCGTTGCTAAGGATCGAACGATAGGAAGAAAAGGATTAATCTAGCTCGGAATATTTCGGTGATTCCATGCAAGGTTTTTCCATCAGATTTTGAGTGTGGGACAATATAAACCTTGAACTATCCGAGCAACAACATTTGCTAATCTGCGGTCGAATGGCATATCTGTTCTTTGTTCAAAGCAATGGGGGATCCAGACCAGGGGTTTGGGGGTGGTTAGTCAAATAGGGGGGACCGAAAAGGTCTTCACTTGTTTTAGTTAGGTTGTCTGTGACAGTCGTTGAGTATCACACAAAAGCGGTTACTATTTGTATGCTAAGAAAATAGCTATTTTTGTTGGTCGAACAATGCTATCCTTCAGGGAATCACCACCTTTTGAAAGCGCTCTTTAAACCGTATCATTAACTCAGAACACGTTTGAAGTTGGTCCCAAAATCGGGCCTTGTTTTTAACAAGCTACACATAACTCATAACATTGCTGGTGTCCCAAACAATCTTGTATGTCTACGAAATGTATTTGACAGCTATACCCTAAGCCAGGG
>JGI24158J21664_10014149_pt1 | contig 10501 bp, 11 predicted proteins | sample Ectturendosymbi3_FD_21664 | JGI IMG/M metagenome (IMG submission 21664)
TTGTATGTGTTCCGGAATATGCGATTATCTGTATCAGACAAATATCCGCAAGTTTACCGCCTAGCGACACAGGGGGCCCAAAATTCAGTCCCGTGGCCACGAAGAGGCTTTTTTGGGTTAGCTTCTCAAACAAGGCTTCAACCCTCAAATTTAAATGTGAAACACGAGAAATCAATGTAGTTTTTATCAATTCTTGTTCTGTTTTATCCTGTCATTTATAGACAGAGCAGTACCTGCCGCTGTTATCTAGAATAACATCGCCTGATCATTTTTGGTACATTTGTGAGGTAATAAACGAATTTGAGATTTGAGCGTAAAGCGGCACCATTCATTTCTTGGAGTGTTGAGCGTGAAGTTAGCCTATGTGCCAGTAGTTGTATATGTCCATAAGTCAGACTTACACCTGATCAATATATTTTGTGTAGTGATTGTTGTGAAAAAATGCATTATGGGTACCTCAGGTAGTCTTCTGATATTTTGTACTGCATATAAGCATGATACCTTTGGTGCTTATGACCAAAGTTACAAATTTTGCGCAGTCTGCTGTTCATACAGAAAGATGGAGTTTAATAGTGTAGTTAGAAGAGTTTTTTTAGCAATCACTGCCAAGCTTGTCCCAACCGAGTAGGGCGGTTAGGATTTTAAACGTGGATTATGGATTTTAACCATGTTGCGTCCATGTACATGGGCATCGGAAGGAGGGCAAACGTTGGCCCTTCCTTGGATTTTGAAAATTTTAGCAAAAAAGATTGTTTTCTTAGTTTTGAGTGGGAAAAAACAAATTTTGCCACTTTTGGCCACCCTANAAAAATTTTGGAAAAATCCCCTAGTGCCCCCCCTGAAAAATCCTTCCGATGGCCATATCCACGTAGGTCCCNTTGGTCTATATCAGCGCTCTTCAACCGGCGTGCACGGTGCACCCTAGGGTACACCAAAATATGCGTGGGTGCACCACTACGAAAGGGCTCACCACAGACTTGTTACACTAAGCAGATACATTTTACAAAAACTTTCTGTTATTAAAAATGAACCATTAATCAACCAATGACTTTAAGGATTTAACCTTGACTTTGCACATTCTAAAGTGTGGTGCGTAAGCATCAGACCATGTCAAGCTCATTGTTGAGCTAATTTGTGATTCATAAGCAACAGACAATGGGCCATTATCAATTGAATTATGTAGCTGAGTTACTGAATTGGGGTACTTGCTTATTTAGACCAGGGTACTTACAGACATGGACGCAATTTGGTGGGGGCACGAGGGGCGTGTCAGTAAATAGGGTGTATGGGTTTAAGTAAATAGGGTGCACCAGTTCGCCAAAACATCTTTAAGGGTGCACCATAACAAAAAAGGTTGAGGAGCACTGGTCTATATTTTTCAACATTGATAGCCTATTTGAGATACAAAATGTTAATAATCTAAATATGTGCCATGCACCAGGAGATTAACAAGTCAGAAATGTTTATGCATGCGTATTTCGGCCAGTTCAAGCACGATGCGCTTGCTTTTCAAGCAGAATTTACTTAATCATTGTCATTTAATTAACGACGATTATTTAGACATGTTGTAATGAAATGCAAATATTTAAAAAAATTTGCAGGAAATCAGAATCAAGCGTATCGTTCAGTTATGAAAACGCTGTTACCAATGGAACAAACGTGAGGCCGATCAAAACATTGCGCCGCGATGAACGTTTTCTTTCATTAGCGCTTTAAGACCCAATTCCTTTTGTTAAGCTCTATTCTTAAGACACGTCTTGATGAAGCTTATCCTAACGTACTTATTGCACTTCGAATTATGCTAAACTGCCCCAATACTGTTGCCAGCGCTGAAAGGAATTTCAGGAAACTGAAGCTGATCAAAACCTTCAACAGGTCTCATATGACAAATGGCAGACTATCCACATTAGCCATGTTGTCAATCGACACTTCATGTTTGTGCCCTCTAGATCTGGAAGATGTCATAAAGCAGTGGTTCTCAACCTTGCATAGTTTGTGGCCCCTTCCAAAGACTCCCAACGCTTGTGGCACCCTGCTCATCAATAGGGTTTTGCAATATCACGGCAGAGCTATTTACTAAAGCCTCTGCTCGTGGTCACCAGGGAACCGCTCCGTGGTCCCCAAAAGGTGCCGAGGGCTCCGGTTGAGAAACCCTGTCATAAAGGCTTTTGCATGCCAAAAGACTCGCTCCAAGTTGTTTTGATACTACTATAAATTAACATTGTTTATGATATCTTAATGGTTATTGTTACGTAATATTTTTCATGTGTGCTACTCTACTCTGCCACTATACAGTGATTTCTTTTGTTTTACTACATGACCACGGTCCGCCAGTTGAGCAGCCCGGCGAGCGATAGATTAGTTACAGCGACAACTTAATCATGACGAATAATAATGCTAATACAGCAACGCTTTAGAAATCACCATTAGGGGGCTCTTGCAAGGATTTTGGGGTGGGCAAGAGTTGGGCTGCTACGGCACTCTTCACACCTATTTGTCATTGTTTGGCTTACAGCTTCATATACAAATAAAATTGTTTAGCATTATTTCTTAGTTTGCCAAATGAATGTGGTTTTATTACTGATACGGCGAGATCAATGAACTGCTCAAGAAATTCCTTTTTTGACATACCACATTTGTTTTGTTGTTTACTCAGGGAGTGTCCGGAATCTATCCCCATGCCCCATCATTAAGTCAAACATTTGGTGCTGAGAGGAAAAGTGGAATTGATTCAGGAGTTAATTACTGCAATTTAGGTGTGGTAATGAGGGGGTGAAGGGGACACAATTCCCCGCGCGACGAAAAGTCCCAATAATGTCATAAGTACTTCCTTCAATACACTACATTGGCTTCCGAAAGCCATCAGGTTCGAACATGGGGGCGCCAAACTTGCTTCTTGCCACGGCGTCATGTAGCCTCGTTGCGCCCCTGGGTGTGGTGGATCTTCTAACAAATCATAAGCCGACCTTACCCAGTCGCAAGCCACTGAAGAGTATCAATTTTAGNCAGGATATGTTACATGAAAACGTGAAATTNTACTTAAGTCATTTAGCCAAGTGACGCACATTAAATCACCCGACAACTATTTTCTGCTTTTGTAGAATAACGTATATGAGATTTTGGGAACTAATTATTGCATACCAAAACGGTGGCCAATTGGCCCCCTTCGGCTAAGTTTTGCCCCCCTGGCTCAAACCTCTAGTTACGCCACTGGATGTAGGCCGAAGGTCTCGGCGTCCCACGTACAAAATTCGTTTCCACAGCTCTGAATGGAGATGCGGTTGTTCGTTGCTCCGGTGGCAGAAGTTATAAGCGATGGATTACGGAAGATTTTAGTAAATTCAGAAATTTTTAATGTTTGGAGTAGTGGCGGTGGTGCTTTGTACGCTTGTGGAAAAATGTAAACAATTATGTACGACCCCCAAGACGCAGTTTACCTACCTCAGCCTTTTCGTATTCCAAGTCCGCTGGCGCAGTTGAATCCGCGTAAAGTTATTTGTGAGTTCATGGACTCTGTCTACGAGAGACATTGGACACAAGACACAAAGTAATACCAAAACAGAGTTCGTGGGTTAGCGCCATAAGTGGAATTTCCCTCAAGTTTTCAATGTGATTCCGCGCAAATACGTGCTGACAAAAAGAAGTTAAGAAAAGAGTGTTTTCTGCCACCGCAGAAATTCCAACGCAAATTGATGTGCTTCTTGCATTTTCTACCGCTTTACAGAAAGGAAGAATCCAGTGTAGCGCCAGAAAAAAACAGATAGACTGCGCAAGGCGCCGCATCTGTTCCAAGTGTGGCCGTTGTACGTTTGGCACCAATGGCAATCACTCAATCACTGGAAAATATTAGTGCCCGCGTTGCACAAGTTTCAATGACTTTCAATTTGCCGTGCAGTTTTTCAATGTCCGACAACTCAAATCATCGCGAGTGCACCTGTCCACAATAAAATAAAGCACGAGCAATGGGAGCAGAATAGGTCGGAACAGCAACGACGACCATACGGCGAGCGAAAAATACTACAGAGAGCCATGACCATACGTATTCAACGATCCGAGAAGTCGACGTTCACGCTATAGGCACATTGTGCCACATTTTGAACTAAATTGCCCAATCGTTTCAAACATCTTTTCTCAGGCGTTCAGGACTGAAAAACCTTTTTCAGAAGACTTGCGAGTCCACCTGTCCACAATAAAATAAGGTACGAGCAGTGGGAGCAGAAAATAGGTCAGGACAGCAACGACGGCCATACGGCGAGAGTCTGGTAAAAACACTGCAAAGAACAATGGCCACGCATGTTCTACGATCCGAGAAGTCGACGTTTGCGCTATGGGCACATTGGGCCACGTTTTGAACTAAATTACCCACCCATTTAAAAATATCTCTTTTCAGGGGTTCAGGATTCAAATACATGTTTGTATGGGACTTTATATAAAAAAGCAAGAAAAGAATTTCATGAAAAAATGCAACACTCATGAAAGTTTCAGAGGTTTCTTTCGAAGAAAGGTGGAAACGCACTAAATGTTTGCGATACTGAACACACGGTCGTAGGGGAGAATAGTCATTAAAGAAGGGCAAAGAACACTTGCTAAACTACTGTACTTGGATTTTTGCCAAGAAGTTTCCGGGTCAAACAATCAATTCTTATCGTCACATTGTCACTTATTACTCCTTGAAACGTCCTAACGACAACAAGGTAATGAACACACTTTTGCCTTATTTTTGAAAAAGTTTGTCCAAATTTATTACACAAGTCTGTCTTACTGTGCTATACGCACATTTCGAAAAGTGAAAGCATTTATAAGTTGCAAAAGTTGGAAAAGTTTTTGAAGATTTTGCGAAAATTATAAGAAAATGCTTCCCGATCCTTTAAAGTTTGTTCTAGGTTTTTACATTTGCACGAAACTTTTACCAAATTTTTGTCTGTTGCAAGAAATGATTGGAGCCCAGATCTCTTAAAATCTTAAAAGATCTCGGATTAAAGCTCAGAGGCCCCTAATTAATAATAGTTGGCGAGACTATTTGTTTTATACCACATGTTGCCTAACAAATGACATTTCTCTCTGATCGTGTTAATTTGGTATGATTTTAATCGCGATACTCTGGCATAGGTGAGGTAACCAATTATTATTTTTCTTGCCACAGAGGCAACTTCGCTCTTTGCTATCATATTACAAAGTTGATTGTAAACGTATGCAAAGTTCACAACAATGATTAAGGGATTATTACGATTAAAAATAATTGTGAACTTCGCGCATACCTTCCTGACAGTTTCGAAAACCATTTTATACGCTGTGTGATTAATAGGAGGTTGAAGCCTATGCCGCATACCTTCCTACCAATTGGAGGTACTCATCATGCGCTGCGAATTTGCCAAAACTTCATCTTTTGTATTTGATCAAGCGTAATTCTTTCCATGACGCTGCAATGGAAGTGGTGTTTATGCCTATACGCAATGGAGTTCGCAAAGACGTAGAGCATTATCTCAGAATTTGGCAAAGTTTAGTGGCGTTTTTTGATTGTTCAGATACCGGTCGATTGTTGTTCCTCGAGCGAGGAATCACTTCCATGCTTTGGCAAGTTGGCCGGTGATGACTAAAGGTAAGGGACGCACGATGTGCAGCAATCACTTGCTACAAACAAGGAAGCACTACCGTGCTTGTTTACTTTTGTCCTGTGTTCCTTCCCGCGTTGTTGTACAAACTTCGGATTTTTTTGAAGCAAGTGTGCCTAACCAAGAAGCAAAAGTTATTTGAAACAGCTTTCTGTGTTGCAATCTTATCCTTTGTACAAAATATGTTGGTACACTTCACGTTATGATGACGTACAGTCGATAAAGACTAACCAATTTCACATTTGTTGACGATTTTTACAATTGAAGATTGTTTTCACATATGTGTTCAACTTTAAAGCAATTTTGCCCAATTTGTAAAAGTCCAACTACTTTTCTGAACATTTCACAAAGCTTCACAGCAGATTTTATCGATTTAACTACGAAAGTATTATAGTAGGGCAGGCCTATAGAGCAATTCCAGTAACTCGGTGCATTTTGTGGCTTTGGAGTCTCGAGGCTTGGTTTATGTCTAAAAACGTTGTTTCGGAACTTCAGTTTTGGTCCCGAAGGACGCACGACCTCTAGTTCTCAAAACGTGTGGGTCTCAGTGTAGAGTTACGAGACTCGAGACTTGCAACCAAGCCCGTAACCATCGGGGGAGCAGGGGGCGAAGCCCCCCTAGAAAATTATTCGCTCCTCTTGGAAAAATGTGTTGGACATAGTTTGAAAATATTGGACATAGTTCAAAAAAATTGGGCCCGTCTCAGAAAACTCATCGCCCCTGCTGGTGTCCCAAGCTGGTTACGAGCCTGCTTACATCGCTATGCTTGTGCTAAACATTTTGACCAAAATATCATATTTAAACATTGCTTGTAAAACGAACTGCTTGTGTGTCATGCACAATTTTGTTTGTTTACTGTTGGTCACATGTGGGTGTGGCAGGAAGTCAGAGACGGAACTTCCTTCATGTGAATCTTGTCTAAAAGAAAACAAAAAACGCGCTTAAAATTTTCTGAAGCACTAAAAACGGAGGCGAGCGACAAGTTTTCATTAGAAAATAACAGGTTTAAAGGCGCCGTCTCGAAAATCCAATTCTTATATTGGCTTTTTGACCAGGTCTTGGTCTCGGCGGTTGAACTGATTCTCTCTCTCTTATGTTCAGGTTTCAAGTGCATTACTAGTCCCTGCGGCTGTTATCAATTGCAGCAGAAATTTAGTTTTGATAGCATTTTTTCCAGGGACGAGCAGTGCACGGCACGGACCGAAGACAACCTTTGGTACTGTGCACCGTAGCTTTACATTTTATCTTTATGAACTTATTTCAAACTACATTTGGTAGAATGTTGGACGGTTAGAAGATTTAACCGGAAGTAAAGGCATTCTTTTTCAAATAGCAGTCGACTGCGTTGCATTAAGCAATCTATTTTTCCAGTGTTATCGTTAGTCCCGGACCGCAACCAGGGGGGCGCAGGGGGGTGAATCCCCCCTGCAAAATTTTTCTCCCCTCTGAAAAATGTGTTGGACATAGTTCAAAAAATTTGGGTTACTCTCAGAAAACTTTTCGCCACTCTGGTCTCCCAAGTTGGTCACGGGCCTGCGTCAATCTACACAAAAATGTGTGAAATTTGTACACATTATGCTTGCTACAGGTTTTACTAGTAATGCAAAACATTACTTACATGTACATGTATGTTGCCAAACTAAGATTTCCGTCAGTAGAAACATCTTTTCGAGCGATCTAAGGTACCTTATCCATTTCCACACTTCTTGCATATTTTACTCATTGGGCCCAGACAGAAACAATTTTCTGTCACGTGCGTGAAAACGCAGAAAGTTTGTTCATACTTATTAAAAATTCATTCCAGTCACCTTTACTATTGCATGAATATTTGATTGGAAAAACATTAAGATAATTGGGCATTTCTGGCAAGGATCTGCAATCGAGACAAGCGTGCACACGTATTTTGTAGCAGTCTGGTGTGAACTCAACTGCTACACTACCTGAATCTATTTGAATAAGAGCTGATGATGCCTACATCGTCGGCGAAATGTATACTCTGTAAGATCTTAAAGTGTCTGATTTTTTGCTGAGAAAGGATTTATTTCCATAGACAGTGTTACACTACCTATTTACTTATGTATTCGTTGTTTTGTTTATAATTATTTGGGTTGTAGAATTTATCATAAATTGTTAGTTAACATTTATTCGTCATTACAATATTTTTGTGTATGTGCACGCCCCATGCAGAAATAGTACCCAAACTGCTGTAGAAATATCCAAACTCTCTATTACCGTTTAATTTCTGAACCATGAAAATTTATTAGACCATTGATTGTAACAACTGAAGCATCACTAGAATAAGAAGATTCCAGAAAACATTGCATAACAATTTGAGAATGATAAACCACTTTTATCTTAATAATTTTTTACTGAAATCAAGCCGAAATAAATTTTGACAGTTATTAAATCATCTTTTCATAGGAATGCGAACATTGCAAGGTTACAGAAACCGACGGCATTTGATTACGTTCCCTGCCCATGTAGCATATCATCAACCTTTTGCCTCATAGAAACTTTCTTAAACAATAGCAAAGCCGTTTAGAATTTAGCAAACGTTTGTGACCACAGCTTAAAACAAATCTTCGCCAAGTGATGAATAAATTGCATGTCATAAGCGAAGTGACAAATTGAATTAACTCATAGTTGCGCAAACCGAATATTAGTTGATTGACTGATTTATTGTTTCATATTGACATAATACACAAGACAGCAGAGTGCAGACTTGTATCACTGGTCATAGTCAACAGTCAAGATTTAACCAAACCCTACGTACAATCCCGACGTATGTTAGAAACTCCATTGAACCAAATTTAACAGAACTCTGCATTTCCAAAACTGAACCAAAACTTGCGAAGAAGTTCACAAAAATTATCAAATCCAAATGCATTACAATACTAAACTGCCGCAAGATTCAAATCGAAGTCCAGGTTCATTTCTGCAACTTAAAGAATAGAAATGTCACGGGCTCTCATTTTTATGTATCGGACCGACCCATACCCATCAAAACAAACACGTAACCCGACCTGTACATGAACCCCTCCTAAATTTTGGCCCGTACCCGGCCCAAAAAACGGTAATGTCTATTTTGCCTCATGAGGAAAACGCAATGCTGGAGTTATTGTGCCTTTAGCCGTACACGATTGGTTGAAATGGTCACATGACAACCTCGGATCACACGATGTGCTTAATTGACCATGACTCATTAACGGCTCCGTCCGATGGACGAGTGTTCTCATGTTTTCAATGTTGGCAAGCTGTTAGATGCTTCTTGTCGGTGTGATGAACTGTAAGCTAAACCTTAATAGTAACCCTTTCTAAACTCTGATCCCTTGTCTTTGTGTATCGTCACATGACCACTTCAATCAATCGTGTTCAACTAAGGTTGCCAGACGTCCTTGAGCGCCAAGGACTGTCCTTGAATTTGCTATCAAAACTCGTTATGTCCTTGATTCTTGAAAAACATCTTGTTGTCCCTGAATATTTTCCGGTTCATTTTTGAACTACTGATCACATTGAACATTCAAAATCAAGAAAAAACAATGTAAATGAACAGACCAATGTGTAGATTTTTTTCATCTTCAGTTGTGTAGTAAAAGAGGACACTATCCTAGAACGGTTGTGTCGTCACCTGACTTAGCTATACGCTTTTGGTAAAATGTGACTTCTCCTTGAATATGATGCAAAAGAAATTTCATTTGCTTGTATTTTCCTTGTTGTGAATTATGTGCTTTGTACAGTTGTTGCTTTTTTGCGTTTGCGATGCTTAAAATGTATTTATGCATTGTGGCATTGTCTTTGTTTTAACAAATTTTTAGGTCGTCTCGACTAGATAATTTCAGGGTTTTTCGGCGTCCTAGTTGCGAGTACACGTTAGCAGTGTTTTGCTTTCGCATTGTTATAATGTATCGTAATCAATAAACTTCACTGAGACTGGAGACTTCAAAATTCATGGATTTTGCCGACCTTTTTCAAAGAAATGTTGTCATAACTTCTGAGTTCATTTTTGTCGAATTTCTAGCATTTTTCTGACCTGTTTTGGTTGTTTCTTACCTGCAAATACAACAAACAAAAACTTGCTGAATTATAGAAGTTTTACTAAGCCACTTCTTTTGCAAAATTAAAAGTCTCAAGACAAACAGGCTTGTGACCAAGACTCGCAAAAATAGGTCTCGAGACTCGTCTCGAGAACGAGACCAAGTTTGAAGAGTCATCACTGGAACATGGACTTGGATTTAAATGTTGTCGCACTCTAGTATTATGATGGAATGGGATTTTGTAATTTCTGCTTGACCAAATTTGAATTGGATTTGATAATATAATTAGCAAAGTTACAATAGGCCTATGTATTCACTCGCACGTTTTGTGGCTTGCAAATGCCCAGGTATGATAGATAAGAGAAAGATTCACCTAATTTTGTGTCTGCTGAGATTTTCTGTTCAAGTGTTTTTGTTGCTGAGTCTTAGTGAGTTTTTTCAACAAACCTTATTGTTAGCCCTAGACTTGGCTTCTATTCACTAGCCATGGGCAGGGCCCCGACATGGGGAAGTTCCGCCCCGGGGCGAGTCGAAAAGTGCCGCCCTCCCACCGTCAGTGGCGTAGCCACAGGTTTGAGCCAGGGGGGGAATTTTCTGAAGGGGGCCCATTAGCCATCGTGTGGGCATGCAATAATTAGTTCCTAAAAACTCACAAACGTTACATATGTGTGGGCTTAAGTCTTCGTTTGTTCGCACCACATATATATGGTTGCAAGTCTTCGAGCATACCCCGTTCGTGGTGAATCGCGCATTCAACGACACGCTAACCGAGAGGCTGGAACAAAGGGTACTCGAATAACACAAAAATGGTTATATAGCGAAGTATAAAGCAGATGTTAGATTGTAAACACAAA
>JGI24158J21664_10014150_pt1 | contig 10500 bp, 3 predicted proteins | sample Ectturendosymbi3_FD_21664 | JGI IMG/M metagenome (IMG submission 21664)
TAACGTATTCGCCTCGGCAAAAATTTGACCCTGACTACGGCCATGATTATGCATATAGTATTTCAGCTTTATGATGTTCTCAGGTTTGACTCTACTGTAGTTATTTATGTACTTACAACCAATATTTTTTATTTCGAAGCTTAGAGTGCATGAATACACTTCTGGATTAACCTCAACACCTAAGGCTGAATTATTTTACAGTTGCAAACGCTGAAAAGTTATAGGTCAAAATAAAGTCAAAATTTGTAAATTATAAAGTCAAAATTTTAAGTTTTTAGGTCAAGAAATTGGTTGCCCTACTTATAGCAAACAGAACAGCAAAGAAAACTTTTCATCAAATGCAATTCAAACCTGAAGTTAGTTGCCTTTCCTTTTGAACGTAAAAGCGCGAGTAGCCGCAGCGTGATTATTTATATAGCATCAGTCGATGATTTCACTTACCAAGCCCAACCCAGCGACCCGCCGAATCACGCAGAAGCGAACATATTTTTGCAAATCACACACGACCACAAAGCACATAGCTTTTCAGAAGGCGATCGTCATTTATATCAGATCTTACCTTCGTGACCATAGCAAACTAACCCATCAACAAATTCTGCTTCTTGCACTAATCTCAAAAAGTTTGAAATAATGTCTTCTGTTGCTGCAGAACAATAAGCACCAACAGGTGCCAGTTGATCATGTGATCTGGAGAGGTATGTCAAATATTAGCAAGAAGAAACAACGGGGGTCTGCCTCGCTAAGATAAGCTTAGTTTCACTCGCAAACGTCCTTGCGTTGAAATAGAAGCTGAAACGAGTAAATAACAAATCGAACGACAACTTTGCTGTAATTTTTGCTCCTGCATGGACAAAACAACCAAAATTCTCTTTAATCGTCGGTGGTCTGCAAGCAATAGCTCCCACCTGAGCGAAGAACCAAATCGATTGCTTCGGCAAAGGCAAGAACAACCTGTCTGAGCCTTTGAGCTGTCTCCAAGGGCAGGACCATCACGCGGGCTCATAATTAAAACTGAAACTGAAGCTATTGTGTAGATTCCGCACGAGATTTATTGCTTGTCTTTGACTTTGGCGTGATTGCTGACTGCCACATCACTCGCAGTAGCGTTAGAATGCAATAGGAAGCAAGTTTATCGCAAACGTAGCTTCATTTTTCCTAATTTGAAAACTTCTTTTGGCGAAAGAAAAATGTGAATTTCAAACAGAATCCCACGAATTAAAGAAATTAATATGCGTTCCACCACACATTATTGATTTCTCTAAATTTAATTTGGCGTTGTCATTTCGGTTTTGTTTGTACAACACCTGTCTTTTTCCTGTTTTACTTTTTCTGCAAGTATTTTTTCTCATTTCTCATATGTTTAATGTAAAAATCCAATTTTGTTGGCTGGTGGAAATTTTTCATGAAGATAAACTTTTCTGATAGCAATATGAAATTTGGTGTTGAATCGGGTTTCTCTGACAGCATTTGAACAACCAACCGAAGTTGAGAATCTGGTTATGAAGAAAATGTCAGCAGCTCTTCTTTCATACCAGAAATTGCTAAAATTTTTGCCGAAATAAAATTTAAGGTGTGCACTGTATGAAGTGCAAACTGCTTTGGCATGGCTACATTGGACTAATAGAATATGAGCTTTTTCCTCGGTTGCGGAAATAAACGACCGTCGCNTTCACCACAAACAAAAAATCCTATTTTTTCAATTTGGATTTTTACAAAGAATTGATTCGAGCATCGCACAGCAGTGCGCTGACAACAGCTTNGATATTCCCACAGGGCGACTCTCTCAGCTCCAACAGTAAAGTACTGAATCGATGATCGCTTTGCGTTACTGTCGGCTTCATCGAGATAGCTCAGCGGGGAGCAAGGTCATGGACGGTAATTACCGAATAAAGTTTCAGCAGCTACCGTGCCGCAATGCAGTTGCCTAGTCGTAACGGCATTAATTTTTAATGTAACCGTTGCCGCATCCAAGGAGAACTTGCCGAAAATTTTCAAGTGCCTGCGCAGGCTGTTTCATCCTGTTTCCGAATGATGGACGCAAAATTAAGCCGCTTCATGTTTGTGCGACAAAACTCAGAAATATTTCTTGGCTGCTTTTCTATGTGACACCCGCAACCTGTGGCCACATTGTTGGACAAGTAAAACTACATATCTGCTTTTCGTAAACTAAAGGTGAGGCAGCACTTGCCTTCTACCGTTTACGTGATAATCCCTACCAACCATTGCGATCTTTTTGAAACACAGCTCCGTAACATATCATCAAACCCAGGAAGATCGTTATATCGAGTTTTCATCAAAGTCTTTGTTGCGGGTCTTCCAGATTAGCAAGAAGTCCACTACAAACTTTACGTTAAATCGAATGTCTTTGCAAAACGATGTTTATAAAACATTTAACTGAACTTCACAATGGGTAATTATGGTCAATACGATTGAGCTACCCTCATCAGTTTACTATAAAATCGATTTTTCTTTTAATTTCTATTTTTGAGCAGCAATTCGTCTCTGCAGATCAGAGAGATTCACCAGAACCCGAAGATCATCCTGGCGTTGACGACACTGGTGATGTTGCTGGTACTTATTTCAGCCACTGTTCGGTTTGATAATTTTTGTTGGAAAATGCATTTGCTGCTAAACATTGTAGTTGGTTACAATTTTGCTAAGTTGTTTCCCTGCCTTGAACTGCAAACCAATAAACATTTTACCACGCGTAATGTTTCAAACTATCAAATGCAGTCAGTTAATCTCATAGGTCTATGATTGATTGGCAACCCTTGTACTCGAGATGTTTTTGTTGCTCAGTGGCGACACCATGCCTAATCTTACGGAGTGGTGTTACCACCTTGATTCTGTAGAGCGTCTTACGCGACGTTTGGTTTATAAACCTGCCTGCCGTTTAAAAAGGTTTAAAACTTATTAAATGTTGTAACATGTGGGGAATTCAATAGTACTTTTTTTTAAAGATACGATAAACCAAATCTAATTAGATTAAAAATCTAAAGTGCAATCAAATCTTTTTCATTGAGAAAAAGGCATCTGTTGAAGTTTGTCCCTCGAAAATGGAACGGAAAACGTTTGATTGATTTGCAGTTGCATTCTCAGTATGGTTAGGTATATCATCTACTGCTACAAGCAGCTTTACACAACGTACCACACACTTTTATTTACAGCAACCAATGTTGCTTTTGAGCCGCGGCCGAGATTTTGTAAGAAAGCACTTGTTTGTTAGTACAAATGTCGCTGAGGTCGCATGTTCCATCATGTAAACACATCAATGCGATATTCTGACGCGTGAAGACTCAATTTTGATACCATCGGCAGAAAAGCTGCACTCAAGCAATGTTTCTTTTTGAGTTATACAAAAAAGCAGCCAACATGCAAAAACCTCATCAGGATCAAGAGGAAAAACATCGGAAATATTAAAATCTTCCTGCCCTATATTTAAGAAAAACTGCACATCACTTTGTGGAGATGTAAGCCTTAGCGTTTGTACAGCTCATTTTCCAGGAATAAATGTGATATTTCCATTTATGATGCAAAATTTTCTGAAAACAGTTTTCTTTTACTTTCAAGCTACTGTCAAAATTTTTATTGACTCGATTAAACTTCTTTCTTCAGGTAATTTGTGAAAGTGAGTGAACTGAGACAAACTTTCTGTTGTTATAAATGAAAAGATTCTTACATTATGTGTTATGTTTCACGACACTATGGCAGCCGTCAAAGTACGTGCGCCCTAAAAACGTAATAAAGTGATGAAGCAATTGGTGTAGGTATTATCCCGAGGTCACTGTTTTGGTCTGGAACAAAAAGGCATATTTACAAGCCTTTTTGCTCATGACGTGCCAAGCCCTAACTGCCAAGCATCCAAACCACATTTTGCCCAGGTCTTGTGGTCAACGAACTACTTGGCAGTAAGCGGGGAGATTAATCGGATAAGTGCAAACAACTGCCGGTTAGATGAATTATGATCGCCGTTTGTTCAGCAAACGGCTTTTGTTCATGGCGATGCTTTGGCAATTTCTCTAACTCCAAACACGTCTTTTTTATTTGGTTATGCATTTCAATAATATGACCTGTAATACTGTTTGAACAACTTACACACGTGGCTAAAGATTTCCACGTAAGAGAGAGAAGGTTTTTACTATTGACAGTGAATATCAACTTCAGCAGTGATATTAGCACGAAGCTAATTCCAGTTTTAAATTGAAAAACTCTTTCATCTCCACTTTAAATCGTTTGCAGTCTTGTTTAGTTTCAGTTTTTCAGTGAATATTGGTTCATTCGTGACATTTCACGCAGTTTATGGAGATCCCAAGATGCCTAGAGCAGGCCTGCACGCAGGCCCGTAACCAGGGGGCGCAGGGGGGCGAAGACCCCTACAACATTTTTCGCCCCCCTGGAAAAATGTGTTAGACATAGTTTAAAACTGGTGGCCATAGTTTAAAAAAATTGGGCCCCTCTCAGAAAACGCTTCGCCTCCCCTGGTGTCCCAAGCTGGTTACGGGGCTTCCTGCACAACCTACGGCCCGTGGGCTACATGCGGCCCGCGAAAGCTTTTCTTGAGGCCCGCGCGAGCTTACTTAACTGCAGCAAAAGTTGCCAAAGCTCGACCTCGAATAAGTAACTGTCATTCCAGAGTTTCTTCCGTACTGCAACGAAATCTCTACATCGAAATGAAATAGACATTTGCGGCCCGCTACAAATTTATGTTGATCGTTTGGCCCTTCGAGCTTTCTGAATTGTGCAGGCCTGCTAGAGGGTCAAAGACGCATATGCGTTCATTAAGCTCCACAGTGGCCAATACCTTGGTTTGGGAGCGGGACTCGTGACATTCACTGCAGTACAAATTCAACGAAAGCTTAAAGATTTTCTGTCGACAGGTAAACAACAGGGCGATCAATACTGAATTTTGTACTTTTTTTCAGCGAAGACAGATAACAGTCTTCAAATTACTGGATAATATCGCTCATAGACCTGGCAGGGTTTGAACTCACAAAGATGTGATAGGTTAATTGCACCCCCTTCGGTTTGAACGTGCAAGATGTGCGCGCAGGATCTAAAATTGCGCATAGCAGCCAAAAACGTGGGCAAATGTCAATTCGACTTTTCATCACAAAATGCGGTGTGGGTGATTTTTACGTGCAGCCTATTGCTAGTTTCTGAGCATAACAGTTCGCTGAAGGCTCATGGATTTCCGTTGAAGCTGTGAAGCCAGTGGGTGACCATTGTCGTACAACTGCGAAATGTTGCGACTTCAGTACTATACAACAGATGGGCCGCATTTTGCAGTTGTCCATCGACGGACAATTCTGTGTGGCAGGAGCTAATATACTTACCTCGGCAGAGCAGCAATGTTTTTTAAAGGCTTGGCATTCGTCACAAATAGGGAGACAACAAAACGAGATTTCGTTTACCGCACAACGTGTTGTAATGACTACGGTTCCTTTAACCACCTGCCGCTGAAGCATCGTATTGCGCAGAATTTGAATTGAATGACAGCCAGCTATACCTAAGAAAGTTCACACGATAGCCGAAACTTTTCGCGCTTATAGAACATTGTTATTAGAAGCTTTTTTGTGGCCAAATTCCAAAGAAGGTTGTATGAAAGTTTTTCACCGAGCCCTTGAACACAACGTCCGCGAGCTTAGGAACACGGCTTTTTACTGTTGATGGCTTGTTTGCTCAGTGGTTGCTGCAAATACATTTTATTTGAGAGGTTCAGTGGAGCCGAGACGGCGGCGATGAGGGAAAAGTTTTGTTTGTCGGCACTTATCGTAGCGATACCGTAGCAGTTAGAGCTGTCTTGTTTTTAATTCTGCCCTTGTATCAGCCAACAAACCTTTCGGTCGTGCTAGGAGTTATTTTGCGAAACTAAATTGAGATGCAATAGACATTGTCAGTAGCAAACCTCAAAACCGTGACGCCTCTTTCAAGGCTAGGACTCGCTGAGCAGTTCACCGGGTTGTTACAAGAGATTATTGGGATTCACCCTTTGTTGAGAGCCTCAGTATACTCTGCTACTTCAGATACACGTATGTGTTTGCTTATCACGCGGTACATAACGTACCGTGTGAGCAAACATATCGACTTAACCTCTGCTCCTTAAACAGTTTTACAATTCTGACTAGTTATCTTACCGTTACGTACCAACTCACTAGATGTTTCGCATCGAATCTTAAGTAATTCTTTCAGAGCACTCGTAGATACAATTAGCATGAACAAGTGAGGGACAGAGATTGAGATTTAAAGGTGATCAGACCAGCAAACAACAGCAGCAACAAATCAACGACGTTCTGCGCAACTCCATCGAGCCCTCTATTCTTACTGGATGTAAACACTGAAAAATGACGTCCTAAACGGACGAGGTTAGACACCACCATAGCGTAGCAGTGTTAGGACTTCGCATGCACGGAGGAAGTTGCATAAGACTGAATGCCATATAGTTGTGAGGTGAGAAAAAATTCTCTTGATTTCAGGTTATTTCTTAATATTTAAAAGGTAGTTTGTGATAATCACCGATCTATTAAAAGTACTTAAAAGTTTTAGCTGGTAACAGTTGTGTGTTCGTGCAGCTTTTGAATCAAAGCTGCTGAGACAACTTTGTCGAGGGGCTTGGAACAGATGGAAACAGCTACTTAGAACCAGCAACAAAGTTTCTTAGGAGACCAACCTTTTCACCACTTATAGTTCAATCAAATTTTAACTGCAAATGCTGCCTGAAAACTGCAATCGGTTTAATTTCCACCTTGCTGTGCAAGGCTGATGTGCCATCCGTTAATATTCATTGCAGTTTTTACTACTAGCCGAAAATTTTCGCGAAATTGTCCGAAGTTCGAACAATTAGGATTCAAAAGAAAATCATTGCATGTACGTTTACGGTACTCCTGAAGGTGTAGAAAACTGTTGCTAGCAGCTTACGTTTTTCGTCATTATTCCGTGTTTACGATTCCCGGCTTCCACGCGAGTCTTCTAACAAGCTTAAAAGTTCACCTACATGGCGAGAGTGGTGTAAATAGTTGCAAGTTCTATGTGGAACCGTTTTACTCTAGGCCAGAGGTGGGCAATCCAAACCACAAGCTCTTTGTTGTCAACTCGAAATTAAACCCGCATCAACAGCAATGTTTGTTCCACGACAGCGTTTTTACCGTCAGCATTTACTAAGCGTATCTGCGGAAGAAATCTTGTAAGATTTGAGAAGCTTGTTATTGTTAACGTCTTTGTCTGTTCAATTTATGAGAGACGACACCGTTTCGGGAGAGCTGAATTTTTTCTAACTGTAACTTTTCATAGTGTGGATTCCACACAGTTCTGAAACAGAACAAGTCTGTGTATTAAGGCGTGAATCGAGTAAAGCTGCTCTAAAGTCCGCAGAATTAAACGCTTTGCGAAAGTGCTGAACTCAGTGGTTGTAGTTGCTGATTGCATAACATTTTAACCAAAAGTGGTGAGTATTTTTTACATGAATCGCTGTGAAACTACTGAACAATTAGAATATTTTAGCAAGTCAACTGCGTTCTAAATTGCAAGACACCTAAAAACACTATATGTTTTGGCCCGCTGTATTGATCTCATAGGATTTCGGCATGTCATGATTTCGGTGTGCTGACCTTTTGCGGCTTAGTTCTTCAGTCCAAAGTGAATCTATGTTGAAATACCACCCAAAAAAGTTTTCAGTTTTCTCAAGGGATGGCGTAAATGCGACTTCGAATTGAAAATTGCGCCCATATGATATCAACGCATTAGATACAGTACGCTTCAAAATCACATTTGCCGATAAGCCTGTGCTACTGCCATACAAATTTCCAGTATTTCAACATTTTTTTATGAAACCAAAATAAAGGAAATGGCTTGTCACCGGCATGCCAAGAATAAACGGAGCGTGATTTGCTCATATATAGAATAACAGATACTAGCCACATGATTTACTGTGAAAAACTTGCAGTCTTTTTACGGAGAAGTCGCAGAAAACCAGATCCTCGACGTACTAGTCGTGTCTATTCAAAGATAAGTTCAACTTCCTGCAGTTATCGTAACTGATGTCACGCTTAGTTACGTACACACTCATCAACGTGATTATCATTTTCATTATTGTCCGATGGGTTGCAAGCAAAGCTTAGTATATGCGATGTGTTAGGAAACCCTAGGGTTCACCAGAGGTAGAAAAGTAGTTTTGGAACAGGTTTGCGAGCAATGTGTGTTAACTTAGCTGTTTTGCTCAACGAGTGTGAATGTCAACAAAAATGCCTCTCTAAGTAAATAGATGAAGAGATACCTTTGTATTAGTCTTGAAAACAATTTATTGATAAAGACGGATGAATTGTCGTTGTGTTTGAATAACAGATTTGATGATTCAGGAGGCAAAAGCATGTTCAGTCGATAAGATCTGAGTAGGGTCTCCCTGACACAGATGACATTATGTCAAGTGCATTGATCCAGCAGGAGATTTTAATGGAATCCGAAACCAAATTGGTCGGTTCGGACTCAAAACAACTTTGCTGCGCTGCTGCGTCAGAGCTGGAAAATACTTTAGACTCGTTACATTTTGCTAAGAGTGCGTGAGGCACGCGTTACAGCTAATCACGTGTAATTTGCGGGCAATTGTAGAACAAGCCTCGAGCGACACTCCACTTGCAGAAAAATATGAAAGATTTTTTCTACAAATCGTGTTTTGTGCGTGGACTGCCACTAAAATAATCAGACAATACCCCAGAAGGTCTTATATTTAAGTAGGCCGAACAGGCACTTTAACATCTGTCTGATTTAACCTGACAACTTAAGTGCTAGCATTTTATGTTTTTGGCTCACTGAAAAGTTTCTCGTTCAAGATTTTTTCCTGCAAAATTACACGATGCATTCACGTTGAAAGGTCTCTGTGCTATTTTAACTTTTTACCAGATTAGAGCCATCGACTCAAAACGAGGGAATATACCTCTTCTTGTTTTTGTCTACTTCAATGATGAAAGCTTGATCCTCGAACATGTTTTTTACGGCAACATGTAAACTTACTATATAAGTCTGTGCTGCTTTCTCACGTAATGTACACAGTGCTTTAATCATGCATGTGCAGATGTTAAAACCAAATTAGGAAAAACAGTTTATAAATGCTTTGCGGGTCTTGACGAGTCATAGCTATTCAACCTTAATAAACACTTGTTTTATAGCTGGATTCTTCACCAACAAATTAAAAATTAAAAATTGATTTGTTGTAAACAGTGTCAGGGACGACAAAACAGCGGTAGGGCAGGGGGCAGTAACAGAGTTGATGGCAGAGCAAACTCATAAAAAACAAAAAGCTGTCCAGCAACAATGTTGACCTCAAAAATAATACTAGAAACTATAGAAAACCGTTCTGAAATTTCTAGGTGTGCGAATAGCTGCAATAAATTTGTTTCAATTCGATCTTGATAACCATGAAATTACTTATGATACTTTTACAAAAAGTCACCTCCGCCCCCGTTGCCCCCCTATTCCTCCGTTGCCCCCCTATTCCTCCGTCATGCACCTGCTCTCCGGCGTCCCTGAACAGTGCTTTTGTTCATTATTTTAGCCTTCTCCGACAAGACCAACAAACCAAAAGACCGTGAAAATCTTTTGATATTTGTGTTTGAATTGTGTTCCACCTCAAACAATAAATTTTTTCAAGAAACATCCAGATATAATTTTTACAACTTTTTAAAGGTATTGTTACCACATATTTTTTCTTAATAATGCCTCAAATGTAGGAATGTCACCGGTACATTGAACCTGATGAGTCATGACTACTGACACTCGTTCTCCAGGGCAGGTTGTATAAAGCTCTGCATCCAAAATTATAGGTCACACGCAATCTTTGCAATGCATGACTTTCTGAAATTCCACCAGATTTTTATGCATATGGGCGTACAAAAGGAACAAAAATGTNCATTTTTAACTGCATTTGAACATCGGGAAAAAGAGGCTGGCAGCTTGTTTGCTGCACAATATTGATATCGCAGTTGTCTCTGAATGCNTTTGTCATCTGAGAACTCAGTATTCAGTACAGCTCCTAGAGATTTGTAGTGGTTAACAGATTTTAGAGTCTTACCACCCATTTGTCAGTAATGGTGTGGCCGTGCTTTTTGTGCTCCTAGCCGCAGTTGGAAATAATCCCATGCGATTCTGCATACGCCTGACACACAGATAAAAGTTATCTTCGCAACATTTTCGAAAATGAGAACTTTTCAGTTTTGATCAAGATGCAGAACTAACGATCAGGACGGAGTACACATTAGTATCCTCATACAAACACCTGGTTCCGTACTCAACTAGTGTAGTCATGACTTTAGTGTGACAGGTGTATAGGCTACTACAGTAGTAAACCTGCCTGATTTTCGTCTTGTTTAGAAAATTCGTTCTAGTTCTATTCTTCTGGCATATTTTTGAATTTCTATCACAAATGAAGATCCCAAACTTAGGGACAGCCTATGTCAAGGGTGAGGGGATCTTTGAACGCTACCATTTCTGACAAAACGGGTCAGGTGTCTT
>JGI24158J21664_10014151_pt1 | contig 10500 bp, 4 predicted proteins | sample Ectturendosymbi3_FD_21664 | JGI IMG/M metagenome (IMG submission 21664)
GGAACAGTCGGTGCTCAGCAACGCACGTTTGCAGTTTCGATCTGTCGACAGCAACGCTCCGCTTACTCACGACCTTGAATACACGCGTCGAGCGCGTGGCGAGTGCGCTGAGCTCCACGTGCAACGAGGTTTAGCAGCGTTCAATCAGCTTCCTGGCCAGGCACGAGACAGTCAGCAGCCCGGCGACGTTCATCGCGGTCAGCAAACCAAATAGCAGTGCGGGAATTCCAACTCTGTTTACTACACGTGCGAATACTACGCGTTCGAACTGGTTCGAAAACATTAAGCGCTCATGGCTAGCACTAAAAATGCGCTTCTTTCATATGGTCAAGGGAAGGTTTGTTAAACACGAGCCTTCTAAGCAAAGGGTTTCAAAATGCTGTACAGCTGCCGGTGGCAACCGACTGCGACTAAACAGATATTTGTTAAATTTTAAATTCCCTGATTGCGTGACGTATATCGTCTGAATTGTGCTTTTGACAACGATCATGAAAAAATCGTGATAAAATCTAATCATGTGTTTCAAAAACTCTTGCGGTTGCTACATTTGAGCTATATATCCCTTTTGAACGGGTTTCAGGTAATACTCGGATAGTTTCTTCAGGCAACTGCGATTAACAGTCAACACTGTCAGCCAGTAATGAAGTCTCGAAACTTGTTTTCGATCCCAAGACCCTTTATTGCGTCTTGGTCTCGAGCCTATTGTCCTGTACATTTGAATGCTCTAACAATATAGCTTAGTGAAACTTTCGTAATTCAATACAAGGTTCACTGTCTGTCTTATCTTCGGGAAAAGAGAAACCAAAAGGTGGGAAAATTGCGATGAATTCAACAAAATTACAGCTCGGAGGTGCTGATGACGTTTTTTTTTATGAAAAACTCAAGAAAAATTTGAGGGAATCTGACAAATTTTCAGGTCTCAATTCTCGGTTTTTGTGAAAACGTCTCGGTTTCGTGTACATCACTGTTGCAAGCGTAAAGATTTAAAAACCTGCTCTTATGAATGGTTCGCAAGTTCATGCAGCTATTACAAAATATACCGTCTTATATTTGTTTAAAATACTTTATTCAATAAGAAACCTTCAACATACGGTGGATGACGATGCGTTGATTACAAAATATTCTTTCTCACTTAGACCCGATTTACTGCATTTCCCATTTTAATAACCTAAGGTCGCCGCTCATATTTACTTTGACAAAAAACAGGCACAGAAAGGCGAGCACTACCTTTTCCGCTGGTATTTCTATTCCCATGTCGCCACGCGCGACCATTATTCCATCGCTAGCTTCAATGATTTCATCGATCTTTTTAACACCTTCATGGTTTTCAATTTTTGAGATGATCTGAAATGAAGAACAATATGATTGAACTTGCGATGAAGGGGAAATTGCCGTGAACACAAAATGCCAGATCCCGGGTACTGGCTGGAACGCAGTAGGTCGGAGCTTCGCTGAAGAAAAATCCGTTTCGAGATTTTAAGACAAAGTAGCTTCTTCCAAAAAACACGCGTGGAACAGCAACATGCAACACACACCCAGCTTTAATCAAACGCCAGCAGTTCTTTGATAATTACGCCTGCTAAAAAATACCACTCCGCACGATCATATCTGTCGGTAGAGTGCATTTTTAATCTGTTTGCGAACGTGAACAGTGCTTGAAGCGATGCAAGTACACCATACGCCAGTTTTCTCTTTCAAGATCAATTCCGCTTTTGAAGAAAGCACTAAATAATCTTCTAACGGACAAGGCNAAATCCGTGCTTCACCGTGGTGGGCACAATAGGCAACAACGATCAAAAGNCTCAAAACGTTTTGCAGGCATTTCCAAATCGCTTCTGGACACAATATCTTTGCGTGCCACGACAGCCGCAGGCACAGTCAGCACCTTAATGTTTTTGCCATCTGCACCAAGGACGTCTCGAACAGCTTTGACGTCGGCAGCTTTTCGAATGAATGAAGCGAACACCATGTCGACTCCTTGCTCCACACCGAATCGTAAGTCTTTTCTGTCTCAAGAGAAAGTGGTGACAGGCAGGGCTTCACTTTTTACTTTAGACAACTTGCTCGCCAAGAACAGAAATATTCGCGTCCGACCAGAGCCGAAATGGCGAATCGGGCAATACTGAGGATGGCTTAGCGTGGTCTTCACCCCAACAACTGGAAACAAATCATTTTTTCGCAAGTAGAAGGCGTGTTTTACTTCACAAAGAATGGACTTGCACAGAACATAATATTACTTCCGGTGGGATCATGAAAGTCGAAAAGTGCTGGTTCGATTAGTAAAAGTTTCTGGAAAGGGTAATAGGAAAGCACGCTTTACGTTGAAGCACGTTGCCAATTTTTCACAATAAGGCAGCTTTTCACGGCGAAGTGACGTTGAAATTTGTCTTAGCCAGCGCAGGGTTTAAGCGGCCTCCACTCATAATTTGCAAAAGCCTTTAGATCCCTCTTTTTAGCAGCAAATTTGTTGTTGTTTTAAAACGTCTATTCGATTTGACAAGCTGCACTTCTTTTCGGTCACGTCTCACAAGAACACAGAGTCATACACGATAATTACTTTGACGAGACAAAAGGCAGAGCAACGTGACTGTCAATCAACTCATGCCGATCAGATTCGGTATGCTCTCTCACGCAATCGTCAGCTTAGTTTCTACAAAGCGTACTCTGATGAATTAGATGGAATCCGCAGGGCGAAGCAAATGTAACAAGGTTGAATATGGAGTTGTAATTTTCCACACAAAGTCATTGAAAATGAACACAGACTGGACTTTTTTACGAGGTTTAATAATAATAAAGTTAAACTGCTTGAAAAAATGCAGTTTCTCGACACAAATTGCGAAATAGAGAAAATTTGAAAATCGCGTCCTGTCACATCAGACTAACTTGTCTTTTTCGCTAACGGCTGGCAAATCTACTTCTATTCCTGGGAGGTTGACACCCTTCTTTGATCCCAGCATTCCACCATTTTCAATTTCACAAATACAGTAATCCGAACCCTTTTCTTTTACCAGCAAAGATATCAATCCATCATCGACGAATATCTGAAGAGATTAAGTAAAAGCATTAAAGCCTATGAGCACGACAGCATTACAAATCAATGACTTTTATGCACAACAAGCTACATGTTAGAATACCAGAGGAAAATTTGTACGAACGTGCTTGAATGGCTGGTTGCTGTAGTCAACCTGCGCGGCATTCTTACAGCGAATTTGCAAGAAACGGTGGTTGTCGGCAATTCAGCCATCAACTTACTCGACTTCCGATGTTCACAACCTTGCCCAAGTTCTTGTAATCAACGTACACGCAGGATGCGTCACCAGTCTGAAAATTGGCTTCATCCAAGGACAGCTTGATAGTTTTGCCTTTCACGAGTTCAACCTCAGCACTTCCACCTCCTTTCAACAAACCGGTACGAATCTCTGGTCCTGTGCGAAGGACGGCATTAGAGACAAACGTGTGTGGTTAGAACTGCTTGTTTAAGTATCAGAAAGAAAAACGGCCTTCAGCAAACACACGCGATTACGAAGAACTGTTGCTACACGCACCTTTAGTGTCCAATGCTATGCCAATGGGACGGAAGTAAATAGGATCAGATTTGAAAGAATTTGCTGCTTCACGTACGTTGGCGATAGTCTGGGCGTGATACTCGTGATCTCCATGAGAAAAATTCATTCGCGCTACGTTCATGCCGCATTTTATCATCTCCTGAAGGATTTCGACTTTGTTAGAAGCTGGACCTAGACAGAAAACAGATGTTGACAACGTATGTGCGGCGGTCAAACATTCCCGGCAATACGAGCTGCTTGGCTGAAAGGCGTTCGCCATAGACAAGAGGTTGAGCAGAACTTGCGGCGCAGCTCATACGTGGACCATATGTCAGCATTGACAATCATTTACAAAATATTGCAGTTGTAACTTAAACATAAAATATCAGCCATTTTTCAAAGCTGAAAATACTTTCTATGAAGATACCTTAAAATTATACTGTCTCATGAGTATCATACGCACTCAGAAGTGGGTACTACTATGCGACAGTACACCAGTAAATAGAAAGTGGCATCAAGATATTTATCTTGTGTGTTCGCTCAATCATTTCCTTTCGTGTGCTCACACCCGGAAATCCACGGGCTTGCGTTTTCAGCCGATGTAGCCTACAACACTGCAACGTGAAAAAGTAGTTCGAATCACTTTGTAGAATGGGTGAAAAAGCATTCGAATCACTTTGTAGCGTAATTGCAAAAATCAGCATGCCTTCAACATGAAGCAGTACAAGCAACTTCAAAACAGTGGTATAATCGGAGCATGGCATATAGATGAACTGAGAAATGTGAAGTAATATTTTTTTAAAGCGTGTCTCAATTTTTCCAAAATTTTTTTAATACTTATTTTTCAATTCCAATCTAAAACCACTCCATTTTGATGTCTAATTCAAACCACTATGGCTTTCACGCTCAGCAAAATTCAACCAAAATAGAGTATCGGTACAAGACTTAGGAGTCTTCAACAAATATTGTTCAAGCAAGTTATTACTTAAGGTTGATTTGTAGTTCTATAAAACTTCAACAAACGAAGTATGGCAGTATATTTATATTATGAACAAACACACAACAATTTAAGATGGTGAATCGAGGTTACTTTGGATAAGAGAATTATCTTGATCACCCCGTACCTGTGCAGAGGTCTGCCTGGCTGTCATGATAAACCCCTTTATGCTAAAAGATTCTGTACTGCCTTGAAGACCTAAGTTAGAAAAACATAACTGCTGTGCAATGCGACTGTCAAGATACAAAATGCATGCACATGCAGTCAGGTCTAGTCAGAATAAAGTATTTAACAAAGACCCAGTTTTTATGTCTTACTGATTCAAGTCCTTTTAACAACCAACGCTTTCCTGCTGCGTATGTTTTATGACATCATCAGAGGGCCAACACTATCGAACAAGGTACGCGACTCATCGAATTGATAGTGATGATGACAATCTATTGGTGTCACATATTCCCGATGTCTACATTATACTTCGGCATGGGAGAGGTGGTGCAAGCACTTGACAAACCAGCGAAAACGTTATAAGAAACAATAATGCAACAACGAAAATATCAAACGTAATCATATTAGACATTTGGAAAAGCAAGCGTTATCATCGTCTGCAAAGATTCCATGAAACGTCCTGTATGATTTCATTTAAATCGTTGGTTGTTGCTTAAATGTTTCTAATACAACTTGTGAAAACTTCAAGTTTTACTCTCAATGAAAATGCTTTTTTTAAGAAGTGAGGAAGCTGTTATTGCACATTAACTAAGTTTTAAATAGGACGGTATACTATTTGGATGAGAAACTTCAGGGGCACCATTTGTAAAGAAACAAATTTTGTGTTGTATCAAACACATCTAACAAACAAACTACAAAATCAGACAAGCTCACAGAGCACAGTATTTGGACAGATGTAACCCATCAAGTGCTACATCGGAAGGATTTAAATCACTAACTGCCATTGTCACAGTTAAGCAGAGCTCTCAAAGCATGACCAGTTAATCGAGTGACAGTTTTCCAACCAACTGTTTTGGCCTAAGTATTAATGATTCAGTGCAATCTATGCAAGATTGCTGAATATGAACATTCTGTGAGTCAAATCTATAAAGATATACTACTTAATGTGTTATATCTCTCTAATATAACACTTCATGTGTTACATCTGTCCGATTTAGCGCTTTCTGAGTCACATCTGTTCAATATAACGAAAGTAATGTGTCTGGTTTAGAACTTTCTACATGCCAGACCTAACACTTCATGTGTTACATCTGTCCTATTTAACACTTCTTGTGTTGTATATGGTCGATATAGTGTTCTGTGAGGAAAACATATTTGATGCACCAGTTTGTGTGTTAAATGTGCCCGATATAACATGATTTTCATTTTTTTTAACAAACACCGTGTCATAGAAACTCATGAAACTAGATGCAGCAACTGAGGATGCCTAGTCAACAGGTGAAATGTATACTCTGTAAACACAAATCATGTTTGACTCTTTGCTGTGAAAGTGTTCCTTTCAACTGCATTTGAGTTTATTGCGTAAAATGCATATTTTTTTAATTTTAAACTAGTACCTGGGTAAAAACTCTTCACCTCTCAACATTAATTTTTTGTTTTTTTCTATTTTGAATTATGAAAACATTTCGAATTCAACTTCAAGAACTGTATTTAATAGTGATGGAAAATCCAGCAATTAAAAAACAAGTTGCGTTTTGTGACAATGGATGCTATTATTCCTGACGTGTAGTCACTGACAAGAATTTATCATTTATTAGAAGTTAGCTGCAATGGTACTAATGCATCTATTCGTAGTTGTGAGAATTCACAGAACTAGACTGAAAGCTTCAAGCTTTTGCTAAATGTGTACTGATGCCAAATATGGGTAATAATGAACTGGAATAGTAAATTATGAATTAGTGGGTGATGAACCAACCCATAATATTTAAACTGAGATCAACAAATTCCACTTCACCTGTGAGGGTTGACCTGAGAATAACATCGTTTATCATGTTAGACAAAAGCTCTAGTTTTCCTGTAAGCTTTTGCGTTATCATGTGACTGGGCTCTGCTTTCTTCTTTTCATGATAATTTAAGCTTCATCATGTTAAATACGCTAAACTTTGTGCACATGATTTTTGATAAATTTGGAGGAAAATGTGGGAATGTTCTCGAATTCAGATTGACTGTGATGTGAAAAAGATTTTTAGATCAGCTATCAGTGTACGTGAAAATCAGTAAATGGCAGGAAGCAACCATTCTGCTTCAATCACGTAGACGACTGACAATAAAAACCAACAAGGTTTAAAATTTTGCAATTGCAAGGCAGTTCAACCAAACATCACATTGGTGATGATACAATAAGGCAATGCAACGGCTAATTCTGAGGGCTTGGTTGATATTGTGGAATACCAGAATCTGAAATTATATTCTCAAGGTTAACACGATAGACATGCTTTGAGCAGAAATGTTTTTTGTTCTTGTCTGAGAGTGGCACTGATTTATGTATTCATCATTTCATAAATCTGCAAATAATTTCTACAAACCTGTAACTCATGGAAATAATATTCAAAGCAACATACAGTTATTTATGTTTGTTCTTAATTTTGCAAGTTAATCTGATTTCGCACAACACATGTGTGAATATATAATGATAAGTTAGCATGGTTTAAGCTATTGCAATGCACCAAAGTTGCATAGCACACCCATTTTGATGAGCCGGTTGCATCATTGTGGCCACACAAAGCTGAAGTTGAAATAATGCATGACAATCATGTCAGCATCATAATAGTGAAAGGCCTGTTGTATAGTTATTTGATTTCAACTAAGGGTGTCTGAATCCCACTTGATGGACATGGCAAGCTCACTTAATTTTGCTTTTGCCAGAATGCTGAGCACATTGGTTTGCCAGAAATGCTAAGTACACCTGCTTATTACTACACAAACAAGCTTTTGTAAATTTACAACAGACCTGTTTTCTTTTCCAGACAATAAATTATTACTGCCACTAGTATTTACTACCATTATAATAACTTACAGTCATGTCTTCATACAGTATAACGCTGCCATCTGATTAGTTTTAAAAATAGTTTGCAGAAATTCAGGATATGTGACAACAATGAAAATATTCTCTTGCTAATCCTACAGCAGTAAAACAAGTTAAATATTTGCACAAGTCATTACTTACCAATGGTGCAGACTATGGAAGTGTTTCGACATGTGTATGGCTCAGAGTCAATATCAAGCAGACATGCATGTTCTAATGAACTAACTGCAGAAATTGGCTTAGCTATTTGTGTTTGGTAGAATGCATCTGATGTTTGCTGAAACATTGTGTTAATTTTAGAAAGAACCAAGTACAAAACTTACATGTAAAGACTACTGTCCCTGAAAAACAAATTCCAACATATGCATCTGTTGTGAACTGCTACATAAATGAGGCTCAACAAATAAAAACATTCTATCATAGACAAGCCACTGGAACCAACCTGAGCTCCATTAGTGATAACCACAAATCAAAAACAAAGCTGCTGAGGTCTAAGCAAAATAACCTGAACAAATACCCCATTGTATAAATTGCTAAACAATTTTAATACATGTTTATTTGTTATGATACAACACAGCAATGTGAAAGCAAACACTGTCAGAATGTACTCGAAACCAGGACACTGAAAAAACCCTAAAGTTATCTAGTTGAGGCAACCCAAAAATTTGTTAAAACAAAGACAGTGTCACAATGCATAGATATATTGTAAGCGTTGCAACAAAAAAAAATTGCACAAAACACAATAATAAAAAATACAAGCAAACGAAAGCATTACATTCTTGAAGAAATAAAAAGGCATGAATAAAGACATACAATACTTATGCAAAGGCCATTCAAGCACACATTCAATTAAACTTTTTTTGTTATTAATTAATATGTTTTAGACAGAAACTACTTCAAAAGAAGTCGAAAATATATGGCCTCTTTTTCAAATTGCAGTATAATGCTGTGGTTTCAGGAGCTTGCAACATATTTCAAAACTACAGGTGTTGAGAACAGTTTTTAGGAACATCTGCAATGCCTCTACTATCCTTGAATACCATAATGGAGTTTCATACATGAGCTAGCTGCAAAAGCATGGATTTTATACAGTGGTGGGATTCAAATTTTTTAAGAACAGCTTCTCTCACTTCTAGGACTCACTAATAACAGATCCTCTCATTATCACAGTCTCCAGAAGCAAACCATGCTGGTTAGCCCGATGTAAGTGCAAAGGTTAATCTTTGTTGCCCACTGATGCAGTCTAGCAGGGGAAATGATTGATTTTAGCTATTTTCCCAAATTTTAATCTTGTTTTTCACAGTAACAAGTCTATGAGAGGTTTGCCAAAATAAGCTATAAGTAAAAGATGTTCATGGGGAAAAATTGAGAATCCCTGACTTAAGCCAACAACCAGTTCTCGGGATTAAAGAAATTCCACGAACAGGTTGGTTCTTGCAAACCGTTCGAATCCCATCACTGATTTTATAGTATAAAATTATTGTGCAATTTATAACAAACTATTTGTTGAAAAAACAAAGAACAAAATTTGTTTCAAATAAAAAAGTACAAGATTCAAGAAACAATGGTAAAAATTGAATATTTTACAATCATAAATATATTCTATATATTTAGGGACTTGGCAATGAGTTTTAGCCATGGCAAATGAAGGACTCGACAGTGCAACTGAATATTTGAAAATGATGTCATACTCCAACGAAAAGCTCTTGTTTTAAGTACATAAAAAGTCAAAATAAAGCTTTCTGGAGATTGAGCATATATGTGCTTGGGTAAAATGAAAAGATAGCCAAGACTGAATAAAGCAGAGTTATATCAAAAACTGAACTTACTATCACAGTTAAAATAGAAATTGGTAAAAAATGCATATGAAACTGTGGTCACAATTCTCCTTGCATCTAGATTTTAGTGAAAAAAATATTTTCAAATTTTGAAATGCTATATACTGATTTTCACAAGTTAAAGGTTCTTTTAACTTTGTAAACTTGCCATCTTATGTCAAATAGTTTTCAAGAAAGATGTACCAGTCATGGCGCATTGCACATGCAACACCAAGCCAACTGAGCGGCTGCAACAACATCTTAACCTTTTTACAATGAACCACACTGATCTCAGGCTCTTTTTTGTTAAGGTCACATCTGGCACTGTCTTTGCATCATGGTCACAGCAACATTTTTTTGCATTCAAAAAGTTAAAGTGACAAGCACCCAAAGCATTACAGTGTCACAGTGTGGCAGCAAACATCCGCAGAGATCATCTGAAACGCCTCAGTCTGATGGACAAGTATTGTCATGGTTTCTGTGCTGATAAACCTTTAGGCCATTGGCTTCATGCTTGCGTTGCATGAACTGTAAGCCAAACTCTAACTGTATCTGCAACCCACCCTAACCTTAAACCTCAACCCTAAACCTGTTGTCTCTTTGTGTGTCATAGTCATGGCCTGCTTGTCACATTATCACTTCAACCAAACATGATGTTGAACTAAAAGCCAAATCGCCCAAGCACAGCTTTTCTGCTGAGGCAAAATAGACAGCAGACACTACAAAAATGTGCAATCATGACATAATCGTATGTTTGTTGTTTGTTCTCACCTGAACCAAATCTTGTGCAACACTTAGTCTTTCAGTTCTTGCCTGAACCAAGTCTTCTGTCTTGTTGTTGTTCAACTTTTTCATTTCACTTTTTGCGCCTTGGGCATAAAAGATTAAGCACAATGAATGAAGCAACCTAGTAAATGTACTGCTACCATTTCAATTATTTATTTTTTCAATACACTTCATAATGCCTTACTCACACAATTAAATTATCTCCCTTATAGGCCTATTGCAAACTTGCAAGATTAAGGTATCAACAGACTTTTTCGGGATAGCCTGAAGTAATGTAAACTGCATTTCGGCTGGCTTGGCTGAAACTGCACTGCTGTTGTTGCA